>Ga0075425_100000690_pt1 | contig 32132 bp, 25 predicted proteins | sample SoiMethybrSBSTD4_FD_75300 | JGI IMG/M metagenome (GOLD analysis project Ga0075425, IMG submission 75300) | Bulk soil microbial communities from a Populus tree surrounding site in Tennessee, USA - Soil MetaG P. TD hybrid SBSTD4 | ecosystem: Environmental > Terrestrial > Soil > Tree plantation... | reverse complement strand
GGCGTTCTGCCACGGTTTCCGGTCGCGCCGATCGCCGCTCGGCGGCGCACCACCCGCGTTTTGCCAGGGCTTGCGCTCACCGCGCGGCGCGCCGTCGCGCGGTTTGCCGCTCCATGGTCGATCGCCGCGCGGCGGACCACCGGCCGGCTTCTGCCACGGCTTGCGATCGCCGCGTGGGCGGTCGCCGCTCGCGTTCTGCCACGGTTTTCGATCGCGCCGATCGCCGCCCGGCGGCGCGCCACCCGCGTTTTGCCAGGGCTTCCGCTCACCGCGCGGCGCGCCGTCGTGTGGTTTGCCGCTCCATGGTCGATCGCCGCGCGGCGGGCCACCGGCCGGTTTCTGCCACGGCTTGCGATCGCCGCGTGGGCGGTCGCCGCTCGCGTTCTGCCACGGTTTGCGATCGCGCCGATCGCCGCTCGGCGGCGCGCCACCCGCGTTTTGCCAGGGCTTCCGCTCACCGCGCGGTGCGCCGTCGCGCGGCTTGCCGCTCCACGGTCGATCACCGCGCGGCGGACCGCCGGCCGGCTTCTGCCACGGTTTGCGCTCGCCGCGCGGGCGATCGCCGCCCGCGTTTTGCCACGGTTTGCGATCGCCATGCGGCGGACCGCCCTTTCCCCCACGCCACGGCTTCCGCTCGGCGCGCGGGCCCGTTGGTTTGGTCTGCCACGGTCGATCCTGCGATGCGCGATCGCCGTGCGGCGGGCGCGCGGCCTTGTCACGCCATGCGGAATCAGGCGGCGGCGGCCCGAGCTTGTCGCGATCGCGTCTGACGAAGTCAGCGGGCCGTGACGCGTTCCATTCGGCGCGCTGCTCGCGCTTCTTGCGTCGCTGCGCTTCCTTGTCGAAGCGCGCGCGCGGATCCTTGTGCTGCCCGCCGGGACGCCAGTCCTCGCCACGCTTCTCGCCCGGCGGCTGCGGACGCCGCCCAGCAGCATGCTGCGCCTCCGGCGAGTCCCACAGCCGGCCCTGCGCGAACCATTTGAGCTCGACGTGCTCGTTCTTCCGCTTCAGCTGCGCAACCGTCGGCAGCAGTTCTTGCTGATCGCGGGCGCGGAACGCCGTCGGCTTGTTGTCGATGAGGATCGTCCAATACGCGAAACGCGGCGGCATGCCGCTATTGTGACAGGAAAGGCCGGCGCCGAGATTACCGGGTGCCGGCGCGCGCGGCCCGCGCTTCCACCGCGTAGTTGTGCGCCACGACGGCGCCGTAGGTCGAGTTCAGCGCGATCATCGTGAGCACGGCGGCGGTCTTGTGCCGTTTCCACAGACGCTCGGACACGAAGTAGATACTCGCCGTCATACCCACCTTCGCCGCCACGAACGCCGTGGGCGACCCGAGCATCCCGCCAACGATCGGATTGACTTCGCGGCCACCGAACTCCGTCGCGCGTAGCGTCGAATGGATGTCGAGCCCCTGCAGCGTCGCGAACGAAACGTACAGCGGCACGAGCACCGACGGACGATGCGTCGCGGAAGGTGTCTGCGCAATCACTGGACCGACGGTCGCCGGTGAGGCCTGCTCGTCGTTCGCGGGCCCACTAACCTGCGGCCGTCCCATCAGGCCGAGGCAGATCGCCGCTGCACCGAGAATCGCAAGCGTGTTGCGCGACCACATCGCAGCCACCTTCCGCAACACACGTCATCAATACGTGTGCCCCGGAATCGGCGCGAAAACGTGTGGTTTACGGGCGCGCGCGGAAAACGCTTAGAGCTTTATGGAAGGGCTGTGCGCTGACTAGGACTTCGTGAACCGTTTCAACTTCTCGACGAGCGTCGTGCGCTTGAGGTGGAGCAGCTTCGCGGCCTGGCCTTTATTGCCGCCGGTTCGCTCGAGCGAACGCTCGATCAACTCGCGCTCGATGTTGGCGACGAATGCATCCAGGTCCATGCCGTCTTCCGGCAGCTCGACGGCGGTGGTCAGGATCATCTCCTGCGACTGCTGGATCTCCTCGGGCAGATCGCCGACGTCGATTTGCGATCGGCCGGCCGTGAACGCGACGATCCGCTCGATGACATTCTCCAGCTGGCGCACGTTGCCGGGCCAGTGGTAGGCCATCAGCTGCCGCATCGCTTCCTGTGACACCGCGATCGCGCGATCGCTCGCCCGCCGCTCGCGATCGCGTTGGCCGACCGGCCTCGTATCGCGCTGCTCGCGCAGCTTGTCGAGAAAGTGCTGCACCAGGAGCGGGATGTCTTCTTTGCGCTCGCGAAGCGCCGGGATGTGGACCGGGATCACGTTGAGCCGATAGAACAGATCTTCGCGAAACTGTCCTTCGGCCACCATGCGCGACAGGTCGCTGTTGGTGGCCGCGATGATGCGCACGTCCACCTTCGTCGTGTGCGAGTCGCCGACGCGCTCGAACTCGCGCTCCTGCAGCACGCGCAGCAGTTTCACCTGCAGCGCAACGCTCATCGTGCCGACCTCGTCGAGAAACAGCGTGCCCTTGTGCGCCTGCTCGAGGCGGCCCTGCCGGTTGCCGACTGCGCCGGTGAAGGCGCCGCGCACGTGGCCGAAGAGCTCCGCTTCGAGCAGTGTTTCAGGAATCGCGCTGCAGTTCAGCGCGACGAACCGCTGCGGCCGCCGCGGGCTGTTGTGATGAATCGCGCGCGCGATCACCTCTTTGCCGGAACCGGTCTCGCCGGTGACGAGGACCGTGCTGTTGGTCGGTGCAACCGTCTCGAGCAACTGAAACAGCAGCTTCATCGGCCGGCTCTTGCCGACGATCCCTTCGAAGCGGTAACGCTCGTCGAGTTGCGCGCGCAGGTAGGCGTTCTCCGATTTGAGCCGGCGCTGCTCGAGCGCCGCGTCGAGGACGTGCAGCAGTTCGTCGATCTGAAACGGCTTGCTGACGAAATCTGACGCGCCGCGCTTGATCGCTTCGACGGCGTCCTTCACCGTGCCGTAGCCGGTGACGACGATGGCGATGATGTGCGGATAGCGTTCGACGGCCGCTTCCACGACGGCCGAGCCGTCGGCGCCCGGCAGCCGCAAGTCGGTGACGATGATGTCGAACGCGAAGTCGGCAAGCTTCGCAATCGCCGCCTCGCCTGAGCCGGCCTGCTCGACCCGGTAGCCGCGATCGCCAAGCTGTTCGGCAATCGCCTCCCGCAGCGGCGCCTCGTCTTCGACAAGCAACAGATGTTTCTGCGTGTCAGGCATTTAGAGGTGCGCCAAGATATTGACACAAACGACGGTGGTTAGGGATTGGGATCCCCGGTAGGATTCAGGCCCGATGTCCGTCGCCGTCGCGTCGCATTCGTTTCCGAAGCACTCCGTCCTGCGCCAGGAGTTGACCGCGCGCTATCCGGCAGCCGTATTCAACGAAACCGGCCAGCCGCTTCGCGGCGCCGATCTCGTGCGGTTTCTTCGCGGCCACGACAAGGCGATCACCGGTCTCGAGGTCCTCGACGCAGCGCTGTTTGCCGCGGTGCCCGAGATGCGGGTGGTCAGCAAGTACGGCGTCGGCCTCGACATGATCGATCTCGACGCGGCGCGGCGCTGCGGCGTAAGCGTCAGGTGGACGCCGGGCGTGAACCGCCAGTCAGTTGCCGAACTGACGATCGCTTTCATGATCTCGCTCTGCCGGCGGCTCGTGCCGCTCGCGACGGACCTCCGTCAGGGACGCTGGGGCCACGGCGGCGGACGGCAGTTGTCGTCGGCGACGGTGGGCATTGTCGGCTGCGGCCACGTCGGCAAGACCGTCGCGCGGCTGTGCCGTGCCTTCGGCTCCCGCGTCCTCGCCCACGACATCCTCGACTACGCGGAGTTCTACCGCGACCATGGCGTGCAGCCGGTTGCCCTCGACCGCCTGCTCCGCGACGCCGACATCGTCACGATCCATGTTCCGCTCGACGCGTCGACCCGAAACTTGATCGACGCGCGCGCGCTGGCGCTGATGAAACCGACGGCCTTTGTGATCAACGCCGCGCGCGGCGGAATTGTTGACGAGCGCGCGTTGACGGCTGCGCTGGCCGAACGGCGCATCGCTGGCGCCGCGGCCGATGTCTTCAGCGTCGAGCCGCCCATCGATCTCGAGCTGCTCCGTCAGCCGGCGTTCCTGGGCACGCCGCACATCGGCGGGAGCACCGAGGAGGCGGTTCTGGCGATGGGACGGGCGGCGATTGCGGGGCTCGATTTGGAACACGGGTCGCTCGAACTGACGTCAAAAAGTTGACACTGGCTAATTCACGAGAAATCCTAAACCTGCAGCCGGAAGGCACCGATACAACCCTTCGGAGGCAACTGCCAAGTGGAACGAAAAACTATTTCGATCATGAAAGCGTGCGAGCTCGTAGGCGTCAGCCGAAGAACCATTTACAACTGGCTGTCGAGCGGGAAGATCGAGTACGTCCGCACGGCGGGTGGCTCCGTCCGCATCTTCGTCGATACGCTGTGGCGCGATCCGAACAATGCGGAGCGTCCGGCCGTGCAGGCGGTGTGGCAGGCGGAAGGGCGCAACTAGGCGTGAATTCGCGCCCGCTCAGCGTCGAGGAGCTGCAGGCAAGAAAAGTCATGGACGAGACGCCAGAGCTGCGACTCCTCTTCCACCGCCTGAACAACCAGCTCGGTATCATCCTCGCGCATGCCGAGCTCCTCGAATCCAAGGCGACTGACGACGCCAACCGGGCCCGCGCGGCCCAGGTGGTGTCGAGCGCCTTGGAGGCGATGGGTACTGCCAAAGAAATACGTCGCGCATCATCAAGTCCTGTAGAGCCCCACTAGGACGCAAAAACTGTAAGTACAACGTCAATTCTTTGGCGCTCTGCAGGCCAGAAACGCCAAGGCTTTGACGATTTTGCGCCCGCTCCCGCCGCTCAAGCATCGCACGTTCGGAAATAGTTCACGCCAGTAAGTCTCAGTTAAATCCATAACTTACGACGATTACCCAACGCGAACTGCTGTGTTTCGGCACACAGGCTCGACGGTTGGTACCGCCGTTGCGATATCGCGCAACAGTTTGAAGAGGCGTTAATCCGCCTCGGCCATTTAACAGGAGACCAAATGCGCGCCCAGCCGATCGCCGCCAGTCAGAATCGCCGAATTGTTGCCGGCTTGCCGTTCGTTGAATCGCTTGCCCGGCGGATGGCGGCCTCCATGCCGAACTCCATCGATATTTCCGACCTGGTCCAGGACGGAGTGCTCGGCCTGATCGACGCGGCGCACCGCTTCGACGAAGCGCGGGGCATCAAGTTCGAAACGTTTGCCGAGCGCCGGGTACGCGGCGCGATGATCGACGCGCTGCGGAAGGACGCGTGGCCGCGCGGCGTCCGTCGCCAGCGGCGCGAGCTCGACGCGGCGCGCGAGGCGCTGCGACGTGAGCTCGGCCACGAGCCGTCGATGGCCGACCTCGCCGCGCGCGTCGGCTCCGACGAGAAGCGGCTCAGCCGCACCATCGTTCGCATCAACACCATCGAAGCGACGTCACCGCTCGCCACCGGTGAACACCTCGACGAGAGCTCGCTGCCCACGGCGCTCGTCCCCTCTGAGCCCGAAGCGCCGGACGCCGCCTACGAACGCACTGAAACGCGCGAGCGCGTGCGCGCCGCGATTCAGGCGCTGCCCTGGCGCGAGCGGAAGGTGATCGCGCTCTACTACTACGGCGAAGTGACGATGAAGCAGATCGGCGCCGAGATCGGCGTCAACGAATCGCGCGTCTCGCAGCTGCACGCGCGCGCCATCCGCCGCCTGCGCGACTCGCTCGGCGACATGAACGCCGACAGCGTGGCCGAGATGAAGCGCGAGCTGATCGACTTCGCGACCAAGAAGCCGGAGATGGTCAAGGTCGCGCCGGCGCGTCCGGCCGCAGTCGCCAAACCGGCACCGGCCGCAGCCGCCGCTGTGGTGCTGCCGTACAAGCAGCCCGTCGCCGCACCGCGCCCGCGTGCCGCCGCCGTCGCCAAGACGCCGCTGCGCGTCGCGCGACAGCAGCGTCAAGCCGTCGCCGCCGCACGTTAGATTGTCGGACGTAGCGCGAAGGCTTCAGCTGAGCGATCGCTCGCCTGAAGGCTTCGCGCCACAACGGTGCGCTAGGACAGCCGCTCGCGGACCGCGCGCAGCAGGTCGCCAAGGCGGAACGGCTTGGCGAGCCAGCGGCAGCCGCTCTCTTCGAGAAACGATTCCGCATCGGTCCCGGCGACGTCGCCGGTGACGAAAATCACCCGCGTCGACAAAGTCGGCACCGCCGCCGAGAGCATCCGGTAGAACGCCATCCCGTCGACGCGCGGCATCTTCAGGTCGCAAATCACCAGGTCGAACGGCTCCGCCTGCACTTTCTCCAGCGCTTCTTCGCCGTCGGCGGCGTGCTGCACGATGTAGCCGGCGTCGCGCAGCGCGTCGACCACGGCGCTTGCCAGCCTGGCTTCGTCCTCGACAACGAGGATCGACGCGCCGGCAATCGCTGCGGCGGGGACCTCGACCCGCGCGCGCGCAGCCGGCGGAGCCGTCTTCGCGCCGCTCACCGGCAGCTCCACGTAGAACGATGCGCCTTTGTTCGGGCGCGACTCGAGGCGGATGCGGCCGCCGTGCTCCTGCACGATCGCGTAGGCGACCGTCAGCCCGAGGCCGGTGCCCTTGCCGACTTCCTTGGTCGTGAAAAATGGATCGAAGATCTTCGGCTGCAGATCGTCCGGGATACCCGGGCCATCGTCGTTGACCTCGAGGATCACCGTGTCCTGATCGGCCGCGTGCCAGGTGCGGACGACGAGCGTGCCGCGGCCGTTGGCGGCGAGCATGGCCTGTTCGGCATTGATGACGAGGTTGAGGAGGACCTGCTGCACCTGGTGGCCGTCGGCGAAGACCTGCGGCAGCCCGGCGGCAAGCGCATCGATGACGTCGATGTTGGTGACGCGCTGCTCGTAGGCACGCAGCGCCAGCGTTTCGCGCGCGACGTGATTGATGTCCACCATCGCGCGCGTCGTCTGACGTTTGCGTGCAAAGGTCAGAAGGTTGCGCACAATCCGCGCCGCGCGTTCAGATTCCGACAGGATGGTTTCGAGCCCGCGCCGCACCGGTTCCTCGAGCGATTGCCGCTGCGATAACCGTTCGGCCCAGCTGAGGATCGTTGCCAGCGGGTTGTTCAGTTCGTGCGCGACGCCCGATACCGTCTGACCGAGCGCCGCCATTTTTTCCGCCTGCAGCAGCTGGTGATAGATGTCGCGCGTCTCGTCGTCCAGCTTCTTGCGCTCGCTGACGTCGCGAACGAGCGCTTCGACGCGGACCGTGTGATCGCCCGCCGGATCTGCCGTTGCCGTGAGCTCCACCCAGACGGCATTCCCGTCGGCGCGGCGCAACCGCAACAGGTAGTCGTTGACGGAACCGTCGGTGGTAAGGCGCTCGAGGAGCGCGACGCGCGCCTGCGGGTCGATGAACCGATCGCGATCGAACGGGCGCACGTCGGCTTCGGCGGTTTCGCCGCCGTAGCCGAACATCAGTTTCAGGTGGGGATTGGCTGCGATTGTCGAGGAGGAGTCGGGACCGATCGAGCCGATGTAGACGCCTTCGTGAACCGCCTCGAACAACCGCGCAAACGCCGCCGCTCTGCGGTCCATGAAATTAGGAAGTAGGAATTTGGAATTTGGAATTCGTGTCACGCATTCCAAATTCCTACTTCCAAATTCCTAATTCTTGGGCAGCGGCGTCGGCGTGTGGCCGCCCTGGAAACTGGCCCACTTCTTCTCGTTCGCTGCGCGGATGTCCTTCACCGAAGCGCCGGAGGCATGCATTTGCATCGCGTCACGCGCGACGTCAAGGCACACCGCTCACGTCATGCCGTGCGGTTCCCAGTCCGTCACGTCTCCATTGGCGTCGCGGCGGCTGACGAAGCAGTCGTCGTTGCCGCGATGGCCGCTGCGCTCGCAGCCGCAGTAGCACGGCACGTAGCCGAGGATTTCGGGATGCTCCGCCGCGAACGTGTAGGCGGCACGAACGACGTCGGGCGGGCGCGCGGGCGTCGGATCGTAGGGCAGCGGCGGCAGCCGATCCTGTTTGTGCGGCCCGTACTTCGCCATCGGCGGCGGCGCGTCGGGAACGGGCGGCGGCGTCGCGGCGGTTTGCGTCGCCGCCGGCTCGGTCTGCGCCGACCGTGTCGCCACGTAAACCCCGACGATCGCCGCGATCACGATGATCGCCACCGTGAGCAGCGTCGTGAAAGACCGGCGTCCTTCTTCGGGCAAGCCCCCGCCAGAACTGGACGATGATGGTCGAGTCTGTGACTTCGCGGATGATTTGCGACCCATTCGGCGACCATTCTACCGTGCGCCGGCGCCGGGCTGAAGCGCCGTACGCGCGATGAGCGTGATCGGCCGGCAGGATCGTCTGCTGCTCGGCGGGCTGGCGGTTGCCCTGATCGTGGTCGCGGCGAAGCCGATTCGCTACCTGCTCGATCTGGCGCGCGACGTCGAGCGGTCTTCCGGCCTCGCCCTCATCCCGGCGCTGCTCATCCTCACGGTGGTGTTTCTGGTCCATCAGCAGGGCAAGCGGCAGGAGGCGCGGGCTCGCGCCGCGGCAGCGGAAGCCGATGCGCGCCAGGCGGGAACACGGGCCGCGGAGATGGAGCGTCTCGTCACGTTCGGCCAGGCCCTCGGCCGCTCGCTCGATGTCGAGGCCATCCGCGACGTCGTGCTCCAGCACCTGCCTCGGCTGTCGGGGAGCGATAACGGCTGGGTGTTGCTGCGAAGCGGCGGACAGTGGCGCCCGCTGGTCAGCGCGGCGCAGGAGAACCGGCGCGAGCTCGCCGCGGCGCGCCAGCGTGTCGCGGAGCAGGCGCTGGTAGCCGATGGCGCCTGGTCGACTGCCGCAACCATGGTCGACGGCCATTTGTGCCTGCCGCTCAATGCCGCCGGCCATCCGGTCGGCATCCTCGGCATCCCACACGGCGGTGAGGACATCGCAGCGCGCCAGCGCATCCTCGAGATGGCTGCGGCGCTGCTCGCGATCTCGCTCCGCAACGCGCAACTCTTCGACGAGCTGCGCGAAAACAGCCTGCGCGACGGCCTCACTGGCTGCGTCAATCGCACTCACGCGATCGACGTGATCGATACCGAACTGCGACGCGCCCGCCGCTCGCAGTTGCCGGTGTCGCTCATCATGTTCGACCTCGATCACTTCAAGGACATCAACGATCGCTACGGCCACCTGTGCGGCGATTCGGTGCTGGCCGCCGTCGGCGCGAAGATGCGCGAGGTGCTGCGCGGCAGCGACGTCAAATGTCGCTACGGCGGCGAGGAATTTCTCGTGCTGCTGCCGGAGACGCCGATCGAGGGCGCGAAACGCGTCGCCGACACGCTCCGCCGCGAGCTCGCCGAGCTGCCGGTCGGCTGGAAAGGCGACGTCGTGCAGGTGACGGCGAGCTTCGGCGTCTCGGTCGCGATGACGTCGGAAGTCGATCCGGCCGCGCTCATCGCGCGTGCCGACGCGGCGCTGTATCGTGCGAAAGATCAAGGGCGCAACTGCGTGCGCCTGTCGATGGACGTTGCCGTCGTCTGACGCAGTCGTGTCGCCCGGTCGTCGCGCCGTGGCGGCTGCCGTCGCGAAACCTGACACGCCTGCCGAACGATGTCGATGCTTGACCGCTCAGTCATCGTACGATCCATCACCGCTCAAGCATCGGGACGTGGAATCGATTCGCCCTTTGTGGACCGCAACCGTCCATTTAGCGCCGACGGCTTCCGTTCGAGCGCGCTAAGTCGTTTAACACGTGCGTCCGGTCCCGGGTACCACTGTTGCTCAACCTTATTTGAGTACATGGCGGCGCTATCGATCGATGTCATCGTGGCGAGCTACAACCGCGCGCGGTTTCTGCGCGACCTGCTGGACAGCGTCGTCTGCGCACCGGTCCCCCCCGACCTGACAGTTACTGTCACCGTCGTCGACAACAATTCGACCGACGATACCGCCGCCACTGTCGAAGAGGTTGCCCGGTACAGCACACGACCGGTGCGGTACATGGTTGAGACGGCGCCGGGCAAGTCGGCCGCCCTCAATACCGGCATCAGGCAAACGGCCGGCGACATCGTCGCGTTCCTGGACGACGACGAAATCATCGCGCCAGGGTGGTTCGAGTGTCTCGCGCGCGTGCTGGCCGACGAGCGCATCGATTTCGTCTCCGGGCGATGCTTGACGATGTGGGGCGCGATACAGCCGCCGGCATGGCTGCCGCGCGCCTATCCAGCCGTGATTGGCGGCGTCGATGGCGGTCCGAAGCGGCTGGCGTTCGAGCGTGAGTACGACGGCACGCTCAGCGGCGGCAATTCGGCGATTCGCCGGAGTGTTCTCGCGCGCGTGGGCGCCTTCTCGACTCGCCTCGGACCGCGGGCCGACGGCCGCCTGATGTCGTGCGAGGACGAAGAGATTTACCTCCGGCTGGTGGATGCCGGCGCCCGCGGCGTGTACGTGCCCGACCTGGTGGTGCACCACCATGTCCACGCCGAGCGCGTGACCCGCCGCTACCATCGGCGCTGGTGCTTCTGGCGCGGCGTGTCAAAAGCGGTGGTCCACGCGGGTCGCCCGGCCGATCTGCCGCACGTCGGCGGCGTTCCACGGTTTCTGTACGGCGCCGCCGCGCGCGGTCTGCTCATGATGATCCGGCCGCCGGTCGACAGCGTGGCGGCGTCGACGCGGTTCAATGCGGAGCTGGCGCTCTGGGACCTCTCGGGGTTTCTCTACGGCCGGTATCTCTACCGTCGTAACGATCCACCCCAGGATCGCATCCGCGGCGAAGAAGCCACGACAGAGTCCGCGCGCTGCGGCGTCGCGGCGGCCGGATGATGACGTTGCCGCAGCCGGTCCGCGTGATCAGGCCCGTGTCGTGGGGGACCGTGCGGATGGTGAGCGCGCTCGGTACGCTGGCACGCCACGGCGATTTGCTGCGGACGTTGACGGCGCATCGCGTGAGCGTTCGCTACAAGCAGTCGCTGCTCGGGCCGGTGTGGGCGCTCGTGCAGCCGTTCGCGCTGATGCTGATCTTCACGGTCGTCTTCACGCGGCTCGTACGCATGCCGAGCGACGGTGTCCCCTACGGGCTGTTCGCGTACGCGGGGCTTTTGCCGTGGACGTTCTTCGCGACCGCGACGACCAATGGCACGACCAGCCTCGTCTCACACGCCCAGCTCGTCACGAGGGTGTATTTTCCGCGCGAGATCCTGCCAATCACCTACGTGATTGCGGCGCTCGTCGATCTCGCGATCGCGCTGTCGGGCCTGGTGGCGCTGGCGATGTGGTTCAAGGTTCCAGTGACCACTCACCTGCTGTTTGTGGTGCCGTCGCTCCTCGTGTTGTCGGCACTGGCAACGGCGGCGGCGCTGCTGCTGTCCGCGTGGCAAGTGCGTTTTCGCGACGTCGGCGCGGCGCTGCCGCTCGTGCTGCAGCTCGGGTTGTTCGCGTCACCCGTGCTATACCCGCTGAGCGCGGTGCCGCCGCGATGGTCGACCTGGTACGTGCTGAACCCGCTCGCGGGCGCGATCGATGGATTCCGCCGTGCCACCGTCGGCGTGGCTCCTGATGTCCATGCCCTGGCGATATCAGCCGTTGCCGCGCTGCTGCTGCTGCCCGCGGCATACATCGTGTTCAAGCACACCGAAGCCACCGTGGCGGACGTGGTCTAGCGATGCCGCTCGACGTTGAATTCGATCACGTCTCGAAGCGGTACCTCGTCGCCGCACCCGGCAGCGCTGCGGCGACTGGTGCCAAGTTGTTGAGCCTGCGCCGCTGGCGCGGCGCGCCGCGGCTGCCGTTCTGGGCGCTGCGCAACGTCAGCTTCGCTGTCCGCCGTGGCGAGACCCTTGGCATCGTCGGCGCGAACGGCGCCGGCAAGAGCACGATTCTGAAGCTGCTCTGCGGCATCACCACGCCGACCGCCGGCGAGATTCGGCTCTACGGCCGCGTCGCCGCGCTGATCGAAATCGGGTCGGGATTTCATCCGGAACTGACGGGCCGCGAGAATGTCTTCCTCAGCGGTACGCTGCTCGGAATGCGGCGACGCGAAATCGCCGCGAAGCTGGACGCGATTGTCGCGTTCGCTGGGATTGACTCGTTCCTCGACACGCCGGTGAAGTGGTACTCCTCGGGCATGTACGTGCGGCTCGGCTTCGCGGTGGCGGCGCATCTCGATGCCGAGATCCTGCTCGTCGACGAGGTCCTCGCGGTCGGCGACGAGGCTTTCCAGGCACGGTGCCTGGCGCGCGTCGAGGAGCTGCGCCGCCGGGGCGCGACGATCATCCTGATCTCCCACGATCTCGCCGCGGTCGAACGGGTGTGCGAACGGGTGCTGCTGATCGAACGCGGCTGTGTCGCGCTCGAAGGCGAACCGCGGCAGGTCGTCCGCGGCTATCGCGAGCGGCTCATCGCCGCCGCCGCCGACCACCAGGGGCACGACTCGCGGTTCAATGCCGACGCTCTCGATCGTCCTCTGCACGTATAACCGCGCGCGGCTGCTCGCCCGCGCGTTGACGGCGCTCGTCGCCGCGGCAACCGACGATGCCGAACTCATCGTCGTCGACAACAACTCGACCGACGAGACGGCCGATATCGTGCGGCAGTTCAGCGGTGGTCCGCTGACCGTCCACCTCGTGCACGAGCCGAAACAGGGGTTATCGTTCGCCCGGAACACCGGCATCTGCATCGCGAAAGGTGAACTCATCGCGTTCACCGACGACGACGTGGTGGTCGATCGCGAGTGGATCGCGTCGTTGCAGCGCGCGTTCGAGCGGTTTCCCGACGCGGCCTGGATCGGCGGCAAGGTGCTGCCGATCTGGCCGGCTCCGCCGCCGCGGTGGCTCACGGCGGCGCGCTGGGCGCCGCTCGCGATTGTCGACTACGGCGACCGCGCCTTCGTGATCGGACCCGATCGGCAGTTGTGCATCGTCGGCGCAAATCTCGCGGTGCGCCGCGCCGCGCTCGACGCGGCGGGACTCTTCGCCGCCTCGGTGCAGCGCGTCGGCGCAGGCGCCGGTACGACGGAAGATCATGAACTGCAGCTTCGCCTGATGGACGTGGGATTCACCGGTGCATACGATCCCGCCGTCGTCGTGCATGCGCCGGTGGAAGCCCGCCGAATGACGAAAGCGTTCCAGCGGCGGTGGCACTTCTGCCACGGCCGATCGTTTGCCGCGATGCGTGCCCACGACTTCGAGGAGAGTGGTCGCCGCGTCGCGGGCATCCCCGGCCACGTCGTTCGATCGCTGGCGACGGAACCGCTCTCGGCAGCGCTCGCCCTGGCATGTGCGCGCAGCGATGAGGCCTTCGAGCACGAACTACGCGCGAGGTTCGCCGCCGGGTTCACTGCTGAACGTGTAGCGCCATTTCGATCCGTCGGTAGTGTCCGCCTTCAGACGGACCGTGCTGGACACCACGAAGAAATCAAAAGCGCGGATCGCGTGCGCGTGTCGGTGGTGATTCCCTGCTACAACCAGGCACGGTTTCTCGGCCGCGCGATTGAAAGCGCGCTCGCGCAAACGCTCCCGGGCGTGGAAGTCATCGTCGTCGACGACGGATCGACCGACGACACCGCGACGGTTACCCAAAGGTTCGATCGGGTCACGTATCACCGCCAGAACAACTGTGGCGTCGCTGCTGCCCGCAACGCCGGACTGGGCCGCGCGCGCGGCGATTTCGTGATCTTCCTCGACGCCGACGACGAGCTGTTGCCGGATGCCGCCGAAACCGGCGTCGGCGCGTTGCTCGCGAGGCCCGCCGCCGCCTTTACCGCGGGTGTTGCGATTCCAGTCGTCGCCGACGGAACCACGCTGCCATTCACGCGGCCGGTTCTTCACGCCGACGACGCGCGGCGGTACGACGAGCTTTTGACGACGAACTTCATGTGGACGCCGGGCTGCGTCATGTTCCGGCGCGGCATCGTGTGTTCCGCTGGCGGTTTCGACGAGTCGTTATCGGGCAGCGCCGACTATGCGCTGTACCTTTCGCTCGCGCGTCACTGGCCGGTGCACTGGCATGGCCGGCCGGTCGTGCGCTATCGCCAGCATTCGGATGCGATGTCGGCAAATGCCACGGCGATGCTGTCGGAGACGCTGACGGTTCTGCGCCGCGAGTGGCGCCACGGCGCGATTGGTTGGCGACGGTGGCGCGCCGCTGCGGGCGTCTGGCGCACGTGGTACGGCGATCAGATCGCCGACGGCGTCCGGCAGGCACTTCGTCGGGGCCGCTGGCGGTCGGCTGCCGCCGGCGCGGCGGCACTCGCGCGAATGCATCCGGCCGGCGCGGTCGCGGCCGTGCGGCGCGCGTTGGCCCGCAGGCTTTACGCCGGCGTCGCGATGCCGGCGCTCGAAATCGCTGCGGCGACCGAGCGCGCTTCGGCCTCGCCTGGCAGCCGATGCGAGAAGGGGACTTCGACTGCCGTGCAGACGAACGTCTGAGCGAACGGCTCCGCTTCGATCGCGTCGACGCGGAATCCCGCGGTTTCGACGAGCGACCGCAAACAGCTTGGCGTCAGGCCCCAGAACCAGTTGCCGTAGCCGTCGCGCGGCTCGAACGCCTCGGTGATCCCCGCCTGCCATTTCACACCGAGCGACTGCAGGTTCCACAGGCGGCGCGCACGATCCGAAAGCATCGGGAAGTACACCGCCGCGTTCGGAAGGCCGTCCACTTCGGGAATCGTCGACGTGCGCAGAATCAGCGTCTTCGCGCAGATGCGTCGCAGCGCCGCGAGCAGGTCGAATGGGCTGGGGTGATGGTAGAGCACGCCCGCGCAGAGGACGACGTCGACGACGCCAATGCAGGCGAGGGTGTCCGGCGCCGTCGCGTCGCCGAGGACGAAGCGGACAGTCGATCGCCGCCGCAGGTGCTCCGCTTCGAACTCCGGCGTCGGGCCGAACACGTCGACGCCGGTGACCGCCGTCGCGCCGGCTTCTTCGGCGATGTACGCGTACTCGCCGTTGACACCCCACATGCAGCCGATGTCGGCGAACGACTGGCCGGGCGCGTACTCGCGCACGAGATCCGGGAGCCGCTGGTACTGGCCAACCTTACGTCCGAGACGGCTCTGCAGGTAGCGCCACCACCAGTTGCCCCGCGGAGTTTTCAGCGAGCGGACTTTCCACGTGTACAGCATCGGCGTCGTGCTCCCGTGAAGATGCGGCGAGGGTCGGACCGAGACGGCGGACGATCCGCCGCGCGCGGATCAGCGCGAACGGACCGGCAAGCGTTCCAAGAATCTCGAGGAGGATCAGATGGAGCGCGTAATCGCTGCGCCGCGTCACGCGCTCCTTCGTGCGACGGTAGTAGGTGAGCGGCAGGTAGATCAGCAGACGCGCGAGCGCGCGCCAGTCGCCGTCTCGCGTCAGCGTCGTCAGGTGGTAGGCGGCATGCCCTTTCGCGTAGCTGTAAATCTGCCGACGGAGCGATCGCATATCGCTGCGGTGCCGGTGCCATACGAACGCGGCCGGCTCGTAAACGATCGCGTAGCCGGCCTTCAGCGCCTTGTAGAACACGTAGGTGTCTTCGCTGCAGCCCGTGGGCATACCGGCGCCGAGCGCTTCATCGAACAATCCGATCCGCTCGTGCCTGAAGATGCTGGCGCGGAACGCTGCGTTCGCAGTCGCGCCGAGATCCCACGTCGGCACTGCGCCGCGAAACTGCCAGAACCACTCGGCGTCGACGCGGTACGGTGCGAAGCCGCGGCCGAGACCGCCGTACGATTCGAACAGATGCTGCGACGCCGTTTCGAGTGCCGCGGGCTGCACGTTGCCGGTGACGACAGCAACGTTGTCGTCGCGAAACGGCGCGACGAGCCGCTCGAGCCACTGCTGCGGCATCGTCACATCGTCGTCGGTCGCGACGATGATCTCGCCTGTCGCGGCGAGGATGCCGGCGTTGCGCGCGTAGGACAGGCCGGGGCGATATTCGCGGACGAGCCGGACGCCTGGAAAGCGGGCGACGACAGGCGGCGTGAGCCCCGAATCAGGATCGTTGTCGACCACGACGATCTCGACGCGGCGGCGCGTCTGCTGCGCCGACAACGCCGCCAGACACCGTTGGAGATCGTCAGGCCGATTTCGCGTCGGCAGCACCACCGACACGGCTGCATCGCGTCGCAGCGGCTGCCACGCCTCGGGCGCCGCGCCCGCAAAACGGCGGCGCAGCGACGCAATAATCTCGCACCACATCGTCGACTCGGCGACGTCGCCGCGATCGATGATGCCGCCGCCGACCGCCGCCGAGATCTCGTCGCGCAGCCGGGCGACGCCGATGGGTGCGTAGCGGTTGTCGATCGTCGCCGTCGTGATCGGCTCGCCGCTCCACGTGATGAGCGCGCGCACCCGCCGATAGCGCTCCGCATCGGCGACAGCGACGAGCGGACGCGCGAGATCGATTGACACGACCCCCGTACGGTTGTCCGCGACGATCGAAGGCGATCGCTCGGCTAAAGCCTTCGCGCTCCTTCGATTCTGTGCGCCGCCCGCGACGTGCGCGGCCGCAGCCGGATCGATCGCGATCGCCGCGCGGCGTGCGCGCTGGTAGCGAAAAAGACCGCGGACCGATCCCGCCAGTTCGGCCAGCGACAGCTCGCGGTCGATGCGTCCCGGTTGCAGCAGCGACAGCAGAGTACGCTTCACGTCCCACGCGCAGAACCACCACGCGCCAAGCCGGCGGATATCGGCGGCATCTTCCGGCTGCGCCAGCGCATTGCGGACCAGGTAGGAATAGAAACCGATGCCGTTGTTCTCGATCTGGCGAACGAGCTGCGTGCGGTCGCGGCGGTGCCGATGCCGGACGAGCGCCGCCGGTTCGTATACGAGCGTGTGGCCGCCGCGCAGCACCCGGAAGAACATGTCGAGATCGCCGCCGCCATTGGTCACCGTCCCGACGTCGAGAGCCGGATCGAAATGGCCGATCTCGGCGAACACGGTTTTCCGGAAGGCCATGTTTGCGCCGGTTCCGAACTTACCAGTGCCGCCATGTTCGGCGACGGCCCGTTCGCCATGCGCCTGGTCGACGCGATACACACGCCGCTCGAAACCACGGCCGAACCCGCCGTATTCCTCGAACTGCAGTTGCGCCGCGGTTTCGAGCTCATAGGGGAGCACCAGGCCGGTCACGGCCATGGCCTCGGGGAAATCGGCGAACGTCCGCTTCAGCGCCCCGACCCAGAGGCGATCGACGGCCACGTCGTCGTCTGTGAAGGCGACGATGTCGCTGGTCGATTCGCAAATCGCTCGATTGCGCGCCCAATCGAGCCCCGGCCGCGGTTCACGAACATACCGAACGCCCGGCCTCTGGATGACGAGCAGCCGTGTATCGTTCGTGGACGGCGCGTTGTCCACCACGACGATCTGGTCGGGCGGCGGATCGAGCGCCTGGATCGCATCGAGGCATCGCGCCAGGTCGTCGGTGCGATCGCGCGTGCACACGGCAACGGTCACGGTCGGTGTCGCCGGATCGGTCGGCTCTGGCCGTACATCGAACAATGCCTCCGCGGTGCGCGGTCGATCGCCGGCTCGGCCAATGGCGGCACGAACCAACTGTTTCAGAATGGGCCACGACAGCCGATCGATCGCCGCGCGGCGGATCGCGCCCTCGTCCATCACGCCGGCGAGAGGCAGGCTCACCTCGCCGATCGGGATGCCGCGCAGGCGAATCAGGGCGCGGACTGCAGCGTATCCGCGCGCGTCGCGGGGCCACGGACAGCGCGTTGCAGTGGTAAGTTCAACGTCGGTGATGAGAACCCGTCTGAAGTGGCCAGAGGCGCAGTCACCCGTCATGCTTGAGCGCTCATCAACAACATTCGTGCCGGGGCTCATCTGGCGCGCCGTTTGGTAAGCATGAACGCTCTGTCGCCTTGCCGGTCACACGGCCATCGATCGTCCTTCCCGCTGCGCGTGCTGTGCGCCGCACTCATGCTTCTCGGCGCAAGCCGAGCCGATGCAACGGATTACTTCGTCAGCGCCAGCGGTGCCGACGCCCATGCCGGCACCTCGCCGGCCGACGCCTGGCGCACGATTACGCGCGTGAACAATCAGACGCTCGGTCCTGGAGACCGCGTTTTCTTCGAAGGGGGACAAACCTTTTCCGGAAACCTGTATCTGGACGCCTCGGAGCACGGCACCGCGGCGGCGCCGATCGTCATCGGATCGTACGGCGCCGATCGGGCGACGATTTACGCCGACACCGGCACCGGCATCCTCGTCTACGACACCTCCGGCGTCGTCATTCGCGACTTGTACGTCGTTGGATCCGGCAGCACGACCAACACCGGCAACGGCGTCTTCTTCTTCAACGACCTGCCAGGTGGCGTGAAGCTGCCGTTTGTCAGGATCGACCACGTCGACGCGGTGCAGTTTGGCGAAGCCGGCATCCTGGTGGGCGGCAACGGCGACAACAGCGGCTTCGACGATGTCCGGATCACGAACGCCATCGCCTCCGACAATCGCAAGCAGGGCATCTTCGTCTACTCGCTGTCGGCCAACACCCACCGGAACGTCTACATCGGGTTCTGTCGCGCGTTCAGGAATTCCGGCCAGGCGGGCCTGCAGTTCAACTCCGGGAACGGCATCACGCTGTCGGGGGTTGACGGCGGCACCATCGAACGATCGGTCGCGCACGACAACGGCTGGCTGAGCGACGCATCGAACGGCCCGATCGGCATCTGGACGTACGAATCGACGAACGTCGTCATTCAGTACAACGAGTCGTACGCCAACAAGACCGGTGGGACCAAGGACGGCGGCGGGTTCAGCATCGACAACAACACGTCGAACTCGCTGCTGCAGTACAACTATTCGCACGACAACACCGGCGCCGGCCTTCAGCTCGCGCACAAGCCCGACAACCTGGTCCACTCCGGCAACGTCGTCCGCTACAACATCACCCAGAACGACGGCCGCAAGAACAACTACGCCGCCATCCAGCTGTGGGGGCGGATTCGCAACGCCGAGATCCACAACAACACCGTCTACGTGAAGTTCACGTCGTCGGCCGCGGCCCGCGGCGTCTACATCAAGAACAGCAGCATCGAACTGCAGGACGTCGAGCACGTGCATCTGCGCAACAACATCATCATCACGACGAGCACGACGAAGCTCGTCGAAGTCACGCCGACCCAGCTCGACGGCGCCATCGACCTGCGGTTCGAGAACAACGCGTATTTTTCAACGACGGCGACGCCAAAGTATTTGTGGGGGAGTGTCACCTACACGTCGCTGGCATCGTGGCGCACGGCGACGGGACAGGAGACGGTGAACGGAACCGCCGCGGGATTCGAAGGCGATCCGCTGCTGAAGGCCGCCGGTGCTGCCGGCACACTCGACGATGCCACGGCAATCGATCGGATCGAAGCGTACCGGTTGAATCCCGGATCGCGCGCGATCGACGCGGGCCTCAACCTCTTTACGCTCGCCGGCGTGCGAATGGGGACGGCCGACTACTACCGTACGGCTACGCCGCAGGGCGCGGCCTACGACATCGGCGCGCACGAATTCGGCGTCGACTGCACCTGGACCGCCTCGCCGACGGCGCTGGCGTTTCCACCCGAAGGCGGCACGATCGACGTCGCGGTCAGCGCGAACGCCAGCTCCTGCGGTTGGACGGCGCGTTCAGCAACCGACTGGGCGTACGTCGTTGCGCCGGCGAGCGGCGTCGGTAATGGGTCAATCTCCGTCGGCACGACGCCGAACCCGCTCACCACGTCGCGATCGACGGCGGTGACCGTCGGCCTTCGCCAGGTTGCGATCACGCAGAACGCGGCCGCAGTGCCAACGAACCAGCCGCCGTCGGTGACCCTGACAAATCCGGCAAATGGCGCCGCGTTCGCCGCCGGCAGCGACATCACGCTCTCCGCCTCAGCGTCGGATGCCGACGGCACGATTAGCGGGGTAGAGTTCCTGGTCAACGGCGCCGTCGTCGGCGCCGCAGCGTCGGCGCCGTTCACGTTCGCCTGGACAGCCGTGCCTGCCGGTTCGTACACGATTGCTGCGCGCGCGACCGACAACGGCGGCGCGGCGACCACATCTGCGTCCGCAGCGATCACCGTCGGCGACGGCGGACCAGCCGGCCTGCCGACGCCGTGGAGCAGCGCCGACGTCGGCGCCGTCGGCGTCGCTGGACGCGCCGACTACAGCGGCGGCGTGTTCACGGTCAGCGGATCAGGCGCCGACATCTGGGGTTCGGCGGATGCGTTCCGGTTCGCCTATCGCAGCCTCACCGGCGACGGCGAGATCGTCGCGCGCGTGGCGAGTTTGTCGAACACCGATCCGTGGACGAAGGCCGGCGTGATGATCCGCGCCACGCTCGACGCCGGCTCGCAGCAGGCGACGATGCTCGTGTCGCCCGCCAAGGGACTGGCGCTGCAGTACCGGACGACCAACGGCGGCACGTCGGCGAGCATCGCCGGCGGCGCGGGCACGGCGCCGGCGTGGCTGCGCATCGTGCGCGCAGGCGGCTCGCTGACGGCGTATCGCTCGGCCGATGGTGCGGCGTGGACGAAAGTCGGCACCGTCTCGATCGGCATGCCGGCGACGGTACTCGTCGGGCTCGTCGTCAGCAGCCACAACAACACGACGCTCGCCACGGCTACGTTCGACAACCTCACGGTGAATGTGTCGGCGCCGACCTGGCAGGACCGCGATATCGGCAGCGTTGGCCTCGCTGGAAGTTCGACGCAAACCGCCGGCACGTTCACGGTCCAGGGGGCGGGCGCGGACATCTGGGGAACGGCCGATGCGTTCCACTTCCTGTATCAGCCGATGACCGGCGACGGGCAAATCGTCGCGCGCGTCACCGGCGTGCAGCACACCCACGACTGGGCAAAGGCCGGCGTCATGATTCGCGAAACGCTTGCAGCGGGATCGAAGCAGGCCGGCATGTTCGTGTCGGCCGCACGCGGCGTCGCCTTTCAACGGCGGCCAACGACGGGCGGCACGAGCGTCAGCACGGCGGGATCGCTCTCGGCAGCGCCGCTGTGGGTGAAGCTGACGCGCGCCGGGTCGACGTTCGCGGCCTACGAATCGAGTGACGGCGCAACGTGGACGCTCGTCGGCACCGAGTCGATCGCGATGGCCGCCGACGTGTTCGTCGGCCTCGCGGTCACCAGTCACACGACCGCGGCGCTCGCGACGGCGACCTTCGACGGCGTCGTCAAGTAGGGGATCGAGCGTAGGGGCACCCTTTCAGGGTGCCCCTACGGAGTACACTTCCCGCACGTCTTCAACTCGAGCAGCCAGCCCCCAGCCCCAAGCCCCAAGCCGCCGCGCCTACTTCGCGTTCGCGGCGGTATGTCTGATCTGGGGCACCACGTACCTTGGAATCCGCATCGCGCTCGAGACGCTGCCGCCGCTCCTGATGGCGGCGATGCGCTGGATCGCCGCCGGCGGCGTGCTGACTCTTGCGCTCGCACTGCGCGGCGAACGCTTGCCGCATCGCCGCGAGTGGCCGGCGATCACGCTGCTTGGCGTGTTGCTCCTCGGCTTCGGCAACGGTGCCGTCGTCTGGGCGGAGCAGACGGTCCCGAGCGGGCTGACGGCCGTCCTCGTCGCGATGTCGCCGTTCTGGATGGTCGGTATCGACGCCTTGATGGCTGGCGGCGAGGCGCTGACGATGCGCCGCATTATCGGCCTGCTGATTGGGTTTGGCGGCATCGTGCTGCTGGTCTGGCCGGAACTTCGCGCCGGCGGCGCCGCGCACGCTTTTCTGGGCGGCGTGATCGCGACGCAGGTGGCGTGCGCGGGTTGGGCGGTCGGATCGTCCTACGCGCGACGGCGCGGCCGCGGCCACGCGCGCGAAGAAAATGTCCTCGCGACGGCGGCGCTCGAGATGTTGTTCGGAGGGGTCGTCCTGATGGCGGCGTCGCTCGTGCTTGGCGAAGCGTCACGTGTCGCGTTCGCGCCGCGCTCGACGAGTGCGCTCGTCTATCTCATCGTCGTGGGCGCGATCGGCGGCTTCTCAGCCTACGCGTACGCGTTGAAGCATCTGCCGGTCGCCACTGTATCGTTGTATGCCTACGTGAACCCGATCATCGCAGTGATCCTGGGCAGCCTGGTGCTCCAGGAACCGTTCACGCCGCGAATTGCGCTCGCCGCGGCCGTCGTGCTCTTCGGCAGCGCACTGGTGAAGACTGGCGATGGCTAATGGCTGTTGGTCCAAATGACCGATAGCACCTGCCATCGACCATAGCCATCAGCCATCAGCCCTAAGCCATTGACGGGCGGACTACACCACCCGTCGACCGCTCACCAGTCGCACCAGGAACAGCACGATGGCGATGACCAGCAGCACATAGATGAAGTTGCCCATCGTGTAGCCGCTGACAATACCAAGCAGCCACAGCACGATCAGAATGACCGCGATCGTTTCCAACATCTCGCTCCTCCAGTTCCTAAACCGCGCTCCGGCGGCAAGGGACTGCAACGCGAGTGCCGGTTGCCTTCGTAGTGTCCGGCTTAGCCGGACCGTGGGACGCAGCCTTCCGTTTGTCGTGTCCGACTTAGCCGGACCGTGGGCCAGCTCGTCCGCTACTCAGTCCCGCTTGGGATCGCTGAGCGCGAAGGTCATCGTTCCGTCGATGACAGATTTGCCGTTGACCCGGCCGACGCCCTGAAGCATACCCATGCGGCTCCGCAGGCGCACGACGTTCGCCTCGATCACGACGACGTCGCCGGGCCGGACGGCGCGGCGATAGCGCACGCGCTCGATGCCGGCGAAGAACGGCAGCCGCTCGCGATTCTCCGGCTTGGCGAGAATGAGGATTGCGCCTACCTGCGCGACCGCCTCGGTGAGCATCGTCGGCGGTACCACCGCGTCGCCGTTAGACGATCGCGAAAGGTACCACTCGTCGAGCGTCACGTTCTTGATCCCGACGATGCGCTTGTCGGGTTCGAGCTCGATGATGCGATCGACGAGCAGGAACGGAAACCGGTGGGGCAGGATTCGTTCGATCGCCGCGTTGTCGAGCGGGAGCGTCAGGTCCATCAGTGCGAACCGATTATACTTTGGCCGTGACCGACGTCACCGGGGCCCACGTGGCTCCAGCGAACACAACCGATCAACTCACGACGCTCTTCGCCCTCGGACGCGAAGTCGCATCGGTCCTCGATCTCGACGAGCTGCTCGAGAAAATCCCCCAGCTGATCTCGCGGCTGACCAAGTTCACCGCCTTCGCGATGTACCTCCTCGATCCGAAGCGCAACGAGCTGACCATCGCCTACTCGGTCGGCTATCCGGAGGAGGTCTCGCGGACGCTGCGCTTGCGGGTTGGCAGCGGCCTGGTCGGCGCCGCGGTCGCCGACGGACAGCCGATCCTCGTCAATAACGTTCACGACGATCCGCGGTATTTCGAGGCGGTTCCTGGCTCGCAGGCCGAGCTCGTTGTGCCGCTGCGGCGAAAAGGGCGCGTCATCGGTGCGCTCAACCTGCTCAGCGATACGCCGGGACAGTTCACCGAAGTCGACGAGGCGATGCTGCGCCAGTTCGGCGCCCACGTCGCGGTCGCGATCGAAAACGCGCTGCTCGTCGAACACGAGCGCGACTACACGAGCACGCTGGAGACGCTCTCGGAGATCGGCCGCGAGTTCGGCGCGATTCTCAATCTCGACGAGCTGTTGACGCGCATCGCCAACTTGACGCGCCGCGTGATCGATTACCGCACATTCGGCATCCTGCTGGTCAACGACGAAACCGGCGAGCTCGAGATGAAGGTGGCCGTGCGCTACGGCGACAAGATCAGCGTGCCGCGCGTGAAGCTCGGCGTCGGGCTGGTCGGCTACGCCGCGCTGCACAAAGAGCCGGTTGTCGTTCCTGACGTGTCGACCGACCCGCGCTACATCAAAGTCGTCGACGATGCCCGCTCCGAACTGGTGATCCCGCTGCTGCTGAAGGATCGCTGCATCGGTGTCTTCGATCTCGAAAGCCCGGAGCTCGACGCCTTCACGAAGAGCCACGTCGAAATCCTGACGCTGCTGGCGAGCCAGGCCGCGGTGGCGATCGAGAACGCGCGCCTCTACGAGACGATTCGCACCAATGAAGTGCGCCTCGAGAAAGAGATCCACTTCGCCCAGCGCGTGCAGGCGGCGCTGCTGCCGACCGAGCTGCCGAAGCGGATGAAGAACGTCGACGTCTGCGCGCGCTTCGCGCCGGCGCGCGAGCTGGGCGGCGATCTCTACGACTATCTTGCCCCCGAACCAAACAGCCTCGTCCTCGCCGTCGGCGACGTGTCCGGCAAAGGCGTGCCGGCGGCGTTGTACAGCGCCTTTGCCGGCGAGCTGATTCGCTCGCGCACGTTCCGCCGCCGCTATGCGCCGGAGCGCTTCGGGCCGGCGGGCGTGCTCGCGTCGACGAACACCATCCTCCATCAGCGGCAGCTCGAGGAGTACTACTGCACGCTCTGCTACGCCGTCTTCGATCTGAAGCGGCGGACGGTGACGCTCGCCAACTCCGGGCTGCCGTACCCGATTCGCTGCAGCGGCCAGTCGGTTGCGCAGATCGAACTGCCCGGTGTGCCGCTCGGCTCGTTTGCCGGATCGGTGTACGACGAGCTGTCGTACGATCTCCTGGCTGGCGATCTTTTCGTGTTCTGCACCGACGGCGTCTTCGAAGCCAACGACGCGCTCGGCCGCGAATTCGGCGCCGAACGCCTGCTGCAGGTGGTCGCCGACACGCGCACCCAGACGACGCGCGAGATCGTCGACGCGATTTTCGCCGCCGTCCAGGAGTTCCGTGCCGACACGCCGCCGAACGACGACATGACGGCGGTGGCGCTGAAGATCACCGGCTGAACGGAATTAAGAATTAGGAATTTGGAATTTGGAATTCGTGAGAGGATTCCGCACAACGATGTACGCATTCCAAATTCCACATTCCAAATTCTTAATTGCAGCGACAGCTGCAGCGATAGCTGTAGCTGTCGCTGCGCTGAGCGCCCAAGCAACGGGCGCCGAGCTCCGCGCGAAATTCGAGCGCCGGCTGCAGGAGATTGCCGCGACCGTCGACGGCGTTGTCGGCTACGAGGTCGTCGACCTCACGTCGGGCGATCGATTTACGCATCTCGAGCGCGAGACGTTTCCCACTGCCTCGACGATCAAGCTGACGCTGGTCTACGAGCTGTTCAAGCAGGTGGAAGAAGGCCGCATTCGCCTCGACGAGACGCTCGCGCTGGATCGCGCCAAGGCCGTGGGCGGCACCGGTGTGCTGGTCGAGATGGGCACGCCGGTGTTGTCGATACGCGACTACGCCGTGCTGATGGTGACGCTCAGCGACAACACCGCAACCAACGTGCTGATCGATCGGCTCGGCATGGACAACGTCGCGCGCCGCATGCAGGCGCTCGGCCTGAACGGCACCAGGTTGCGGCGCCACATGATGGACACGGCGGCGGCGCGGCGTGGCGACGAGAACGTGTCGACGCCGGACGAGATTGTGCGGCTCCTGCACGCGATGCAGGGTGGCGCCCACGCCGGAGACGGCGGCGCGATGCCCGAGGCGATCGCGCTGCTCAAGAAACCCAAGGAGAGCCGCCTGCGCCGAGCGCTGCCCGCGGATGTCGCGACAGCCGACAAACCCGGTGAGCTCGATGGTGTACGCGTCGACGCGGGCGTCGTCTACGCGAAGAACCGCCCGTACATCTTCTGCGTGATGACCACTTTCCTCCAGGACGAAGCCGCCGGCGAACGCGCGATCGAACAGATGTCGCGCGTCGCGTACGAGTATTTCAGCCGTCTCGGCGACGGCCCGCTCGGACGGCGGTTCGGCGGCTGACGCCGGCTGTTCGCTTCCACGCCCTCCGACGTTTCCCAATTGATCACGCTGTTTCCGCCGGTGGCAACAGCAGGCAGCGTCCGCGCTTTCGCTGCCCTATCGCTTCTACGTAATCGCTGGCTCCGCGGCGTGCTCCCTGATAGGATCACGCGTTCACCGCAGCAGCGAATACGTCATGAACCAAAAGCGTCCGAGCGATCCGGGTGCGGCCGATGGTGCGCGCCTCGAGCCGATTGCGATGGAACAGGCGAGCGCCGCCGTCCTGACGCCGAAACCAATCGCCGCGCCGTCGATCGACGCGACGATACCGATGTCGCGCGCGACGCCGGCCCCCGCGGCTGCGCTCGCCTCGTCGAGTGTGCCGGCGCAGATCGGCCGCTACCAGATTCTCGACCGCGTCGGCCAGGGCGGCATGGGCGTCCTGTATCGCGGCGTCGATTCGGTGCTCGATCGCGAGGTCGCGATCAAGCTGATGATCGGCGACTTCGCCGACGACATCGAGCAGCTGCGCCCGCGCTTCCAGCGCGAGGCGCGCGCGATTGCCAAACTTCAGCACCGCAACATCGTCACGGTGTTCGAGTTCGCCGAGGACGCGGGCACGCCGTACATCGTGATGGAGTTCCTGCGCGGCACCAGCCTCTCGGCGCGGCTCAAGGCGGCGCCGCCGCTGTCGATTGTCGAGAAGGTCGACATCGTCGCGCAGCTGTGCGACGGGCTCGGCTACGCGCACGAGCAGGGCGTCGTGCACCGCGACGTGAAGCCGGCGAATATTTTCCTGCTCGGCGACGGCTCGGTGAAGCTGCTCGACTTCGGCATCGCGAAGCTCACGACCTCGAATCTGACCCGCCAGGGCGACGTGCTCGGCAGCCCATCCTACATGTCGCCCGAGCAGATCATGGGCCTCGAGACGATCGACGGGCGGTCCGACGTCTTTTCCGCCGGCGTCGTGCTGTTCGAGCTGCTCGCCGGCCGCCGTCCGTTCGACGGCGACACGACGCCGACGATCGTGATGAAGATCCTGAACGCGGATCCGCCGTCGCTCGACGCGCTCGATGCGGCGATCCCGGCGCCGCTGGCAAGCGCCGTTGCGCGCGCGCTGGACAAGGATCCGGCGAAGCGATTCAGGACGGCGACCGACTTCGCGCGCGAACTGCAGGCGGTCCGCCGGCTCGTGCCCGCCGATCTCACGCTCGCGATGAAGGGACCGGTTGGCCCGCAGACGCTCGCGGGCGGCGGCGCGATTGCCGCGGAGGCGGCGACACCGGCGAGCGAGGTGCCCCGCCGCAAGTGGTCGCTCGCCGCCGGTATCGCCGGCGGCGTGATCGCGGCGACGATTCTAGTCGCGTTCGGCGTCGGCCGGTCCACGTCTCGCACGCGGGAACCCGGCGCCGTGGCGGCGGCGCCCGCGCCAGCAGCGCGCGTCGCCGCGCCGACAGACGCCGCGGCGGCGACGTTGCCGCCGGCAGGAAAAGAACTCCCGGCGAAGCAGCCGGCGGTGAAGGAGGCCTCTGCCGTGCGTGCGTCGCGTGAGGCGACGTCAAAAACGGCCAGCGTCGCCGACCGATCCGCGAGCGCAGAGCGCGCAGCGACGGGCGCCAAGGCGGCGCCTCCGGCCGAAACGAGTTCGCGCCCGGCCGCAGCGCCGTCTGCCGCCGCAGTCGCGGTCGCGGTGAGCGTCGAAGGTGCGTATCCGTTTGCCATCCTCGACGGCAGCCGCGTGCTGTCGCCTGCGGCCACGTCGCATCAACTCACCGTCGCCGCGGGCAGGAAAGTCCGTCTCGTTGCGGCGGAGTACTCGTTGAACCAGACTGTCGCGATCGAAGAGAACGCCGATCGCCGGGTCGACATCCAGGCCCCGGCGCTCGGCAAGCTGACGATTCGCAGCAGCCAGGAAACCTGCACGGTGAAGATCGGCGATCGCGATCTCGGCTACCCGCCGGTGAACAACGTCGCGATTGCCGGCGGTTCATACCAGATCGATCTCGTCTGCCCCAACGGGCGCAATAAATCGGAATTCGTCAACATTGTCGGCGGTCAATCGCAACGGGTCATCCTTCAATGAAATCGCACCTCTGTCTTCGAATCGCCGCCCTGCTGGCGGCCGGCACGGTCGTCGGCGCGCAAGGCAACGCCGAGGAGTTCGCGCGCCGCCAGTTCGAGAGCGGCATGTCGTTCATGCAGAGCGGGCGGTACACCGAGGCGCTCAAGGACTTTCAGACGGTCCTCGACTCGTTCGGCAAGAGCGCGGTTGCCGACAACGCGCTGCTCGAGACGGCCGTCTACCAGCTCGAGATCATCCGCGACCCGGGCGCCGCACAGACCTCGGTCGAGCGGCTGCTGAAGGATTACCCGGACACCGACTCGGCGCCGATGGCGCACATCGTTGCGGGACGGATTGCGCTCGCCAAGGGGCGCACGCCGGCCGACGTGGACGCGGCGCTGGCCAGCTTCGAGCGCGTCCCGCGGCTGTTTCCGAACGACGAAGCGGTGCCCGCGGCCGGGTTTTACGCGGCCGACGCGCTGCGCGTCGTGCGACGGACCGACGAAGCGCTCGAACGATTCCGCCGCGTCTCGATGGAATATCCGCGCGCCAGCTGGGCAGCGCGGGCGCGTCTCAGCGCGGCGCTCTGTCTCGTCGCCGCCGAGCGGCCGGTGCGCGCGCTCGAAGAATTGCAGCGCGTCCGCCAGCAACTGCCCGACTCGGCGGAAGGAACCGACGCGCTCAACGGCACGACCCTCCTGTATCGGCTCTACGTCCGTGCGCCGGCGCAGCCAGCGTATGCCTTCAGCGGCCGGTTTCCCGGCGCAGACGGATCGAAGCTGAAGGACATCATCGGCCTGCGGATCGACGCCGGTGGCGTCGTGGCGCTCGGCCACAAGCAGGGCGTCAGCCTGTTCGATGCGCGAGGCAAAGCAGTGCGGACCGTGGCAGCGGAGGATCCGTCGGCGTTCTTCCTCGACGAGCGCGGCCGCCTGGTGATCGCGCGGAAGGACAGGCTGACTATCGAGCGAGGTGAATCGACGCCGCTCGCCGTCCCGCAGCCCGACGGCAAGGTGCGCGCCGTCGAGGAAATCCCTGCAGCCGCCGCGATGACCAGCGGTGCGCGGCTCGTCGCCGATCATAAAGGCAAACAGGTGATCAAGGTGTCCGCGTCGGGCGCCTACGTCGGCAAGTTCCTGGGCATCGACGCGGAGCGCCTCACGCTCAACCGGCTCGACGATGTCGCCGCAATCGACAAGGACACCAAGAGCGTTGTCGTCGTCGATCGCGACGGTAAGGCGCTCGCGAAAATTCCACAGAAGGGCACCGGGTACGAGTTCGACAACCCGGTCGATGTCACCTTCGACGCGTTCAACCACATCTACGTTCTCGATCGCGGCCACGCGTCGATTTTCGTGTTCGGGCCGAAGAACAAGTTGCTGGCCACGGTGACGATCCCGGCCGGTTCGCCGGGAGCGTTCCCGAAGGCGTCGGCGTTCGCGCTCGACGCCGCGGGCCGGATCTACGTCTACGACGATCGTGCGCAAGGCATACAGGTGTACCAGTGAACCGTCAGTCACAAGGCACAAGTCGCGTGTCACAAGTCAGTCGCGAGTCGCAAGTCGCAAGTCAGTCGCAAGTCGCAAGTCAGTCGCAAGTCGCACGTCGGGTCGGTCGCGCGCTCCTGTTGATTGCCAGCGTTCTCGCCATGGGGTCCCCGGTCCGCGCGCAGGTGCAGACGCCCGATCCCGCCGTGCTGCTGTCGCAGGCCAAACAGTTCTTCGAGGCGCTGGACTACGAGCACGCGGTGAGCGCGCTCGATCAGGCGATCGTGGTGCTCGAAGGGCGGCCGGCGGAGGATCCCGCGCGTCGCGGCCTGCCGAGCGCCTACGAGATGCGGGCGCGGTCGCAGTTCGGACTCGGCAAGGAAACCGAGGCGCGCGCCGATCTCGTGGCGCTGCTCAAAGCCGATCCGGTCTATACGCTCACCGGCCAGGTCTCGCCGCGCGTCGTCTCGATGTTCGACGAGGTGATGAAGGCGACCGTCAGCGCGATGAAGCTGACGGTGACGCCGCCCACCGCGGAGGTGCGCGTCGACGGCGTGCTGGTCCGCGCGGCTACGTCGATGCCGATCGCCGTCGGCGATCACACGATCGCCGCGAAACAGATCGGCTATCGCGCGGTCACGCAGACCGCGTCGGTGGTCAGCGGGCAGGTTGCCGAGGTGACCGTCGCGCTCGAGCGCGTCTCGTCGGTGCTCGCCGTCGTCACTTCGCCGCCGGGCGTGCAGGTAATCATCGACGGCGTGTCGCACGGCAAGACCGACGCCGGTCCGCCGCCGCCGGACTACGCGGAGCGCGCGGCGCGCGCCGGCGTTCCTGCCTCCGAACTGTCGCAGGTGATGCTCGTGTCCGAGATGCAGCCGGGCGCGCACGTGATCGAGTTCAAGGCCGACTGCCACGTCGGCACCCAGCGCCGGCTCACCGTCGACAAGCCGGACGACTACACGGTCGATCCCGTGAAACTCGAGAAGGCCGTCGCGTCGGTGAACGTCAAGACGTCGCAGCCCGGCGCCATGGTCTACGTCGACGGCCGCCAGCGCGGCATGGCGCCGATGACGATGCCGGACGTCTGCGAGGGCGAGCACCTGGTCGAAGTGCGATCGCCGGCCGGACGGTTCTTTCGCCGGATGGCGGCGCACACCGGCGACAAGGTCGACATGGACGCGGCGCTGAAGCCTGCTTTTGCGCTCGTCTCGTCGAGCGGACAGGCGCTCGGTGTCGCAACCGATCTGCGGGCCACCATCGAACGGGCGTTCGAAGCCGCGGACAGCGTCACCATCTTTGCGCCGCCCGCGGATCAACTCGAGCAGGTGCTCAAGGGACAGCAGCTCACGCCGGCGTGGCTGGCCTTCGACGCCAGCAAACGGCCGCTCGCGCAGTCCGCCGATCTCGGCGCCGCCGCGCGCCGCGATCTGACCACGCGCATTGCCAAGGCGTTCGATGCCCAGGGTGTCGCATCGGTCACAGTACCGTCCTCGCTCGATCGCAGCCGCCTCGTGGTCGCGTTGCTCGCGGCCGGCAGCGCCGACCCGGACATCGTTGAAGTGACCGTCGACCACCCGGAAACGTTCGCCGCCGCGATGGCGCAAATCGATCGTTCGCCGTCGTTCTTCCGGCCGTCACTGGGGCTGACCGCGATCGACGTCCTCGACGTGCCCGGCGCGGTGGTCATCGGCGTGGACGCGAACGGTCCTGCCGCGAAGGCCGGCGTCGCCGTCGGAGACGTGATCATCAAGGCGAACGCGCAGGTGATCGGCGACGTTGCGACGCTGAACTCGCTGTTGGCGGCGCGCAAGGCCGACGAGGCGTTGACGCTGGAGTTCAAGGACCGCAGCGGCACGACCAAGCGCGCCGACGCGATTGTCGCTCTGGCCCCTCGGCTGGTCGGCTTGTACGATCAGACGCTGCTGGTGAACCGCATGCTGCTTGATCTGCGGCGCCGCCTCCTGACGCCGGGGACCCCCGCCGAAGATTCGGTGCTGCGGTTGAACCTCGCCGCGGCGCTCGCGCGCGTGGAGAACTGGAACGAGGCGCGCATCGAGCTTCAGCGCGTGAAGCTGCCGGATGGTCCTGGTGTGTCGAACGGCACTGTGCAGTACCTGCTCGGGTTGTGCGCCGACAAGCTCGGCAACCGAGCCGACGCCGAGGCCGCCTTCACCATCGCGGCCGCATCGGAGGCCCTCGTCTCGGAGGACGGACCGGCGGTCAAGGATCTCGTCGAAGCGCGGCGCGCCGGACGGATGCGCTGATCAGCGCCTGAAGTGGACGTTTTCTTCGCGCAGGTGCAGACCGATCGCACGTCCACCGATGGCGGCGACATCCTCGACCCGGCCTTCCACGCGGACGTGCTCGCCGGTTACCGGCATCCGCCGCCCGTCGGAAAGCACCGTCACCTCACCGGTTTCATCCGCCACTTTGTAGAAGCGAAATGGCACCAGCGGGACGCCCCACGAGCTGGTGACGACGCCGTCGATGCTGACGGTGTGATTGCGATAGTGGTTGGGACGATGCTGCAGGTCGGCGATCTTCGCGCTGTGAAAGGACGCACAGCCGGTGAGCGTGGCGGCGAGCGATGCGACGACAAGCAGTCTACCCATAGGTCCCCCTGATTAGACCGCCTCGCAATCGGCGTTCCTTCAATCAGCAATCAACCCTCAGCAATTACCAATGGCTGAGGGGCCACGCCGAATCGTGAAACTACGACGGGAGGCGGCGATGCCAGCGCCTGCCTGAAGTTACGCACCCCGTTGATTCGACGCGACCCGAACCCTGCAGCATCAAATCGCATGCCCGAGCTTCGACCGCTAAAACCGGCCTGAAATCACGAGTGACCTCATCGCGCCGTCCTGAGACGGAGACGCCGCTGACCTCGCTGATGAACGCCTGGCTGGATCGG
>Ga0075425_100000687_pt1 | contig 32194 bp, 27 predicted proteins | sample SoiMethybrSBSTD4_FD_75300 | JGI IMG/M metagenome (GOLD analysis project Ga0075425, IMG submission 75300) | Bulk soil microbial communities from a Populus tree surrounding site in Tennessee, USA - Soil MetaG P. TD hybrid SBSTD4 | ecosystem: Environmental > Terrestrial > Soil > Tree plantation... | reverse complement strand
TGCGCCGAACGCGCCCGCCAGCCACGCCATCGCGCGCTCGAGCACGAGACGCTCATCGATCAGATCGGTGATCCTGGTGAATTGCACCGCGATGCGCGGATTCACGGCGTTGACGCGCTGCGCGATACTCCGCTCGAGCACGGCTGACGGCATTTGTGAACGAACGATTACGAGATACCCCTGCCGCACGTCGGGATCCTGCGCGATCGGCACGTAGGCGATCGACGGCATCTCCTCCTGCAGGCTGGCGTACTTGGTGTTCCCCACGCTGCCGATGATTTCGTAGGTCACCTCGGGATAGCCCGCCTCGGCGACGGTGTGGATGGTGCCGCCAATTGGTTCAACCCCGCGCAGGTACTCGCGCACGAAACTGTCGTTCACCAGCAGGACGCGCCGGGATTGCGCAGTATCGGAGTCCCGAAAATTGCGTCCCGATCGAATCGGAATCTTCAAGGTGTCGAAATAGCCTGGGCTGACATAGGCAAAGCGAGCGGCATACTGTCGATTGCCGGCTTCCCCGGGAATTGTGAAGAAATGAAACCAGGTGCCGCCTGCGACGGGCAAGTGCGTCGTGGCGGCCGCGGCAGCGACGCCGGGTATCGCGCCGATTTCGGCGGTCAGCCGCTGCTGAAGCGCGATATGTTCCTCAGCGGCGCGGCTGTTCGCGGCAGGATCCGTAAACCAGACGGCGACAGTGCCGTTGCGCTCGAAGCCGGTGTCGACAGACGCCAGGTTGCGAAAACTGCGAACGAACAGAAGCGCCGCGATGACCAGCACGAATGAAATCGCAATCTGTCCAGACACGAGGGCGCTTTGAAGCCGCGCCCGACGACGGTCGATCGTCATGCCGCGCGACGTCTGGTGAATAGCCGCAATCGGATCGACGATCGACACGCGCAGCGCCGGGACGAGCCCAAACGCAATCGACGCCACGGCCGCAACGACGGCGACAAACGACATCAACCGCCAGTCGGCGTCCAGCTTCAGCGAGATCGGATTGGCCGATGTCGCAAGAAACGCCACGCAGGCGGCGCTCGACCATAGCGCGACCGGTATCGCGAGCAGTGCGCCGCCAGCGGCGACCAGCAAGCCTTCGACGAGCATCTGCGACACCAGCCGCAGCCGCGATGCGCCGATCGCGACGCGAACCGCGATCTCGCGCTGACGTCCGCCACCGCGCGCCAGCATCAGCGTGGCAAGGTTGCCGCAGGTAATGAGCAGCACGAGGCCGGTCAGGCCGAGCAGGAGCGAGAGCGATCGGCTGTGCGCCTCGCGAAGACGGCTCACCCCGCGGCCAGCCGGAACGACGCCGAACCGCAGCGCGCGGTACTTGTCGAGGAGGTCAGTTCCGTATCCAGCCGGTATCGTCGCCGACAGCAACGCGGGGCTTAAGACGCGCATCTGCTCGTTCGCGCGTGCGATCGTCCATTCCGGTTTGAGGCGGCCCATGACGGTGAGCCACCAGAAGTCGCGCTGGTCGAGAAGGCCTGCCCAGAGCGCGGCCGCACACGTCGGCAGGGCGATGTCGAATGTCTGACCGACTTCGAGACCGGTGAACCGCGCGGGGGTCACGCCGACGACCGTGAACGCCTGTTCGGAAATCGTCAGCGTGCCGCCGATCGCCGAGTCGCGGCCACCGAAATGCGTCTGCCAGAACCCGTAACTGATCACGGCCTGTCCGGCCCCGCATCCGCGCCGATCGTCGTCGGCTGTCAAGAGGCGTCCGCGTTCCGGAACGATGCCGAGCGCCGCGAAGAAATCGCCGCTGACCCAGAGGCCGCGCGCTCGACGGGCGTCGGTGCCCGGACCGATCAGAAACGTCGTGTTGCCCCAGGCGAAGACTCGGGTGAACGCCGTCTGCCTGGCGCGAATCTGTTCCCACAATGGATAGGTCGTTTCCGCGTTGAAATCTTGCGAGACGCCCAACGCGTGAACGCCTTCGGCGCGAACTTCGGCGAGCTCCTGCGGCCTCGCGATCGGCAGACTGCGGAGGCGCAGCGAATCGATCAGTTGAAAGATTGCGGCGTTTGCTCCAATGCCAAGGGCAAGCGAGAGGACAGCGACAGTGGCAAAGACAGGAGTGCGCGCAAGGAGCCTGACGCCGTACTGCACGTCACGGATCAGATGTTCCATGCGGACTATCGACCAGCGGCGCTGGAATCAACTCGGCTGAAGCGTCGTGCTACACCGAGCAAATGCGGCCGGCGTTCAGCGGCCGCCGCGCCCGCGGCCCGGTTTCTCCTCCGGCGCACCGGCGCCCTCCGAGCCGATGAACAGCCTCTTGCCGTCCGGGAAGGTGATGTCACGGCCATTCGCGCGGAAGGTACCGTCCTTCGCCTGGAACCCTTCGACGACGATCTCGACTCCGACCGGCACCGAGTTCTTCGTCCACCCGCGGCGCAGCAGCGCGTTCGGCGCGCCGCCTTCCACCGCCCATTCCTCGGCGTTTCCGTCCGCGTTCTTCACCGCGATGTGGATCCAGGTGTGCGGGTTCTGCCACTCCATCTTCGTGACCGTGCCCTTGATCGTCACGGGCTTGTTCACGTCGAACTCGGCCGCGAACGAATGGTGCGCGAGGACCGGCGCGACAGGCACAACGAGCAGCACGGCAGCGGCGATGACGGGGAAGAATTTCATACGCACCGACCCTCTCCCCTCTGCGTCGAAACCTGCGGGCCAGTATAGCGCCAGTCCGCCGCGGCTGGTCGAGAGGCTACGCCCCTCACGCGCAACGTTATGTGACGCCACTTCTTCGTGTCTTTGTGTTTTCGTGGCTCGCACCTACTTCGAAGGCTTCTTTTTCACGTCGCCGTAGAGCAGCTCCTCCGAGAATTCGACGCAATTGTACGGAAGCAGCTGAGCGTTGGCGTCCAAACGGCGATAGAGCGGCATGCGGATCGTCCACGGCCGGGTGAACGTCTTCGGATCCTCGATGCGTGCCTCGTAGTCGAGATGGTTTCCGCCGGCCCCGACCGAGTAGCGCTCGGTGACCGTGAGCGCATCGCTGTGATGGTTGCCGGCCCGGTCGAACCAGGACGAATCGGTAAATCCCTTTACCTCGATCGCCAGCGTGTCTCCGTCCCACCTGCCGTTCGACCATCCCATCCAGCTGTCGATCGGCGACTCGGTATGGTTGACCATGTGGACCGCACGATTGGCGCCGGCGTACTCGTACAAGAAGAGGATGTCGGTCTCGCCCTGCACGATCTGAAACGGGTACGGCATGTAGGTCGCCCGCGGCAGTCCCGCCATGTAGCACTTCGCTTCCGGATCCGACTTCGGCCAGCCCGCCTGGTTCTCTTGTCGCTTCTTCAGCCCCTCCGGCGTGTACGGGATGGTCCCGTTGTTGTCGACGATCACGCTCTGCCCCGCCGGAATGGAGAACAGCGCGCCGAGTTGGGGGAACGCAGTCGGCGCCGCGGCGTGGCCCTCGAGATTCCAGTTCGCGGTGTTGATCGCCTGCCAGATGCCGTTCAGATTGGGATGGCCGGAGATGCGATCCGGTCGTGCCGCCGCCGCGCGTCCGCGGCCTGCGCCTTGCGCCGGCGGTGTCGCACCACCCTGGCGAGCGGGCTGCTGCGCCGCGATCGGCAGCACTGCCGCTCCTCCCACCACGATCGCGACGAGTGCGAACACGCGGATGCGCATGGCGAGATTATCTTCCTTTCAACGCTAAGGCGACGTACTCGCCTGGACTCAGGCTGGATCCGCCGCGGCCGCCTGCGGGCGGCGGTCCGCCGAAACGCGCCGCGAACAGACCGCTGCCGGCGGCGACGGGCACGACGATGAACTGCCGGCCGTCGATCGCATAAGTCGCCGGCATCCCTTCCGACGCCGCGGGCAGCTCCATCGACCACACCTCGCGGCCATTGTCGCGATCGTAGGCGCGGAAGCGGCGATCCGATCCGGTCGCGAAGAACACGAGGCCGCCAGCGGTCACCAGCGGAGCGCCCCGCGGGAAATGCGAGCCGGTGTTCGAGGGAATCGCGAGTTCCCGCGGCGCGAGCACCGTGCCCGTGGGTACCTGCCACCTGATCGCTCCAGTGTTCAGATCGTACGCCGTCATCTGCGACCACGGCGGCCCTGCCGCGCTCATGTTCAGGCTGTTCTGATTCATGAACTCGTACGGCGACGGCAGCCGCGGCGGCCCGCCTTGTGCGATCAGCTCCTTCGTCCGCGCGATCATCTCCGCTTTCTGCTCCGGCGTCACGATCGGGCCCGCCGCGCCGCCACGTCCGCCTTGCCCCGGCAGCGTCAGCCGATCGACCGTCGGCAGCGCCTTGGCGACGACGTACATCTCGCCGCGAGCGGGATCGACCGCGGACGTCGCGAAGTTGGCGCCGCCGTTGTGCCCGGGGAACGAGAGGCTGCCCTCGAAGCTTGGCGGCGTGAACAGGCCGTCATTGCGAAGGAACGTGAGGCGCTCGGCAAGCGCCTCCCGCTCCGCTGCCGGCAGGTACGGGTTGATGTCTTTCGCCGTGAACGTCTGGCGAGCGAATGGCGCCGGCTTCGTCGGGAACGGCTGCGTCGGCGAGGCGTGCTCGCCTGGCACGTCCGACTCCGGCACTCTCCGTTCCTCGATCGGCCAGATCGGCCGTCCGGTCTCGCGGTCGAAGACGAACAGGAAGCCCATTTTCGTCGCCTGCGCGACGACGTCGATCGTGCGGCCGTCCTGGCGGATCGTCAGCAGTTTTGGCGCCTGCGGCAGGTCGTAGTCCCACAGATCGTGGTGTACCAGCTGGTAGTGCCAGACGCGCGTGCCGGTGCGCGCGTCGAGCGCCACCAGCGAGTTGCCGAACAGATTGTCGCCCGGACGATCGCCGCCGTAGAAGTCGAAGCGCGGGCTGCCGAAGCTGATGAACGCGATGCCGCGGCGCTCGTCGACGCTGAACTCGCTCCAGTTGTGGACGCCGCCGGATTTCTTGTAGGCCTCCGGCGGCCACGTGTCGGAGCCGAATTCGCCGGGATGCGGAATGCTGTGGAACACCCACCGGATCCTGCCGGTGCGGACATCGTACGCCTGCACGTCGGCCGGCGTCGCATCGTAGCTGGCGCCCTGGGCGGGCAGCGACACGATCATCGTGTCGCCGTTGATGCGACCGGGGTTGCCGGTGTGGAGTGGATCCGCCGCCTGGCGGTCGAGTGCAATCCGCAGATCCACGCGGCCGTTGTCGCCGAAGCCGTGGATCGGATCGCCGCTCCGCGCGTCGATCGCGGTGAGATAGCCGCCGGCGATGAACAGCAGCCGGCGGTCCGAGCGATCGGGGCTCTGCCAATAGTTCATCCCGCGCGCGCCGAGCCGTCCCTGCGTCTGCCGACGCCAGATCTCCTTGCCAGTCGCGGCGTCCACCGCGGCCAGCGTGTTGGTGGACGCCTGCAGGAACAGCACGCCCTCTACGACCAGCGGGTTGAAAATCACCGTGCCGGTCACCGGAAACGTCCACGCCACCTCGAGCTGCGAGACGGTCGACCGGTTGATCTGGTCGAGCGCAGAATACTGCGAGGAATCGGCGCCGCCGCCGTAGACGGTCCAGGTGGTGTAAGGCCTGGCGCCGCGCATGCCGTCGGTTTGCGCGACCAGCGCGGCGGCCAATACGGTGGACGCCAGCACGACGACACGCCTCAAGAAGCCCATGAGGATGACTCCGGTTGCAGATAAACTACGTCAGCACGGAGTGACTATGCACGGAATCCGGCGGGCGATGCGCGCGGTCCTGCTCGGTGCGTTGGCGGCGGCCGCATTCGCGGCGACGCCGCAAGGCCAGACGGTTCTCGGGCCGCCGAGCGAGGCCAATCATTTCATCGAGACGCCGAAAGGCTGGGTCCACCCGAAGACACCGTGGGGCGACCCCGACATCCAGGCGAATTTGAACATGATGCAGGCCGCCGGCGTTCCGCTTGAACGGTGCGCCAACGCGACGCGGTTCGGTGGTCCGCCGTGCGACATGAACAAGGCGTTCTGGACCGAGGAGGAGTTCAAGCAGCGCGCCGCTACCGCCGCCGGGCGCGGGGACGCCGGCCGGCAGCTAATCGAGAAGGGCGAGTACGGCAGGGCGCTGCTGTCCGGGGTCACCGACCCGGCGACGCCGCAGCGGCAGACCACGCTCATCGTCGATCCGCCCAACGGCGTGCTGCCGCCGCTGACGCCGGAAGGCAAACGGCGCGCGCTCGAAATGCGCAGCGGCTGGTCGCTTCCCGGCGAATCGCCTGCATACGACTGGGTCACCGACTTCGACAGCTGGGATCGGTGCATCACGCGCGGCATGCCCTCGTCGATGATGCCGTACCGCTACAACGGCGGTTTCAGGATCTGGCAGGCGCCTGGCGTCGTCGTGTTCGAACTCGAGATGATCCACGACGCGCGCGTCGTCTACACGGACGGCCGGCCGCCGCTGCCGTCGGCGCAGAAGTTCTACATGGGCGATTCGCGCGGCCGCTGGGACGGCAATACGCTGGTTGTCGAGACGACCAACTACAAAGGCGGCGTCGCGCCGATGATCAACCTCGCGGTCGTCGGATCGCCGGCGGGCAACCGCTTCCCGCAAAGCGACCAGATGAAAACGACCGAGCGGATTACGCGGCTGAACAACGAGATGTGGCTCTACGAGATCAAGACCGAGGATCCGGTCATCCTGACCCGTCCGTTCACGGTCCGCTATCCGATGCGCAACGATCCGAAGTACGAGTGGTGGGAGTACGCGTGCCACGAGGGAAACGTGATCGTGCCGAACTATGTCACGACCTCGCGCTTCGAGCGTGCGAACCCGCAGCGGGAAACGGCTGCGCCCGTCGCAGCCGATGCGAACCTCGTCAACGCGCTCGCCGGGCGGTGGGTCGGACGGCCGCGCATCCCGACGATCGACTACGACATCGACCTGGAGTTCGCAAAGAGCGGGGATGGCGCCGTGGTCGGCAAGCTGATTGGCACGACGCTTCCGAAGGAAGACAAGGTCGACAGGCCGCTCAAGCGCTTCACGATCAAAGGACGGCAGATCAGCTGGGAGTTCCCGAACACGCAGCCATGGAACTTCGCCGGCGAGCTCTCCGCCGACGGCACGGCGATCGCCGGCGTCATCAGCAGCATCCAGGGTGGTATACAGGTGGAGTTCAGGAAGCGGTAGGTCGGGCAGGTCAGGCAGGTCGGGCAGGTCGGACGTAACGGCAGAATTCCGCGCGGCCAACCGTAGCGCAGGCCTTCGGGTCTGCCAACGGGCCGCGGCACAGAAGCCGGCGGGCGGTAGAAGCAGCTATGAACCGTCATCCACCTGCGGTGTACGGCATCGCGACCGCGGTCGTCGTGTGGATCGCTTCGTCCGCTATCGGTCTGAGCGCTCAGCCTGATTCTTCACCGTCGCCGCAGCGAACCACCCTCGACCGCTATTGCGTCACCTGCCACAACGACCGCCTGAAGACCGCGAATCTATCGCTGCAGGGACTCGATCTCACGAAGGTCGCCGAGCGGGCCGAACTCTGGGAGAAGGTGATCCGGAAGCTGCGCGCCGGCGTCATGCCGCCGCCCGACATTCCGCGTCCGCCGCTGCCCGAGTACGAAGCGCTGCGCGACTGGCTGGAGAACGCGATCGATCGTGCGGCGACGAGTGTGGCGCCGGGGTCGGTGGTCCTGCACCGGTTGAACCGCACCGAATACGCCAACGCGATTCGCGATCTGCTCGATCTCGAGATCGATCCGACGACGCTCTTGCCGCCGGACGATTCGGCGAACGGATTCGACAACATCGCCGGCTCGCTGACGATTTCACCGACGCTGCTCGAGTCGTACACGACGGCGGCGGCGCAGGTCGTCCGGATGGCGGTCGGCTCGTGGAAGTCGCCGGTCGAAGCGACCTACCTGGCGCAGAGCGATGCGTCGCAGAATCAGCGGCTCGACGGCATGCCGTTCGGCACGCGCGGCGGCATCGTCGCCCGGCACATCTTCCCGGCCGACGGCGAGTACAAGTTCTCGATTCAGAACTTCGGCGTCGGCAGCTTCATCCCCGGCGAGCGGCTGGCGCTGATCATCGACGGCGAACGCGCCCACGTGTGGCCGTACCGCGGCGTCGGCCTCGCGGTCGGGATGACGGCGGACACCGACGGCACGCTCGAAGTCACGGTGCCGGTGCGCGCCGGTTCACGCCTGGTCGGCGCGACGTTCGTCGCGACGAACTATCGTCCCAGCCTTGACATCATCCGCCACTACGACCGTCAGTCGCTCGAGAACAACACGATCCCGCAGATGCAGAACTACCCGGCGATCGGCTACCTGCGCGTCCAGGGACCGTTCAACGCCGAGCGCCCGGCCGATTCCGCGAGCCGCCGAAAGGTGTTCACGTGTCGGCCGACGGCATCGGCGCAAGGTGAGCACGAGTGCGCGAGGAAGATTCTGACGCCGCTCGCGCGGCGCGCGTACCGCCGTCCGCCGGACGCGGCGGAGATCGCGACGCTGCTGTCGTTTTTCGAGAACGGCCGTCAGGACGGCGGCTTCGACGATGGCATCGAGCTCGCGCTGCGGCTGATGCTGGCGAGCCCGCAGTTTCTGGTCCGCGGCGAGCGCGAGCCGGCCGCCGTGCGCGTGGGAGAGGCGTACGCCATCAGCGACGTCGAGCTCGCCTCGCGGCTGTCGTTCTTCCTCTGGAGCAGCATCCCCGACGACGAATTGGTCACGCTCGCCGCCGCGCATCGACTGAGTCAGCCGGCGGTGCTCGACCAGCAAGTGCGGCGGATGATCGCCGATCCGCGCTCGGACGCGCTGGTGTCCAACTTCGCGCAGCAACTGTTGTATTTGCGCAATCTGCCGGGCACGGCGCCTGATGGCATCTTTTATCCGAACTGGGACGACGAGCTGCGCCAGAGCCTGAAGCGCGAGGCGGAGCTGTTCTTCGACAGCATCATCCGCGAGGACCGCAATATCGTCGACCTGCTGACGGCGGATTACACGTTCGTGAACGAGCGGCTGGCGCGGCACTACGGCATCGCCAACATCTACGGATCGCGGTTCCGCCGCGTCACGCTGCCGCCGGAGCTGGACTACCGGCGCGGCCTGCTCGGCAAGGGCAGCTTCCTGGCGGTCACCTTCACGCAGAACTTCCGCTCGTCGCCGGTCAAGCGCGGCGCATGGGTGCTGGAGAACATCCTCGGCACGCCGCCCCCGGAGCCGCCGGCAAACGTGCCGGCGCTCGAAGACACCAAGGGCGACGGCAGGCCACTGACGCTGCGTGAGCAGATGACGCTGCATCGCACCCAGCAGCCGTGCGCCGGCTGCCACAAGATCATGGATCCGATCGGGTTCGCGCTCGAGAACCTCGACGCCGACGCGAGCTGGCGTGCGAAGCAGGGCGGCGAGGGCGGCATGCCGATTGACGCGAAGGTGAAGCTCTTCGACGGCCAGGAAGTCGACGGCCCGTCGGCGTTGCGAACGGCGCTGCTGCGCTACTCGCCGCAGTTCGTGCGGATGTTCGTCGAGAAGATGATGACCTATGCGCTCGGCCGCGGCGTCGAGTACACGGACATGCCGACCGTGCGCGCGATCGCACGCGCGGCGGACAGCAACGGCAACCGGTTCTCGTCGATCGTTCTCGGAGTCGTCCACAGCCCGCAGTTCCGGATGCGGGTGAAGGGAACGTGAGGGATTGAGATGTTCATCACGAAGAAGCACATCCCGCGGCGGACGTTTCTTCGCGGCGCGGGCGTCACCCTCGCCTTGCCGCTGCTCGAGTCGATGGTGCCGGCGTTGCGGCCGCTGCGGCTGACGGCGGCGGCGCCGCCCAAGCGCTTCGTCGGCATCTGGCACCCGCACGGCGCCGCGCCCGGCTACTGGAGTCCGCTCGAGGCCGGCAGGGACTTCACGTTCTCGTTCATCACGAAGCCGCTCGAGCCGTTCCGCAACCGCGTCGTGCTGATCAGCGGCCTCGACATGCCGGAGGCGATGGCGACGACGGAGGAGCCGGGCGGCGATCACGCGCGCGGCGCGGTGCTGCTGTCGGGCGCGCGGCCGCGGCGCAACGCCGTCAGCCCGTATCTCGGCACGACCATCGACCAGACGATCGCCGGCGCGCACGGGCAGGACACCATCCTGTCGTCGCTGCAGCTTGGCGTCGAGGACGCGGGCAATTACGGCAACTGCAACTGGGGCTACAGCTGCGCTTACACCAACTGCATCTCCTGGTCGACGCCGTCGCAGCCGCTGCCTCCCGAGGTGAATCCGCGCGTCGTGTTCGAGCGCCTGTTCGGCGACGGCACGAGCGCTGACGAGCGCCGGCGCGATCGGAAGCGCAACGCGAGCATCCTCGACGCCGTCGTCGGCGAGCTCGCCGCGTTCAAGCACGACCTCGGCGCCGCCGACAAAGCGAGAATCGACACCTACACGGACAACATCCGCGAGCTCGAGCGGCGCATCGGGATCGCGATCGAGAACTCGATCAAGGAACCGTCCGGCGACGTGCCGTTCGGGTTGCCCGAGAGCAAGCACGTGCACTTCCGGTTGATGTACGACTTGATGGCACTGGCGCTCGAAGGGGACATCACCCGTTCGATCACCTTCATGCTCGGCCGCGATCTGAGCAGCGCCACATTCCCCGAATCAGGATACGTGGGCGCCTGGCACGGCACCTCGCACCACGGCGACAAGCCGGAGAACGTCGCCAACTATTCGAAGGTGAACCGCTATCACGTCCAGAACCTGGCCTACTTCTGCGACAAGCTCGCGAAGATTCCCGATGGCGACGGCACGGTGCTCGATCACGTGCTGATCTACAAGGGCAGCAACATGGGCAACTCGCATCGCCATGCGCACGAGAAGGTCCCGGTAATTCTCGTCGGTGGCATCGACGGCACGTTCAAGGGAAACCGTCACCTCGTGTTCCCCGACAACACGCAGCGCACGTCGAACATGCTGTTGAGCATCCTGCACCTGTACGGGATCGAGCTGGACAAGATCGGGACCAGCACGGGCCGCCTGCAGCCGCTGGAGATGGTGTGAGAGCGTCAGCTGTCGCGGCGCTGATGGTCTGTGTGTCGGCGACGACGGTTGCCGGTCAGTTGTCGCCGCGCGCGACCCGGCCGCAGGTGATACCGCCGAAAGGGCCGGCGCGGCCGGTGATCTTCAAGTACTGCACGTCGTGCCACGGCATCGACGACTACGCGTATTACGCGCAGGATCGAGCCGCCTGGGATGCGCTGCTCACGACCAAGCACGGCAAACTCGACGTTCCGCTTCCGGCAGCGGACCGCGCGATCCTGCTCGACTGGCTGGCCGAACGATTCAGCCCAGCCACCAAGCCGTTCCCGCGGACGTACGTGGCACGCGAAGCCACGACCTTCTTCTCCGACGGCGAGGCCGAGGCGTTGCTGACGCGCGCGTGCATCGAGTGTCACGACGCGGATCGGTTCAACAAGGCGCGTTTCAATCCCGATCGGTGGCGCGTCGTGATCCTCGAGATGCGCGAAAAGGGCGCCAGGCTCGAGGACGAAGAAGTGGAGAAGTTGGTGGAGTGGCTGGGCCGCACCAAGGGCACGAACCAGTGAGAGCGGTGATTCAAGACTGGCTGCGCCCGCTCGTAGCGCAGGCCTTCAGGCCTGCCGTTGGTCGCGTAGCGCCGGCCTTCAGGCCTGCCGGCCGGGCGGCCCTGAAGGGCTGCGCTACCATCGCACTCGCGCTGGCGCTCACGGTTGGCAGCACGGCATCAGGCGATACCGGGGTGCTGAGCCTGCGCGCGACGGTCGCGAACGCGGCGTCGTCTGGAGCGCTGACGATCACGTTGTCACGATGGTCGACAGACGCCGAGCGCGCGCCGTTGATCGCGGCGTTCGCGGCGCCTGCTCCTGCGCCCGCGAGACCGGCCACTCCCGCGGCGGCCGGCGGTCCCGCAGGCAGGGGACGTGGACGTGGCGCGCCGCCGCCGCCGCCCCCGAGTCCTCTCGAGAGGTTGTCCGCGGCCGTCAAGGCGGCGCCGACAGTTGGCTACATCTGGACGGCCGGCGTGACGGGCTATTCCATCAAGTACGCGTGGCGTTCGCCCGCGATCGCGGAGACGGAGCGCATCGTGCTGGTCGTCGACCGCCGGCTCGACTCACAGGCGGCGGACGCGGGACTCGCCTCAGCCGCCGCAGCGGACGCGAGTTTCACGGTGATCGAGATTCGAATGAATCGTGAGGTCGGCGAGGGGAAAACCTCGCTCACCTCGAGCGTCGCGATCGATACCGAGGCGAAGACGCTGGCGCTCGACGGCTACACCGCGGCGGCGACCTTGCTCAAGGTGACTCGATGATGCGTATCACGCGTCTCACCGTCCTCATGCTCCTGACCGGCGCGACTGCCGCGGCTGCCGCGACTTCGGAAGTCGCCGATGCGGCGAAGCGCGGCGACCGCGAGGCCGTCCGTGCCGCGCTCGCCCGCAAGGCCGATGTGAACGCGGCGCAGGTCGACGGCACCACCGCGCTCCACTGGGCCGTGGAGCACGACGATGTGGAGCTGGCGGAGCTCCTGCTGACGGCCGGCGCACGCGTGAGCGCACGGACGAGGGAAGGTGTGATGCCGCTGCAGCTCGCCGCGATCAACGGCAGCGCCGGCATGCTCGGCCGCCTGATCAGATCCGGCGCGGATCCGAACGCGCCGCTGACGGCCGCGGGCGACACCGCGCTGATGCTGGCGGCGCGAACCGGAAAGACCGACGCCGTCCGTCTTCTGCTCGAAGCGCGCGCCGACGTCAACGCGAAGGAGAGCTGGGGCGGCACGACGGCGCTGATGTGGGCGGTGACCGAGGGCCACGTCGATGCCGCTCGACTGCTGATTGCCGCCGGCGCCGACGTCAACGCGCGGTCGCACTACGTCGCCGCCGCCAACGGCCGCGGCTTCGAGGGGCGCACGCCGGTCGCGAGCCGGACCGACGAGAAGGTGGAGGAGTTCGCCAGCGGCTGGCTGACGCCGCTGATGTTCGCGGCGCGCGACGGCCGCCTCGAGCTGGCGCGCCTGCTGGCGGAGGCCGGCGCCGACGTCGACGCCGTCGCCGGCGACGGCAAGACGGCGCTGGCGCTGGCGATCTTCAACGGCAGCTACGACGTCGCGTCGTTCCTGGTCGATCGAGGGGCCGACGTGAACAAGGCCGACGCGCAGCGGTTCACGCCGCTCTTCTGGGCTGTCGACCGGCGCAACATGGAGACCGCGCCGAACTTCCCCTGGATGGTGACCGTCGATCCGTTGCCGCTCATCGCCAAGCTGCTCGACGCGGGCGCCAATCCCAACGCGATCGTCAACAACACGCCGCGCGGCCGGATGCGCGAAGGGTCGCCGCGGATCGTATTCGCCACGGCGTTGATGCGCGCCGCTTTTGCCGGCGACCTCGAGATCGTCAAACTGCTGCTCGCGCGCGGCGCCGATCCCTCGATCGGATCGCGCGACGGCGAGACCATGGTGTCGGCGGCCGCCGGCCTCGCCTTCATTCACGGCTATCATCGCGATCGCCCGGCCGACGAGCGGCTACAGGTCGTCAAGCTCTTCGTGCAGCTGGGCAACGACGTCAATCAGCCGGACGACTACGGCATCACGCCGCTGATGGCCGCCGGGAATTACGGGGACGTCGCGATCATCCGGTATCTGATCGATGCCGGCGCCGATCTCGGCGCCCATGACCTGGGCAAGAAGAACGACGGCGCGTTCGGATCGAGCGTCGAGCCGCTGATGCCGATCGACTACGCCATCGGCGTCGGCACCTTCGTGCCCAACAACGCCGTGATCATCCACGAGGACGCCGTGGCGCTGATGGCGAAGGCGATGAAGGAGCGCGGCATCGCGCACACGACCTCGGAGTGCACGCTGCGCGGCTTCACGTGTTCGCAGGTGAAAGTGGATCCGAAGGTGGCAACGCCGGCGGAGATTGCCCGTATGCGGGCGATGGCCATCGGCCATCAGATGGACCGCCTTACCGGAGGCCTCCAGGCGAAGTAAAAAGAATCAGCACGTCGATCCTCACCGCGAACGACCACGAGCACGGAGGTGAGATGTCATGCGAACCAGGCGGCGTTTGCTGTGTGCGGCAATGCTGACGTGCCTCGCGGTTCCCGGCACCGGCGTCGCCCAGTGGCTGGAGTACCCGACGCGCGGCGTGCCTCGCACTGCCGACGGCAAGCCGGATCTGTCGGCGCCTGCGCCGCGGACTTCCGACGGAAAACCCGACCTGAGCGGCATGTGGGGCTGGGAAAACCGCTGGAACTGCGGCGCGCACTGCAACGATTTGCAGATTTCGCGCGAGTTCATCAACATCGGCGCGACGCTGAAAGGCGGATTGCCCTACAAGCCTGGCGTGGCGGAAGAGGTCAAGCGGCGAACGGCCGCACAGAACGAGGATCCGAACGCTCGTTGCATGCCTCGTGGCGCGCCCAGAATCTGGACCGACGACTATTACAAGCGGCTCTTCCACGTGTCCGACCGCGTCATCATCCTGACCGAGCGCAATATGCAGTTCCGCCAGATCTTCACCGATGGACGACCGCTTCCCACGGATCAGAATCCAACCTGGAACGGCTACTCGACGGCCGCATGGGACGGCGACACCCTGGTGGTGCACACCTCCGGCTTCAAGGACGACCTGTGGCTCGACGCCTCCGGCAACCCGTTAACGGGCACGGGGAAGTTGACCGAGCGGATCCGCAGGCCGAATTTCGGAACGCTCGAAGTCGAGATGACGATCGACGATCCAACATCGTATACGGCGCCCTGGGCGGTGACGTTGAGGCAGCCGCTCGTGCTCGACAGCGAGTTGCTGGATTACTACTGTCTCGAGAACGAGAAGGATCTGGTCCACATGATCAAGAAGTAACGTGAACGTAGCGCGAACGCTGAGAATGCAGAGACACTTCTTGTGAGGAGGCTCGGAATGAGCACGCCGTTCTCTTCAGCCGGCGCGATCTGCGGGTCGCTGTCGCTCCTCCTCCTGGTGCCGCTCGCCGACCAGAGCGTCGATCGACTGGACGGCAAGAACGTGTCGATGGCGCAGACCAACTACAAAGGCAAGAGCGCGGTTCAGCTGATCGCCTCGCCAGACGCACCGAACGCGGCGTCGTACGCCATCATCAAGGACGTGTCGTTTCTCGACGGCACGATCGAAGTGGATCTGGCCGGCCAGCCGGCCGCCGGCGCGGCCAGCGGAGCGCGCGGGTTCATCGGCATCGCGTTCCGGCTCCAGACGGACGGCCGATACGAGTACATCTATCTGCGGCCGACCAACGGCCGGGCCGACGATCAAGTCAGAAGGAACCACTCCACGCAATACAGTGCCCACCCCGATTTCGACTTCGCGCGATCGCGCCAGGAAGCGCCCGAGAAGTACGAGTCGTACGTCGATTTGCAGCCGGGCGTCTGGACCACGTACAGGATTGACGTCGAAGGCCGCAAGGCGAGACTCTACGTGAACGGAGCCGAGCAACCCTGCCTGATCGTCGACGATCTCAAGCACGAGCCGCAGCAGGGCCGCGTGGCGCTGTGGGTCGGTCCCGGCACCGAGGGCTACTTCGCCAATCTGAAGATCACGGCGAAATAGGACAGAACGTCACGCTACGCTAGCGCTCGTTCCGGTAAACCCTTCACCCTTCATCACGAAGACGACGCGGCGGACGGCGGTGATGTCGTCGAGCGGATGGCCGTCGGTCGCGATGATGTCGGCTTCCATGCCCGGAGCGATCGCGCCGATCCGGTCCTGCAGCCGCAGCGACTCCGCCGACAACGACGTGGCGCTGACGATCGCGTCCATCGGCGGCTGCCCGCCGTCGCGCACGCGGTAGACGAGCTCCTCGAAGTTGCGTCCGTGGGCGCCGGCGCCGCCGTCGGTGCCGAAGATCATCTTGACCTTTTCGCGAGCGCGCGCTTGAAGGTGTCGTTGCCGATCGGCAGGCCCTTTTCCATGTACGCGAACCCCGCCTCGTTGAAGTTCCCGCTGCCGAGGTAGCGCGCCTTTTCTCGATGTATGGTCGTGAATCCGGCCATGAAGGTCTTGTAGGCGTTCTCGGCCGCCTACAGCATGGCCTGCTGCGGCGTCTCTTTGACCTGACTGCCGTGAACGCGGTCCGTCTCGCGATCGAAATGCGCGGCGATGTGCGTGTGCGTGTCGATCCAGCCGGGCATCACCGTCACGCCACGGAGATCGTAGGTGGCGGCCGAGACATTCGAGTCGATGCGAACGATGCGCGTGCCTTCGACGACGATCGCGACGTCGCGGAGGATGGCGCCCTTGCCATCCAGAACCGTCGACGCGCGAATGACGAGCTTGCGCGGCTCGCTCTGAGCGGCGGCGAGCGCCGGCACGAGCAGCGCCGTCAGGGCGAGCGTTCGCGCAACCGCACGTCAGTGGAGCGTGAGCTTCTGCACCCGGAAGTTGCCGACTTCGCCGACGTAGAGCGTGTTCTCGGTGCGGCAGTCGATCGCGTTCACGGTGCCGAATTCCTTCGGCAGCTTGCCCGCCCGGCCGAACTTTCCGATCATCGTCCCGTCCAGGCGCATCTTGTAGATTTCACCGCCGGTCTCGAGATCGGTCGGTGGATTCGAGTTCGACACGTAAAGGACCTGGTTCGCGCCTGGCGTCAGACAAATCGCCTGCGCGTTGCCGACGTTCTTGATCTCGGTCTTGAACGTGCCGTTGTTGTCGAACACCTGGATGCGAGCGTTGCCCGCATCGGCCGTGTAGACGTTGCCCTGCGCATCGACGGCGATGCTGTCGACGCTGGCGAACTGGCCGGCCGCGGTGCCTTTCTGGCCCCACGACTTGACGAACACCCCGTCCTTCGAGAATTTCGCGACCCGCGCGTTGCCGCGGCCGTCGGCGACGAAGATGTTGCCTTGCGCGTCCCACGCGACATCGGTGGGACGATTGAAGACGTCCTGCGGCGCGCCGGCTCCGGGCGGTCCGCCGCGACCACGGCCGCCGCCTTCGCCGCCGCGGCCGGCAGCGTCACCGCGACCGCCGCCGTCGCCGCCGGCACCGGCCGCGCGGGCGCCCGGGTTCGCAATGGATTCCGGCTTTCGGCCGAGCAGGAACACGACGCGGCCCTGCGGATCGAACTTCATCACCATCGAGGAATATTCGTCGACCACCCACAGGTTGTCCTGCGGATCGACGCGGACCTGCGCGGCGAACAGAAACCCGTAGACGCCCTGGCCGATCTCGCGAGTGAATTTGCCCGAGCGATCGAACTGGAACAGCCGCGAGCCGCCGTGTACGAATGGACGCGCCGCCGCCAGCGACATCGTCGGGTGGCCGGTCCGCGTGTAGACGAAGATGTCGCCGCGCGAATTGCTCGCCACGCCGCCGACTTCGCCGAAGTAGATGTCGTCGGGCAGCGTCACTGGATTCACGGAATCGAAATTCATCGTAGGCGCGCCGCTCTGTGCCGATATGCGGTTCGACGTCAGGAGGGCAGCGGTGAACAACGCGAGCGCAAGCGCCAGCTTCATGGATGCGTGCTTCATCATCTGCTCCTTGATCAGCGACCTGCGCTCGGACGCGCTGGCGACGGCTGCAGGATGTATTTCTGCACGCGCCACGACTCGATCTCGCCGAGGACGACCTCGTTCGGATTACGGCAGTCGAGCATGTGAACGACCTGGAATCCGGGTGGATTCTTCCCGGGCTTGCCGAACTTGCCGAGCACGGTTCCATCCAGTTCCGCCTTGTAGATCTCGCCGGTGTTGTCCCACGACCCCGGGGGATTGCCGTTAGGGTTCGAATTCGAGAAGAACACGTACTGGTGCGGCCCGGGCGAGACGCACAATGTCCATCCCGTGCCGAGATTGGTGACTTCCTTGATCGGCTTGAGATCGTTGTCGAGCTCCTGATACCGGTTGTTCGACCGATCCGCCACCCAGACGTGGCCGCGCTCGTCGACCTGCAACCCGTGCGGCAGATTGAATTCGCCGAGCGCGGTGCCCGCCTTCTCACTGCCCGCCTGTACGACGAAGCGGCCGTTCTTGTCGTACTTGACGACGCGGTTGTTGCAGTAGCCGTCGGAGATGAAGATGTTGCCCTGCGGATCCCAGCCCACGTCCGTCGGCCGACACAGGATGTACTTCTGCGCCGGAGGATTCGGCCCAGCCGGTGCGATAACGGGTCCGTCGACGGCCGGAGGCCTGCGCCCGATCACCATCAGCACTTTGCCCTGCGGGCTGAACTTGGTCACCAGGTTCGTGCCTTCGTCGACGGTCCAGATGTTGTCCTCCTTGTCGACGCGGACCGAGTGAGCGAACTCGAACCCGTAGTAACCCTTGCCGATCTCTTTCGTAAAGTTGCCGTTCTTGTCGAACTCGAACAGGCGTGTCGTGTCGCGCCGGTGGTAGACGTAGATATTGCCTTTCGAGTTCGTGGCGACGGCGACCGACTCGCCGAGGTTTTCCCCGGGTGGCAGCTTGAGGAAGTTGGGGACGGACGTGACCGGGATGTCCGGGACGCCCGCAATCGTGGCTTTCGCCTGAGCGAACGCGGAACCGGGCAGGGACAAGACGACGGCAGCGCACGCGGCAGCAAGACATCGTTTCATTGGAACGCCTCGGCCGCGAGCCTACATCAGGTCCATCGCGGCTTCAATCAGATCCGGAACGCGTGGCGCGACGTGTCAGCCTTTGAACCCCTTCCACACCCACTCGAGCGCTTGCGGCAGCGTCTGTAATTTCGTCGGGCGATCGCAATGGCCGGCGTTGCGGGCGAACACGAACTGATAGTGATAGCCCCTGGCGGCCAGCACCTTCGCCATGTTCTCGTTGGCGACCACCCAGTCGTGCATCTCGTCGCGCATGGCGCCGGGGTTGAACAAATCGCGATCGCCGACCTCCATCCAGATGCGAATAGGCTTCGCAGGGGTGTTGGGAATCAGGGTGCGGTGAAACTCCCAGGCGCCGCCGGGCGTTGCGGGATTGGAAGGCCATTGCTGATTCACGAACGTGCCCGAATACGAGAGCACGCGGTGGTAGAGTTCCGGGTGATACCACGCCATGATCAGCGCCGCGGCGGCGCCGGAGCTGCAGCCCATCGTTGCGCGCGCGTCGGGATCCTTCGTCAGCTTGACCTTCGCTTCTTGCTCGACCCGCGGCAGCACCTCGGATTCGACGAACTCGGCGTACTTCCCCGACATCGTGTCGTATTCCAGGCCGCGCTCGCTGCCCTGTGCGTCGCCGCTGCCGTTGCCGATCGAGATCGCGATCATCGGCGGCACTTTTTTCTGCGCGATGAGAGCGTCGAGCGCGGTGAACAGCAACGGATCGGGGCCATCGGCGCCGACGATGAATGGGGCTGCGATCCCTGCGACGTACTCCTTCGGCACATACACGGCGACTTTGCGCGTGTACGGGGCCGGATGACTGGTCGTGACGACCAACTTGGCCGGATCTTGGGGATCGGGCGTGCCGAAGGTGCCGGCGTCGCGCGCGATGCCCGGATACATCTTGCTGTCGGCCGAGCTCATCTCGAAGTTGTAGATGGTGCCGCGCGTCGCCTCGTTCGCGGTCATTTCGGGCGCCGGGTTGTGTGTCGGCCCGATGATGAAGTTGCCGTCGGCATCGGCCGGCGGCACGGCGCCGTCGGGCAATTCCCTCGCGGTGACGTACCCCGGCGTGTGGGGATCGCGCGTCGGCGGCGTCGGCCTCGGGGGCTGCGCAAGACCCAGGGTTGCAGTAAGTAGACTGATGGCGAGTCCGGCATTCAATCGGGCTGCAGTCATGGGCCCAAGCGTATCAAAGGCGCGCTGTTCTGGAGGATTCTTCATGAGACTCAAGACACAAGCCCTCGTGCGCGTGCTCCTCGTCGGTTGCTTCATCGCGACCGCGCTCCGCGCTACCGATCACGATGTGGCAATGGCGCAGGGCAGGAGAGGGGTTGTCATCACCCGCATTTTCACGGGGCAGGACGGCCTGGCTCACGCCGAAGACATTGAACTGAACCTGAACGCCCGCGGCGCGACGGATATGTTGAAAGCCACCGGCGCGGAATTCAGCGTGCGGCCGCCGACGGCCGGAGCGAATCCGCGCAATACCGCGGCCACTGACGCTGGCGCGCCCGGGTGGCACACCGGCCCGGCACGACAGTTTGTGATCACGCTCTCCGGCAATTCGGAGGTCGAAGTATCGGGCGGCGTGCATGTCGCCGCTGGCCCCGGACACATCAACCTGATCGAAGACATCACCGGCAAGGGGCACATCACGCGGAACTTCGGCCCGGACGATCGCATTGCGCTGACCATTCCGCTGGCCGAGGGGGTGGTGATCGACGGAGTTCGGAAACCGAGAACCCCGTAGAGCACTCAGCGCGTGCCCAACTCCTGGAACACGACGTTGACGTTGATCACGGCACGCGACAACGGCGTGCCGCCGTACTCCATGTCGGTCAGCAGTTCCTGTTTGGTGAAAACCGGGAACTTTGGCTTCAGGCCGGCTGCGATCTCTTCCGCGGTCTTCTTGCCCATTCCTGCTTTCGCCGCGTCGACCAGCGCTCGATTGAACTCGACGTAGTCGCGAAATCCATTCCAAGTATTGACGTCGCCGTGCCCTTCGATCACCGTGTCGACGTTCGCGATCCCCTTCATCGCCTGCTCGAGCGTGCCGGGCAGCGCCAGCACGCTGCCGCCGGCCATCGGATCGATGAGCGGCGCCATCTTCCACGCGAAGAGGTCTCCGGCGCACATCGCGCGGCGCGCGGGAAAGACGACGAACGCGTCGCCATTGGTGTGGCCGGCCCCGAAGTAATAGAGCTCGATCCGATCGTCGCCGCTCCCGAGCGTCATCCGGTCGGTGAACGTCCGATCCGGCATCGCGGCCGGGTTCGACGCCACCCGCGGGTTGGCCGCCATCCACTTTCGGGTGTTCTCGTGCGCGACCACCTCGACCGAGGCCGGAAAATACTCGTTGCTGCCGATGTGATCCGGGTGCGTATGGGTGTTGACGATCATCGACACCGGCTTGTCGGTGACGGTGCGTACCTGGGTCAGGATCGCCTCGCCGTTGTTCGGGAGTTTGGTGTCGACGAGCACGACGCCGGCCTGGGTCACGAACACCGTCGTGTTTCCGCCGGCGCCGGGAATCACGTAGAGGTTGTCGCGCACCAGCTTTATCGCGCCAGTCGGTGGAATCCGCGGGCGCTGTTGCAGCGCGGCAACGCCAGTCACCGCAAGGCCGACAAAGACGATCGCCGAAAGGATGCGTGGGCGGGCCGTCGCACGATCGCGATTCGGACAACGAACCGATCGTTGCTCATTAGTCAATTGACACCGTCATTCGATTAGCCACATATTACGCGCCAATTCGCGCGCGCAGAACGGTCACCGCTTCCCGAGGAGGAGACGATGCGTCTTGGGAGAGTCGTAGCGGTCGTTGCCGGGTTCCTGCTGCCGCCGACGGTCGCATTCGCCCAGGTCACTCTCGCCGGCACCGTCAAGGACGCGTCGGGCGCGGTACTGCCCGGCCTCACCATCGAAGCTTCGAGTCCTGTTCTCATCGAACGCATCCGGACGGCGACGAGCGATGCCGCCGGGCAGTATCGCATCGAAAGCCTGCAACCAGGCACGTTCGCGGGTCCAGGCCCATGCTCGATTTCGCTTGACCGTCCGCCCCGATCGCCGCGCCGGCCACAAGCGCCGCGTTCTTGAAGGTGCCGTCATGCTGGTTGATCCACAACTGGTTCGGTTGGCCGTCGTTCGCCTGGTAGATGTCGATCCAGCCGTCGCCGTTGAAGTCGGCAGTCGTGACGCCGAGCGTCGGTCCGAAGTCGATCGCGAGTCCCGCCGCCATCGTGACGTCACTAAAGGTCCCGTCGTGGTTGTTGTGAAAGAGCGTGCTTCGCTGCGGCGTGTATACATGCGAGGGCAGTAATCAGGGATCCCCGCCAGGCCGCTGATCCGGTCTGCCATGGCGTAGCCCTAACTCAGCACACGCAAGAACAGTAAAATCGCGCGAATGAGATCCGTGGTTCGCTGCGCCGCCGCGATCGCGCTGACCTGGCTCATCGCGGCTGCTGCGCCCGGTCAGGAGACCGCGAAGTCCGAGCCAGGTGAAGAGATCCTCACCCGCGCCTGCCTGAAATGCCACGATCATCGTGCCGTCGACACGCAGGCGCTCGACGAAGAGGGCTGGACGGGAGTGGTGAAGGCGGAGATCGCGAAAGGTGCGGAGCTGAAAACCACCGAGGTGCCGGTCCTCGTCGACTACCTGACGCGATTTCATGGGCCACTACCGGATGGCGCCGGCAAGGAGGTGATCCTGACCATCTGCACGCAGTGCCACGACCTGCAGCGCGTCCGGCGCACGCGGCTCAATGCCGAAGGATGGGCCGAAGTCCTCGGCAACATGATCAACGAAGGCGCGCCGTTGACCGACGCCGACTTCGCTGCGGCGCTCCGCTACCTCGCGAGGAATTTCAGACCCGAGAGATAGCGACTGGCAGCGGCGGCGCGGGACGCGCGCGAATCTTCGCGATCCTCGCTTTGTGATCTTCGTGGTTCCGTGGACTGGGATGCAGCGTCGTACGCATTTCTCCGCGCGCGTCTCCGCGGCATTTGCGGTCTTTGCGGTTAAAGTGCGCGCCGCAAAGGTTATTTCTTCGGGACGCGCTCCGCGCACAGCTCAACGACGCAGATCGATTCGATGACGCGATTGGGCGGCGGCACGGCCATGCCGCGGTCGGTCATCATCTTGCGCAGCATCGCGGCAGTCTCGGGACGCTGGACTGCTGACTGCACGCCGACGCGCACCAGGCCATCGGCGTAGTCGAGCGCCTGCCACGTGTGGCCGGAGATCGCCGATACGTTGGTGTCGGTATCGCGGCTGCCGCCGTCGCGCTGGTCGAGCCGCGCGCCGTGGGCGACCAGCATCTCGATCACGTCGTTGCGGCCCTTGAGCGCGGCACCCATCAGCGGCGTGCGCCCTTCCTTGTTCGCGATGTTCGGGTCGAGACCGAGATCGTCGAGGAGCATGCGGATGGCTTCGTAATTCTCCTTCGCCGAGCGCTCGTAGGTGACGCCTTCGACCCAGCCGATGCCGCCGGCGGCGGTGAGGGCGGTGTCGCCGTTGTCGGTCGTCATGAACGGATCGGCGCCGTAGTCGAGCAGCAGCCGCATCAGGGCGGTGTCGCTCGACTGCGCGGCGCGGATGAAAGGCGTGCAGCCGGCTTCGTAGAACCACTGCATCGTGAAGATGGTGCGCGTCAGCGTGTTGTCCTTCGCGCGCGCGTTCGGATCGGCACCGTGATCGAGGAGCAACCGGATGTAGTCGAGGTGATCCATGTCGGGCTTCGGCACCGGGTAGTCGCCGCCCTCGATGTTCCGGTTGTCAGTGGCGAGGTAGATCGGCGTCCACCCGCCCTTGTTGGCGATGTTCGGGTCGGCGCCGTGCTCCATCAGGAGCGCGCCGAGCTTGTAGTGACGGTTATTGGTGGCGGTCAGCAGCGGCGTCCAGCCGTACTCAGTCGTCTGGTTGATGTTGGCGCCGCCGTCGAGGAGGTACTTCGTGGTCTCGACGTCGCCTTCGCGCGCGGCAAAGGTCAGCGCGGTCAGACCGCCGCCGCCGGTGCCGACCAGCCCGGCGATGATGACGTCGGCGTCGTCGTCGCCGGCTGGCGCGTCCGGTGCGTCGGGCGGTGCGCCGGCCGGCGTCGCAACCGACGTTGGCGCCGGGGCCGGTGCGCCAGGGGCCGGGGCGGCTGACGGCGTCGCTGTCGCTGGCGATGTGCCGGAGCCGGTCAGGAGATCGGGGCGGCGGCCGGCGATCAGCGGCCCGCGGAAGCCCATCGAGATCTTGCCGCCCTGTGCGGCTTCGAACTCGAGCTGTTCCTCATATGTTCGGCCGGCGGCGACCGCGGCCGCATAGCGCCGCTGCGCATCTTTGACGGCTGCCGTGTTGACCCGCGGCGCCATGTAGTTGCGCGGCAGCCCGGCCGGTCCAGATTTCGCAGCGTGATCGGCGCCAAGCTCGAGCAGCATTTTGACCGCCGCGGCGTGACGCTGTTCGGCGGCCCACATCAGCGCCGTCGTTCCGCGCAGCGGCTCCTTCGCGTTGACGTCGCCGCCGCCGGCGACGAGCCGCTTGATCACCGCCGGGTTGCCGTTGCGCGCGGCAAGCATCACCATCGTCTCGCCACTGGCGCCGCGCTGCTTCGCGTCCGCGCCGGCCGCGAGCAGCCGATCGACCATCGCCGCGCTGCCGTAGAGCGATGCCATCGCGAGCGGCGTGACGCCTTCGCGATTCTTCACATCGGCCTTCGCGCCCGCCTTGATCACGAGATCCGCGGCTTCCGCGTCGTCGCGGTACACGGCCCAGTGGAGCGCGGTCGCGCCATCGACCTGCGGCGCGTTGACGTCGGCTTTCTGCTGCAGCGCGGCGCGCAGGGCTCCCTTGTCGCCTTTCATCACCGCGTCGGCCACAGGGCTCTTGCTTGCGGCGGCGAACGCCGGAGCGGCGGCGAGCGCCACGAGCAGCGCGGCGATGGAGCGCGAAGCCGTCGCGCTACGTCGAATCGTGGGTGCGCCCATAGGCCTATACCAGCCTCGCCAGCCGGCCGGTGCTGTCGCCCTGCACGTCCTTCTGGATGCCGTACAGATCGAGCACGCTGAGCAGCAGGTTGCCGGTGGTGATCGTCTTCCGTTCGTAGGCCAGATGGCGGTTGCCTTTCAGCTGGCCGTTGGCGCCGCCGACGAGAATGTGCGGCACGTCGTAGTGCATGTGCTGGTTCGAATTGCCCATGTTCGTGCCGTAGAGGATCAGCGATCGATCGAGCAGGTTGCCGTCGCCGTCGGGAATCGACTTCAGCTTCTCGGCGAAATACGCCAGGGTCGAGACGTGATACCGGTTGATGTCGGCGTAGCGGCGGATCTGGATCGGGTCTTCCTGATGGTGCGACGCGCCGTGGAAGCTGGCGCTCTGGCCGCCGTTGGGGAACAGGTCGCTCTTCGGGAAGACGTAGCTGCGCGCGGTGAGGTCGCGTGCGCCGAGCAATGTCGCGACGCGCGTGATGTCGGCGCGGAAGGCGAGCGCGGTCATGTCGACGTGCAGCTTGATGTGCTCGTCGAACGATTCGGGAATCCCTGGCGGCAGATCGATCTCGGGAATCTCCGCCGTCGCGCTCGCCGCGATCTGGATGCGCCGCTCGATCTCGCGAATCTCCTGTGTGTACTGGTCGATGGTGCGGCGGTCGCCGGCGCCGAGATCGCGATTCAGCCGCGCCAGTTCGGCGCGGATCGAATCGAGGATGCTGCGGTTCTCGCGCATCCGCGCGGCGCGGATTTCCGGCGTCGCGCCGCTGCCGAAGAGGCGCTCGAAGACCGCCTGCGGATTCAGCTCCATCGGCAGCGGGCTGGTGCGAACAAACGGTTCGTTCGCCGGCGTGGGCAGGTCGATCCACGAGATCGAGTTGGTGTACGAGCAGCTGTAGCCTTCGCCGCAGTTGCTCGAGCTCGAGTTCGGATCTTCGACGGCGAGCTGCAGCGAGGGGAGCAGCGTCTCCTGTCCGATCTTGCGCGCGATGGTCTGATCGATCGTCGGGCTGCCGACGGTCGCGTCGCTGCCGGCGGTCTTGCGCGGCTTGATGCCGGTGAGATAGGCGGCCGCAACCCAGTGATCCGATCCGGTCGTGCCTTCGGGCGGCTCCGCGGACTTCGACCACAGGCCGCTCAACACCACCGTCTGATCCTTCACGCTCTTGAGCGACTCGAGGATATAGGGCAGCTTGTCGGGCAGCGCGCCTTCGGCGCCCGGTTCCCAGTAGCCAGGCGCCATCCCGTGCGGGAAGAAGATGCCGGCGAAGCGCGGCTTCGGCGTGGCGGCCGTCGCCGCCAGCGCAGTCGCCGCCGGCAGCATCGCATCGAGCAACGGCAGCGCCAGCGTGCAGCCGGCACCCTTCAGGAATCTCCGCCGCGGAATGTACTTCTTGGAGATATACATGGCTTACCGGGCTCCCTTGCGATCAGCCGGTGCGGGCGCGGTCGCCGATGTCGGCGTGGGGGCGTCGCGCGGCTTCATGTTCATCTGGAACGGCTTGCTGTTGACGACGCCGAGGACGAGCGAGGAGAAGTGGCTGCCGCCGCGTTCCGCATCGTGCGTGATCGCGCGAATCAGCGGCATGTCCTGATACTCGACTCCGCGGCCGAGCGCATAGGTCAACAGCTTCTCAGCGGCGAGCTCGGTGAACTGCGTGCCGTACGAGGCGAGCCAATTCCGAAGGCCCGCCGGCCCGTCGATCGTCGTGCCGTCGAACAGCTGCGCCGACGCGTCGACCGGCGACCCTTCCTCGTGGCTGCGCCACACGCCGATTCCGTCGAAATTCTCGAGCGAGAAGCCGATCGGATCCATGAGGCTGTGGCACTGGATGCAGTCGGCGCGCACACGATGGTCGAGCATCTTCTGGCGCATCGTCGGCTCTTTGGCGTTGCCGGCCGCGTCGCTCGTTTTCGGCTTCAGCGGCGGCACGTCGGGAGGCGGATCGGGTGGGCTCATCCCGAGGATGTTGCCCATGATCCATTTGCCGCGTGTCACCGGCGACGTGCGCTCCGGCTTCGACGTCGTCGTCAGAAAGGCGCCTTTGCCGATCAGTCCGCGCCGTACATCCATACCGGGACCGAGCGTGATGCGGCGGAACTGGCTGCCGTAGACGTTCGGAATCCCGTAATGTCTGGCGAGACGTTCGTTGACGAACGTGTAGTCGGCGGTCAACAGATCCGTAATGCTCCGGTCTTCGCGCACGATGCTGTCAAAGAGCAGTTCCACCTCGCGGCGCATCGCCTGCCGCAGCGGGTCGTCGAAATCGGGATAGACGAGCGGCAGCGGCCCGGCGCTCTGCAGGCCGCGCAGGTTCAACCACTGACCGGCGAAATTGATCGCGAGCGCCTCGGCGCGCGGATCGGCGAGCATCCGCCGGACCTGCTTCTCGAGCACGATCGGGTCTTTCAATCGTCCCTGGCTCGCGAGCGTGACGAGCTCCTCGTCTGGCGCCGTGCTCCACAGGAAAAACGACAGCCGCGACGCGAGATCGAGATCGCTCACGCGATAGAGCTGTCCGGCCTTGGCCGTGGCCGGTTCGGTCTCGATCCGATACAGGAAACGCGGGTCGGCGAGGATGCGCGCCAGCGCCATCTCGACGCCGTGCTCGAAGTCGGCGCCTTTGCGGCCCTGATCGTAGAAAGCGACGAGCGACTGCAGCTCCGACGGCGAGAGCGGACGCCGGAACGCGTGGGCGGCGATGTTGGCGATGATCTTGCGCGCGCAGGCGGATTCCTCGGCGGGCGCCGTGGGACGGCAGACAAAGATCTTCTGCCGGCTCGGCGACTCGGTCGGCGGCGCCGCGTTGAAGGGGCCCTCGATGCGCACGGTGCCGACATGCGGGAAGAACGTGAAGCCTGGCGTCGGACCGGTCTGCAGCGTGTCGCGCATGAAGTGCTGATCGAGATCGAGCAGCGGCGCGAAATTTGTCGCCAGGAACGTCGCGCCGACGAGGTGCGGACCGGCGGTCACCTTGATGCGCGCGCGCATCGGTGTGCCGCCGCGGCCGCCGAAAAATGCTTCGGGGCCCTGCTGTCCGCCGCCAGGCGGCGCGCCGCCGCGGCCGCGTCCGCCGGCGGCAGCCGCACTGCGACCGCGGCCACCCCCGGGCTGTCCCGAGGCGCCGCCGCAGTTGTCGGAGGGCGCGCCCAGACGGCGGCTGCCCTGCCAATCCACCAGTTGCACGCGGTCGCCGTCGAGCAGGATTTCAATTTTCTCGCACGCCACCGATCCGAAACCGGTCGGCGACATGTTGTCGCCGAAGATCGGCGTGACCGTGATCGTGTACTCACCCTCGGACGGAAAGACATGCTTCACCAGCATGCCGCCGCGCGTGCCGAATGGCAGCCCTTCGATGTGGTAGTCCTGCGAGGTGTCTTCGGGCGTGCGATAGACGACCAGGCCGGCCGTTGCCGGTTCGCCGACCGCGAGGCGGCTGATCTTCCCCGCAGCGGAGACGTACGCTTCGACCAGCGTCGACGAGATCCCCAGCGCACCGGCGATGTTGTCGAAGCCGTGCGTCGAATCGTCGGACGGCAGATAGCTCGCCGCGTCGATGTCGAGATTCAACACGTCGCGGACGAGGTTCGCGTACTCGGTACGATTCAAGCGGTGCAGCCCCGGCGGCGGCGCATATGGCGCGGCGTTCCGGTCGAGTTCGCCTTCGAGCCACGTGATGAAGCCGTCGTAGGTCGCCTTGTCGGGCCGGCGTACGCCCGCTGGCGGCATCATCCCGGCGCGCATCTTGCGGACCACGCGCTCCCACGCCTCCGCGTGATCGCTGACGCGCGTGATGTCGAGATCGTCGAGCGTGATTTTCCGCGCCGGTTCCTGACCGGCGGTCTTGCCGCGCTGGTTGTGGCAGCCGACGCAATAGCGATCGACGAGCGCGCGCTGCGCTGCGGCGCCGCTAGATGGCGGTGCGTTGGACGCCGGCGCGGCAGGCGGTGACGCGTTGGATGACGGCGGGGTGGATGGACGTGGAGTGGCCGTCTGCACAGCGGCCGCGCGGGGCGCCGGCGCAGTTACGGCCGCCATCACAATCGCCGCGAATCCGAACGCCACGAGCCTGTTCGCCATCAAGTACGCGCTCCCGGCCGAAGATCGATTCTGCGGAGACGATGGACTCCGATCCAGTTACATCTTAGCCGATGAACTGGCATATCATTCGTCCGCAAATGTCATGAACCGCACGGCGGCTGAGCCGCGCGGCTCGACAGCCGCGAAGGGGCGCACATGGCGAACTCGAGATCCGCGGTCGGCCGTCGACGGTTCCTCAAGGGCGCCGCGGTGAGCGCCGCGGCCGTGGTGGCGCGCACCGCGCCGGCCGCCGCGCTCGCTCAACCGCCCGATGCCGCACGGCCGCCGGGCGCAGCCGCCGTCCCCGGCGGCGCTCAGCTGCGCGCCGACACCGAGCCGCCGCCCGCCGGCGTCTCGTCGCGTCTCGTCGACAAGCCGGCGTCGGATTTCATGGTCGACGTGATCAAGACGCTCGGCATCGAATACGTCGCCGCGAATCCGGGCTCGAGCTTCGAAGGCCTGCACGAATCGATCATCAACTACGGCGAGAACCGGATGCCGGAGCTGTTGACCTGCTGCCACGAGGAATCGTCGGTTGCAATGGCGCACGGCTACGCGAAGATCGAAGGCAAGCCGATGCTCGCGCTCGTGCACGGCAACATCGGCCTGCAGCACGCGTCGATGGCCATCTACAACGCCTATGCCGACCGCGTGCCGGTGATGATCGTCGCCGGCAACTGGCGCGACGCGGGGACGCGCAGCAACGGCGTCAACTCCTACCACAGCGCGCAAGACATGGCGCTGATCGTCCGCGATTACGTCAAGTGGGACGACGAGCCGGCGTCGCTGGCGGCGTTCGCCGAATCGGCGGTGCGCGCCTACAAGATCGCGATGACCCCGCCGATGGAACCGGTGCTGCTCGTCGTCGATCACGATCTGCAGCTGCGGCCGACGCCGTCGGCGCCGAAGATTCCGCGGCTGGTGATGCCGTCGCCGCCAGCCGGCGAGTCCGGCGCGGTCCGCGAGGCGGCGCGCCTCCTCGTCGCCGCCGAGAACCCGCGCATCAACGCCGGACGTGCGGCCCGCACGCCGAACGGCATCGCGCTGCTCGTCGAGCTCGCCGAACTGCTGCAGGCGCCGGTCAACGGCGGCGGCGATCGCGTCAACTTCCCGTCGCGCCATCCGCTCGCCGGCATCGGCACCGGCGCTGCCGACGTGGTTCTGAACCTCGAGGTGCAGGGCGGGGCCGGCCCCGCCCCGCCGACGGCGCAGCGCGCCGCGAACGCCAAGACGATCAACATCTCGTCGCTCGGGTTGTTCATCAAGAGCAACCTGCAGGACTTTCAGCACATGGCCGATGCCGACGTCGACATCGCCGCCGACTCGGAAGCGACCTTGCCGCTGCTCATCGAGGAAGTGAAGCGCCAGCTGACGGCCGACCGTAAGCGCGTCGTGCACGAGCGCGGCGCGAAATTCGCCGAGGCGCATCATCTGGCACGCCTGCAGGCCATCGAAACGGCGGCGTTCGGGTGGGACTCGAGCCCGATCAGCCTGGCGCGGCTCTGCGGCGAGCTGTGGGATCAAATCAAGGACGACGACTGGTCGCTCGTCTCGTGGCAGGGATTCATCAGCGGCTGGCCCGGCCGGCTGTGGAATTTCGACCGGCACTATCGCTACATCGGCGGACAGGGCGCCGGCGCGATGGGCTACGGCGCGCCGGCCGCGGTCGGCGCCGCGCTCGCCAATCGGCGCCACGGCCGCCTGTCGATCAATATCCAGACCGACGGCGATCTCAATTACGCGCCTGGCGTCCTGTGGACCGCGTGCCATCACAAGATTCCGCTGCTCACCGTGATGCACAACAACCGCGCCTATCACCAGGAAGTGATGTTCGTGCAGCAGATGGCGAGCGAGCGCAACCGCGGCGCCGACCGCGCGCACATCGGCACGACGCTGCGCGAGCCGAACATCGACTACGCGAAGATGGCGCAGGGCTACGGCATGTACGGCGAAGGTCCGATCGAGAACCCGAAAGATCTCGCGCCGGCCCTGAAGCGCGCGCTCGATCGTGTCCGCCGCGGCGAGCCCGCGTTGCTCGACGTGATTACCCAGCCTCGCTAGAGCAATTAAGAATTAGCAAGTAAGAATTAAGAATTCGTGTTGGGGTCTGATGCATGCCGGGTTAGCCGATGAAAAAGAATAGCTTTGCGCTCTTTGCGGTCTTTGCGTTCTGGACCGGAGTGGCCAATGCACAGGCGCCCGGCTCTGGCGATGCGCAGAAAGGCAAGGAGCTGTATGTGAAGTACAGCTGCTACGCCTGCCACAGCTACGACGGGCACGGCGGCCCCGGCCCGCGCCTCGTGCCGCTGGCGATGACCGCGGCGCGCTTCACCGCCTACGTCCACAACCCGCGGCGCATGCCGCCGTACACCGACAAGGTGTTGAGCGACGCGCAGCTCGCCGATCTGTTCGCGTACATCAAGTCGATGCCGGCGTCGCCGCCGGCCGATCAGATTCCGCTGCTGAAGCGGATCATGGAAGCGTCAAAGTAGCGCAGCCCTCAACGGCTGCGCGCGGCCGAGGGCAGGCCTGAAGGCCTGCGCTGCGACAACGTCGGAGGGACACATGAGCCGAGTACGGTTAGCAGCAGCAATGTTCTTCCTCATCTCGTTCAGTGCGGCTGCACAGACGCCCGCCCCGGCGGGGCAACAGGCGCCACCGCCCTTGACCAACCTGCAGGTCTATCCGAAAGACATTCCCCGGCCGCAGCTGATCACCACGATGCAGGGATTCGTCGCCGCGCTCGGCGTGCAGCAGTCCGGCGGCTGCGGCTACTGCCACGCCGGCACCGCGCCGCAGTTCGATTGGGCCTCGGACGCCAATCCGAAGAAGAACGTCGCCCGCAAGATGATCCTGATGTCGCGCGAGATCACGGCGAAGCTGCCCGAGGTCACCGGCAAGGCGCCGGCAGAGGTGACCAGCCTCCGCTGCGCGACCTGTCACCGCGGCGTGGCGATCCCGAAGCTGCTCCCCGACGTCCTCACCGAAACCGCGACCAAGAGCGGCACCGCCGCGGCCGTGCAGCAGTACCGCGACCTCCGCGCGAAGTATTACGGCGGCCAGAGCTACGACTTCAGCGAGGCGGCGCTCGTCGCGGTGGCGACGCCGCTCATCAATGCCAACAAGCCCGACGATGCGATGACGTGGCTGCGGCTCAACGCGGAATTCTTTCCGAAGTCGTCGGCAACCTATGCCGCGCTCGGGCAGGCCTACGCGAAGAAGAACGACACCACCAGCGCGATCAAGAACTACGAAAAGGCGATCGAACTCGACCCCAACAACCAGATCGCGAAGCGCCAGCTGGAGCAGTTGAAGAAGTAGCGGGAGCCATTGACAGGTTTCGCCGAAGTTCCCACAATATTGACCCGCGGCGGTGGAGTGTGCCAGGACTCGTTGGAGGCCGTTCATGAAGGTGAAGATCGCGGCATTCTCGGCGTTCGTTGGTCTCGTGCTCTCGGCGCCGGCTGTCATCGCCCACCACTCGTTCGCGGCGGAGTTCGACGCCAATAAGGCCCTGACGCTCAAGGGCATCGTCACGAAGATCGAGTGGTCGAATCCTCACACCTACTTCTACATGGACGTGACCGACGCGAACGGCAAGGTCGTGAACTGGGGCATGGAGAT
>Ga0075425_100000686_pt1 | contig 32227 bp, 30 predicted proteins | sample SoiMethybrSBSTD4_FD_75300 | JGI IMG/M metagenome (GOLD analysis project Ga0075425, IMG submission 75300) | Bulk soil microbial communities from a Populus tree surrounding site in Tennessee, USA - Soil MetaG P. TD hybrid SBSTD4 | ecosystem: Environmental > Terrestrial > Soil > Tree plantation... | reverse complement strand
CCTCCCTTCATGACCCGGTTCCCCGGATCTCAGCGCTCGAACGACTCGCGTCGGGACGCGGTCGAGAGGGGGATCAGGAAGGACTCCGGATCCCCGAGTACCTTCGCGCGAATCGAGGCGAGCGATTCGTCGCCGCCGTAGCTCACCGCCGATTTCAGATGCCCGCGGATTCGCTGCAGCGCGTCGCGCACAGCCCCGTGATAGGGCACCTGTACCTCCTGCCCTTCCGCGGGCGTCTCGAGCGCCGCCTCGACGTGCTCGGGATCGGAGTCGTCGTAGAGCGCCTCGAACACCGCCTGGGGCGAGGTCATGCCTCGGTAGATCTTTCGCTTCTCTCCCGTCGCGGGATCGAGGATCACCGTCCCCGGCGCTTCGTCGGTCCCGGAGAGCGCGCTCCCCAGCATGACCGAGGACGCGCCGCAGGCGAGCGCGAGAAAGACGTCCTTGTCATGGCGAACGCCTCCGTCGGCGATGATCGGGATGGTGGAACCGACCGCTTCCCAGGCCTCATGGACCGCCTGGAGCTGGGGCACGCCGGCCGCGGTCTCGAGCCGGGTGCGGCATCCACGCCCCGGCCCGATCCCGACCTTGACCGCCGCCGCGCCGAGCTCGCGGAGGAAGATCGCTCCCTCTCCCGTCCCCACGTTCCCGCAGACGAGCTCCACCTCGCCGAGTCGCTTCCGGAGCGCGCGGACGGCCTGCTCCATGGTGTCCGAGTGTCCGTGCGCGATGTCCACGACGAGAGCGTCCGCGCCCGCGGCGTGAAGCGCCTCCGCACGCTCGAGGAAGTCGCCGCGGGCGCCCACGGCGGCGGCCACGCGGAGCCGGCCCTTCGCGTCCTTCGTGGATTCGGGACGCTCCCGGGCCAGCATGATGTCGCTCTTCGTGATGAGGCCTCCGATGCGGCGCGCCTCGTCCACGAGCGGAAGCTTCTCGACGCGCCGCGCGTAGAGCGCCCGTTCCGCCTCCTCGAGGGTGACCCCGAGAGGCCGCGTGACCAGACGATCGAACGGGGTCATGAACCGCTCGACGGGCTCCATGTCGTGCCCTGCCCCGTGCGGCAGATCCCGTTTCGAGAGGAGACCCGCGAGCACCCCGCTCCCCGGCGTCTCCTCGACCAGGATCCCGGTGACGCCGTGACGACGCGCGAGCTCGCGCGCTTCCCGAAGCGTCGCGCCGCGCGGGATCACGATCGGCTCCTCCACCACCCAGCCGTGGCTTCGCTTCACGCGCTCCACCTCGCGCGCCTGAGCCTCGACCGGCATCGCGCGGTGGACGACCCCGATGCCGCCCTCGAGCGCCATCGCACGCGCCATCCGCGACTCGGTCACGCTGTCCATATTGGCGGAGACGATCGGGAGCTCGAGGGGGATGCCGCTCGTGAAGAGGCTCGTGAGTCGGACCTCACGGCGGGATCCCACGCGTCCGCGCCGGGGGCGGAAGAGGAAATCGTCGTAGGTGCGGCCCTGGAAGAGGCCCGTGTGCTTGCTCTTCGCTCGGTCCATCGATGCTCCATTCTACGCCCGCCTAGGAGGGCGATGACGGCGACGGAAAGAAACAGCCGCCGGAAAAAACTACAACTCCTTCTCCGATCGTGCCCCATGGCGGGACATCAAGTCGCGTCGCGACGCCCCGAAGTCTCCCGCCCGAGCGCGGGCACGAGTGATGCTAGGTGGGTGGGGGCGGTGCCGTCCACCCGAGGAGGATCGATGCTCGTCAAGAACCTGACGTTTTCCGGAGGACTCATTCTCGGCGCGGGTCTCGTGTACCTCTTCGATCCGGATCGGGCGAAGGGGAAGAGTCCGGTCGCGAACATGCCCCCCGCCCTCCGCTGCGCCGCGGGAGCGCTGGGCCTCGTCGCGGTCGCGCTCGGCGCGAAGCTCGTCGCGAGCCGCGCCGCGCGTGACGCCTCGACGACCACCGCATTCGATACCGACGTTCCGAAGTACGCGTGGCTGCGCTGAGCCGCGCTCCATGTTCCTCCTGATCCGTCGCGCCCCGAGGAGCTCTCCATGATCGTCTATGGGGACCCGGGACGCCTCGGGACGCCCGCCTCGGCTGAAGTGATCTAGTCTCATCCGCGGTCGAGGGCGGGAATCTCGATCCGGATCCGGAGCCCGCGGGGCGATCCCCCCTCCGCCCGCGCGATCCCGCCATGACGCTCGACGATCTCGCGAGCGATGGCGAGACCCAAGCCCGAGCCCCCCGCGTCCCGTCCCTCCGACGCGTCATCCCCCGTCCGGCGCGCCGCGCCGCGGTAGAAGCGTCCGAAGACGAGCGGAATCTCCTCTTCGGGGATCCCCGGCCCGTCATCGTCCACGGTCAGCCGGTGCATCCGCTCGCCCGCCGCTCGGGGCGTGAGCCTCGCATCCACGCGGCCCCCGCGCGGAACGTAGCGCAGGGCGTTCACGAGCAGGTTCTCGAGCGCCTGCTCCATGCGCCGGCCGTCCGCCTGGATCCACGCGGGCTCCTCCGGCCCGTGCCAGAAGATCGTGAGCCCCGCCTTGCGGAATCGCGGCTCGAAGCGGTCGATGGTATTCCGGCAGAGCGCCGCCCAGTCGATCGGCTCCGCGTGGAGCTGCGTGGCCCCCGCCTCGAGTCGGGCCAGCTCGAAGAGATCCCGGATGAGGAGGTCCATGCGCCGCGATTCCTCGAGGAGGCCGCGCACGTAGTGCGTGCGCTCCTCCGGCGAGACGGGCACGCCCGGATCGAGCAGGGTCTCCGCGTAGCCTCGGATCGAGGTGAGCGGGGTGGCCAGCTCGTGGGTGATGTCGGCGAAGAGCTGTCGGCGCTGGCGCTCGTTCTCGTCCAGCTCCGCGCGCGCCGCCGCGAGCCGCTCCGTCATGCGGTCGAGCTGTCCCGAGATCCTCCCGATCTCGTCCCCGCTCCGGTCCCCGATCCGGACCGAGAGATCCCCCTCGGCCACGCGCGTCGCGAGGACCTCCACGGCGCGAAGCCGCCGCACGAGAAGGCGGACCAGCGCGAGCCCCGCGATCGCCGAGGCGGCGATGGCGATCGGGAAGAGGAGGAGCCAGGTCCTGGGATCGGAGACGCTGAAGGCCCCCCGCGACCAGGTTCGGCGCACCACCTGGACCTCGCCCAGCACCTGGGACCCGCGCGCGACGGCGCGCTTGGCCAGGACCTCGAAGCGGCCGCGGGAGTCGCGGGTAGCGGGCGGCGGGAGCAGCCGTCCCGGAGGGCTCGTGACGACCGTGCCGTCGCTCGCGCGGTAGAAGATCCAGGCGGGCCGCACCGCGGCGCGGTGGCGCGCGAGCAGGCTGTCCAGCTCCGCGCCTCGAAGCGTGTCGGGGGACGCCACGATGACGGTCGCGATCGCGGACGCCGTGAGCTCGGCACGCGCGCGCGTCTCCCGTTCCTCGAGGGGTTGGAGCACGGCCGAGACCACGAGCGCCTGGATCAGCGTCCCGACGATCGCCATCAGGAGGAATGTCGCGGCGATGGTCCAGAAGAGGCTCCCGCGAAGCGGTCCTTTCATCGCAGCGATCCTCAGCCCGGGGACTCGGTGAACCGATACCCCGCGCCCCAGACCGTCTGGAGATAGCGGGGATTCGACGGATCCTTCTCGAGCTTCCGGCGCACGCGGCTGATCAGGCTGTCGATCGAGCGGTCGTCCACCACGCGATCGCTCCCCCACACCTGTTCCATCAAGGCTTCACGGCTGAAGACGCGACCGGCGCGCGAGGCGAGGAAGTAGAGGACGTCGAATTCGAGCGTGGTGAGCGGGACCGGAGCGCCTTCCCGCTCGATCACGCGGCGGCCTGGATCGATCTTGAGATCGCCGATCTCGAGGATCCGCTCGGTGACGGTCCCGGTCGAGCGGCGCAGGAGCGCGCGGACGCGGGCCGTGAGCTCCGCGGTGCTGAAGGGCTTCGTGACGTAATCGTCCGCGCCCAGCTCCAGCCCGAGGAGCTTGTCGCTCTCGCTGGAGCGCGCGGTGACCATGAGGATGGGAACGTCGCTCTCCTTCCGGATCCGTCTCGTGACTTCGAGGCCGTCGACGCCGGCCAGGCTCAGATCGAGCACCACGAGCGCGGGCTTCAGGCTCGCGAAGTCGGCGAGCGCGCGCCCGCCGTCCGGCGATTGATGACACTCGTATCCCGCGGCCTGGAGGTTCTTCGAGATCAGGTCCGCGATCCTCGCGTCGTCTTCCACGATCAGGACCCGCTGTTGATTCACGCTCACGCTCCCCGTTTCGAGTCGGACGGCTCCCGGACACCATGTAAGTCTACGCGAGACATGCTGCAGAGATATGGCACCCGGTCGCCTCTGTGTGGCATTCCCCTGAGGCGCGAAATTGCCAACGCGCCGCCATATCTCTGCCACATCCGCCGCGTATCCTACTCGTGAGAAGCCAATCTATCTTCTTCGGGAGGAGGTTGTCATGTTTCGCAGGAGGTCCAACACGTGAGAGTCTTGGGCTCGATGTTTCTCCTCGCGATGATCTCCACCCCCATCGCGGCTTCGGCGCAGGCGCCGGCGCCTTCCCCTCCGGCGCCGCGCCCCATCACGCTCCAGGAGGCGGTCGACCGGGCGCAGCGAAACGCGCTCGTGGTCATCCAGGCGCAGGGGCAGGTGCGCACGAGCTCGGCCGCCACGCGCGCCGCGTACGGCGCGTTCCTGCCGAGCGTCAGCCTCACGGCCGGCGCCACGCGGCAGTACACATCGGGCGCGCGGACGCGCGTCGAGAACGGCCAGGTGGTCACGCTTCCCTCGACCCCGTGGTCCTCGAGCGCGGGGCTGGGGGCGAACGTGGCCCTCTTCACCGGGGGCCAGCGATTCTTCGACCTGCGTCAGGCGCGGGCGCGCGAGAAGTCCGCGGACGTGAACGAGACGGCGCAGCGCTTCGCCGCGGCCCTGGAAGCGAAGCAGCAATTCTTCAACGTGCTCGCAGCCCGGGAATCCCAGACGGCCGCGCAGGCCCAGCTGGAGCAGGCGGAGCAGCAGCGCAAGACCGCGATCGCCCGCTCGAACGCGCGCGTCGCCACGCGTTCCGATTCCCTTCGGGCGGAGATCCAGTACCGTCAGGCGCAGCTCGCGATCGTGAACGCGCGTGTCGCGATCGAGACCGCGGACGCGGCGCTCACCCGCGCCGTGGCGTCGGACGTGCCCGTGACCGCGGCGCCCGACCAGCCCGAGCATCCGGGGCTCAACCAGGACGACGAGGCGCTCCGCGCGATGGCGCTGAACGGCCCGGCGGTCCAGCAGGCGCGCGCCGACCTGAGCGCGGCGAAGGCGGGACAGACGAGCGCCTGGACCGACTACCTCCCTTCCCTGAACGCGAGCTATTCGCGTACCGGGAGCGGCGCGGGAAACGATCCCGAGTTCGTGGACCCAGACTTTTCCTATTCCGGACAACTCCGCTTCACGGCTTCGCTTCCGATCTTCGACCAGTTCCAGCGTGAGCAGCGACTCACGCAAGCCAAGGTGGCGCAGGAGAACGCGGAGGCCTCGCTCCGGGACGCGCGTCTCATGGCGGTCGAGACCCTGACGCAGCAGCTGGGGGCCTTCCGATCGGCCGAAGAGCGCGTGGTCTCGCAGACCGCCACGGTCGAGGCGGCCGAGGAGGACCTGCGCGTCCAGCAGCAGCGCTACGCGGTCGGTGCTTCCACGCTCCTCGACGTCCTGACCTCCGAGACCCAGCTCAACCAGGCCCGGAGCGATCTCATCCGCGCGCGCTATGACCAGCGTGTCGCGAAAGCGCAGCTCGAAGCGCTCGTGGGACGGGAGCTCTGACATGGCCACACCGGCTCGTGTCGAGCGGAGGACCTGGCTGAACGTGGGCGCGATCTTCCGCCGGCCGATCCCGATCGCGGCGGGGGTGGTGCTCGTGATCGCGCTCGTCCTGGTCGTTCGCGGGCTCCGGAACGGCCACGACAAGACCACGATCATGACCGCGCCCGTGGAGTCGCGGAACATCGCGCTCACGATCGAGGCGACGGGGACGGTCGAGCCAGTCGATCTGGTGGAGGTGAAATCCAAGGCGTCCGGCCTGATCGTGAAGATGCCGGTGCAGGTCGGAACCTTCGTGAAGAAGGGCGCGCTGCTCGCCCAGATCGACCCGCGCGACGTCCAGAACCAGCTGAACCAGGCGATCGCCGCGCAGAAGGCGGCCCGGGCGAATGTCGAGGTGGCGCTGGCGGCGAAGACCCGCTCGGACGCCCTCTACAAGCAGCAGATCATCACCGCGGACGAGCACGAGAAGGCGACGCTCGACTACGCGAACGCCCAATCCCAGGTCGTGGCGGCCCGCACCGACGTGGATCTCGCCCGGCAGCGGCGCGAGGACGCGACGGTGTCGGCCCCGATCACCGGGACAGTCCTAGATCAGCCGGTGACGGAGGGAACCGTCATCTCCTCCGCCACCTCCTCGGCGAGCGGAGGAACGACCCTTCTCAAGATGGCCGATCTGGCGCGCGTGCGCATGCGCGCCATGGTCGGCGAGACCGACATCGGCAACGTGAGGACCGGCCAAGCGGCCACGGTCACCGTGGACGCCTTCCCCAACCGCACCTTCAACGGGCTCGTCGAGAAGATCGAGCCGCAGGCGGTCGTGGATCAGTCGGTCACGAACTTCCCCGTGCTCATCTCGGTCTCGAACGAGTCGGGCATCCTCCTCCCTGGAATGAACGGGGAGGTCTCCATGCTGGTGGACGAGCAGGACGACGTGCCCGCGATTCCCGTCGACGCCGTGCGCAGCGTGCGGGAGCTGCCGGTCGTGGCCGAGGCGCTCGGGCTCGATCCCACGAAGGTCAAGGCGCAGGTCGACGAGACGATGAAGGTCATGGCGGCTCAGCGGGCGGCGCGCTTCGCCGGAGGAGACTCCGCGCGCGCGTCGTGGCGGCGGACGCGGGGCGGATTCGGCGGAGGCAGGGGCGACTCGACCCGAGGATGGCGCCGGGGCGGAGGCGGAGGAGGCGGGACGGGGGGCCCAGGAGGGGGCCTTGGCGGCGGCGGACGCTTGAGCCGCGCCCAGGTCGCGTTCGTGAAGACGCCACAGGGACTCGAGCCCAGGGTCGTGCGTCTCGGGCTCAGCGACTTCGACTACGCGCAGGTGCTGGACGGCGTGAAGCTGGGCGAGCAGGTCGTCCTCCTGGGCGTCGCGGAGGCGCAGGCGACGCGCGCCCAGACGCAGCAGAACATCCGCCAGCGGATGGGAAGCGGCGTCCCGGGCGTGCCCGGCGGCGGTGGCGGCCGAGGAGGAGGTCGCGGTGGCTGATCCACGGTTTCTGCAAGTAGGCGAGACGGTGAGCGTGGCGCTCGATTCGCTGCGCGCGAACAAGCTCCGGTCGTTCCTGACCATGCTCGGCATTGTCATCGGGGTCGGGGCCGTGATCGCGATGGTCGCCCTGGGTCGCGGCGCGCAGCAATCGGTGAAGGAGCGGATCACATCCCTCGGGACGACGCTCCTGACCATCCTGCCGGCCCAGGTGCGCGGGACGGGAGGCGTCGCCTCCGGGACCGACCGCGCGCGGATGGTCCTGGACGACGCGAAGGCGATCGAGGACCGGGCGCAGTTCGTCGCGGCCGTGCAGCCGGAGATGTCGCGCCAGCTACAGGTGTCCTACGAGAGCAAGAACACCAACACCTCGGTCGTCGGGACGACCGCCAACTATCCCGAAGTGAGGAAGTTCACGCTCGACGCGGGCCGGATGTTCACGGATCCCGAGGACGCCGCGCGCCGGACCATCGCCGTGGTCGGACCTCAAGTGTTGTCGGATCTCGGGGTCGCTTCGCCGGACGCGCTCGTCGGAGAGGAGATCCGCATCAACGGGGTCCAGTTTCAGGTGGTGGGCGTGCTCACCTCGAAGGGCCAGACGGGCGGCTTCCAGAATCCGGACGACCAGGTGCTCATTCCCATCCAGACGGCACGGTACCGGCTCCTCGGCACGGACCGCCTGCGCGCCATCAACGTCCTGGCGCCCACGGAGGACGACATTCCGGTCACCATGGCCGAGGTCTCGAGAATCCTGCGCCGGGAGCATCGCCTGCGGCCGGGCCAGGACGACGATTTCCAGATCCGGAACCAGGCCGACTTCCTGACCACGCTGGGCGAGACGACCCAGGTCTTCACGCTCCTGCTCGCGGGGATCGCCGCCGTCAGCCTCCTTGTCGGGGGCATCGGGATCATGAACATCATGCTGGTGTCGGTCACGGAGCGCACGCGCGAGATCGGGATCCGCAAGGCGCTCGGCGCGACGCAGCAGACCATCTTGCTGCAGTTCCTCATCGAGGCCCTGGTCCTGTGTCTTCTGGGAGGAATGGTCGGGGTCGCGTTCGGCGCGGGCACCGCGATCGTGGCGCGGGCCGCGTTTCACTGGAATACGTCGGTGGGACTTTCCTCGATCCTGCTCGCCTTCATCTTCGCCGCCGCGGTGGGAATTCTCTTCGGGGTCTGGCCCGCCCGCCGGGCGGCCTCGCTGGACGCCATCGAGTCCCTGCGGTACGAGTAGCTACCAGCGAGCCTTGACGCCCCGCGTATCGACGTGGACGAAGGGCCCGTGGACTCCGTTGGCGGGATACGCGGCGAGTCCGCCGACCAGGGACGGATACTGCGCCTCCACCCGCTCGGCCGCGGCACGAAGCACCCTCGCGTCCGCCACGGTCACCTTTCCGTCCGCGTTCAGGTCGTCCATCATCCCGTCGCCGTCCGCGTCCACGAACACGTCCGCCGCGTCGCCGTAGGTGTGGCGGCTGTGGGTGGCGCGGCCGCCCCTGCCGACGCCCTGGGCGTTGTATTGCGGGGTCCGGAAGCCCGACATCACGTGGAGCTTGCTGGGCAGCCCTTCCCGCTCCAGCTCGACGCGGAGGAGCTCGAGCTTGTCCAGGATCCTGGGCTGGAGCACGAGAACCTTGGGCCAGACGTCTCCCTGGTCGTGCGTGAGGAAATCACGCATCGTGAAATTCGCGGACACGTTCGTTCCCTGGTTTTCCTTCGTCACGCCGATGAACCCGCTCGGGGGCGTGTAGCGCTCGGTCGAGGTCAGCCCGTCCTGGGGCCAGCTGCCGACGTGATAGCGGCCGTACCCCTCGGTCGCCGCGTCCTGGATTGGGACCAGCGTCACGACGGTGAACGAGTCACCGCCCGGGGTACGGAGTCTCGGCCAGCGCTCGGCCGCGCCCGTGGGGAGGAGCGGCTTCAAGAGGGGGTTCTGCCCCAGCGCTTCCGGGGTGCCCATCACCGCGCGAAGCCTCCCGCTCAATCCCAGCATGTCCGCGGAAGCCACGAGGACCGGCGCGGACGCAGCCGTCGCTCCAACCGAATCGGAGCCCGCGGCCAGGGCCGTGGCGATGATCTTTTCGGAGCCGTGGTCATTCGGGGCCACGGGCACGAGGGCGAGGACCAGAAACAGGGCTACTGCGACCAGGGTCGCGCAAGTCGTTAATCTAAGGTCCTTTAGCGGCTTGGGGGAGATCTTGAGAGTCATGGCGTAACTACCTGGGGGAGGTAAGGTTGAGGTCGACGTGCCGGGCACCCCGGCTCTCTACTCCTTAGATCGCACCGAAGGGGTCGGGGGTTCCCGGATTCGATCGTTATCCCCTCCATGACCCGACCACGAGATTCATCGGACCGTGGCCGCGAAGCATGAGCGGCATTTTGCCGTACCCGGATCGAGCTCAGGGCTCACGGGGCGCAAGCAGATCCAGGAGCGTCACGGCCAGGTCGTCCATCTCCACGGGCTTGGCCATGTGGGCATCGAACCCGGCGTCCAGAGCCTTCTTCACGTCCTCCGGAGCGGCATAGGCGGTGAGCGCCACCGCCGGCACCCTTCCCCCGATGTCCGGGGGCAGCGTCCGAAGCTCCCGAATGAGATCATATCCGCTCTTCCCCGGCATGGCGATGTCGCTCACGACGAGATCGAATCGGCCTGGCTCGAACGCCGCGAGCGCCTCCTGCGCCGAGCTCGCCGCCGCGACGGTCGCGCCGCGTCCCTCGAGATACATGGCGATGAGCTCCCGCGAATCCTGGTCGTCTTCCACGAGAAGGATCCGGATCCCCCGCAGCGGTCGCGCGTGATTCCCACCGCCCGGGAGCTGCCCCTCCTCGGGGCCGGCGGCCGCGGCCGGCTGTGGCTCGGGCGCCGTCAGGAGCGGCAACCGCACCTCGAACACGGCGCCCCTTCCCCCGGGGCGGTTGGAGGCGGAGACCGTTCCGCCGTGCAGCTCCACGAGGTGCCGCACGATCGCGAGCCCGAGACCTAGCCCTCCGTGGCGTCTCGTCCCGGTCGAGTCCTTCTGCCGGAACCGCTCGAAGACATAGGGAAGGAACTCGGGGTCGATCCCGGGGCCGTCATCCTCGACCAGGAGCGTGGCCATGGAATGCTCGCGGGTGAGCCGGATCACGACGCCTCCACCCTCGGGGGCGAACTTGATCGCGTTCGAGAGAAGGTTCCAGACGATCTGCTGGAGCCGGTCCGGGTCCGCGCGGATCGAATCGGGCAGAGGCTCGAGCTCGGGCCGGAGCTCCACGCGCTTCAGCTGCGCCATCGGGCGCATGGTATCGAGCGCGCTCTCGATGGCCGGGACCAGGGGGATCGACTGGAATCGAAGCTCCAGGCGCCCGGAGGTCATCCGGGAGATGTCCAGGATGTCGGAGATGAGATGGCTCTGGATCCGGACGTTCCGATCGATGGTCTCCACGGCGCGTGCCGTCGTTGCCTTATCGATCCCTCCCTGTTTCAGGATGTTCGCCCAGCCCATGATCGCGTTGAGCGGCGTGCGGAGCTCGTGGGAGAGCGTGGCCAGGAACTCGTCCTTGAGGCGGTTGTCTTCCTCCGCCCGCTCTGCCTCGCGCAGCCGTGCCTCGCTCCGCTCCAGCTTTTTCCTCGCACGGGCCCGCTTCAAGATCTGGCTCCGAAGCTCCTCGTTCGAGCGCCAGAGCTGCTCGGTGCGCTCCACGACCCGCCGTTCCAGCTCCTCGTTCAGCTGTCGCACCGAGATCTCGACGCGACGGCGTCCCACCACGGCGGCGGCGGTGGCCAGCACGGTGATCGAGAGCACCGCCATGAATCCCTGCAGGAGGAGGAGCGATTCGTTCATCGGGCGCCCCGCGAACGGACCGTTGCCGTGGAGGGTGCCGTGGATCGCGATCGCGGAGAGGAACGCGAGCGCCGTCGCGCACTCGCGCTGCCGGAACCGGAACGCGCTCCAGAGGAGCGGCGGGAGGCAGAGGTACTGGATGGGATAGAGCTTTGCGTGGAACGGCGACCAGGAGGTGAAGACGATCGTGGCGGCGATCAGGAGCGCGAGCAGGAGGCCGCCGAGCTCGACCCAGCTCTTTGCCCCCCAGGGCAGGGCGTGATCCATCCACCAGAGGAGCACGAGCGGCGCCACCGTAAGCGCCCCCGCGCTGTCTCCGAGCCACCAGGTCAGCCAGATGGCGCCCGATTCGTGCCATCCCGCGAGACCGCCCAGGAGGAGGATGCTGGTTCCGACGGTGGCGCTCACCGCCGTGGCGAGGAGCCCGGCGAGCCCGGCGAACGCGAAGATCGTGCTCGGCTGATCGAAGACGCGGGGCCCGCCCGCGAACCGGCGCACGAGGTAGCACCCGAGGGCGCCTTCCAGGGTGTTTCCGACCGCGATGCCGAGCGAGGTAGCCACGGTGCCCGCGGTGGTCAGGTTGACGAGGAAGGCGCCGAGCATCACCCCGGGCCACACCCGGTAACCCAGAGCGAGGAACGCGGCCAGGGCGATCCCGGTCGGAGGCCAGACCGCGGTGGCGCTCTTGTTGACCGACGCGAGGCTGAGTCCGACCTTCCCCGCGACCATATAGGCGGCGGCGACCGCGAGGCCGGCGAGGACGTCGTTGGTCCGCGGACGGGGCACGGACTTCATGCGAGGCTCTCCGGGGCCCTGGATCCTGGGTCGCGTCAGTTTAGGGGATGGACGTGAAGCGAGGCAACCGGTGGGATGGGAAGACAAGATCCCCGGCAGGCAGCGCTCGTCGTGCGACTCTATCGCCCGAAGGTACTGCCCGAGAGGACGCATCGCGTCCGCTCGCTCCGGGCGGGCTCAAAACGGCGCCTGAATATCGCGCTGCCCCGCCGGGGACGGTTATGAATCGAACGTCTGGGTTCGCGACGCTAGGAACCCGTGGGCATTCCGGACTGCCGGGGAAACGACTCCGTGTCCGATTCGCCCCCTCGTCCCTGCCCCGCCATGTCGCTCGCCTTGCTTCGAAGGCGCCGTGCCGTTTCGCCCAGCTTTCGCCGGGTCTCCTCTCCGGGACCGGGCGCGAGCAGGAGCGCGAGCCCGGCGCCGACGATGGCGCCCATCAGGAATCCGGCCACGGTGATCCCCGTGGTCGAAGCGCTCGATTCCAGGCCGTTGCGATACGTGCGTTCACTCATGATTTCCACCCTCCGTTGGTCGACGTGCGACCCGTAAATCGATGCGCCAAGCGCTCGATGAATGCCCCGGCTCCATGTCGGACTCCCCGCACCACGGCGACCGCGGTGCGGATCGGCGTCTCCACCTCGTCGATGATTGCCTCCGAGAGGTCGACCGTCCGCTCTCCGATCGATTCGACGCGTTCCACGATGCCCCGGACCCGCGGCGCGACGTCCCGGAACGTTCCGACGATCTCGCCCGCCTCGTTCGCGATTCCGCGAAGATGAACGAGGAGATGATGGCCCTCCTCGGCCAGCCTCGAGAATTCGTCCGAAGCTCTGCGGAAATGCTGCATGACCCGGAGGATCGCGACGGCGATCGCCACGACGGAGATCGTTACAATTACAAAGCAAATCTGAAGGAGTGCCGACATGATCGCGCCCCCGTTCCTCGATGGAACTTCACCTTGGGTCGAGGGACGCCCTCGGCCCCTTCCGTTCCGCCCGCCATTGCAACATCAAGGCCACGCCTCGCATCAGCTGCGCGGGCGCGACGCGCCGACTCTCGAGAGCAGCTCCCTCAGCGCCTCGGGCTCGACCGGCTTCCTGAAGTGCTCGTCGAACCCGGCGGAGAAGGCCCGCTTGCGATCCGCGTATCCCGTGAGCGCCACGAGAACCGCCTGGTGCTCCTCGGCCCGAAATCGAACCGCGAGCTGGTAGCCGTCCATGCCCGGCAGGGCAATGTCGAGCAGGACGAGATCCGGGCGTTTCTCGCGAAACATCGCCATCGCGTCGCGCGCGTCATTCGCGACCCAGACGCGATGCTGCCAGTGCCGGAAGAGCGCGGCGAGCGCCGCCGCGGAATCCGGGTCGTCATCCACCACGAGAATGGAAAGCGTTCGGGAGGCGTCCGAAACCCTCGTTGCCGAGGAGGGGTCCGTGCGATCGACCCGTTCGTTCCTGGCGACGTTCATGTCATGCCTCCTTCCCTCCCGAGCTTTAGGAAGCAACCACCATGCCCGAGGGCAACTGACTGCCCATTCACGATTTCCCCATCGTTCGGGTGCAGGACCTGTCCCGTCATGTACGCCCTGTTCGTACTTGTGAGAAACGCGTAGGCGTAGCCGGGCCACCGGCGGTCTCACCCGAGTCCGGGAAGAGCCGCGAGAAGAAGTGAGCGGTAGATCGCAGCGATCACGACTCCGAGAAACCCGCCGAAGGCGATATCGCTGGGATAGTGAACTCCAAGATAGACGCGGGAGAGGCTCACGACGACCGCAAGCGCATAGAAGAGCGGCGCGAAGAGGGGCGCGTGGGCTCCCAGGACCAGGGCTCCCGCGAATCCGGCGGCGGCGTGGCCCGAGGGGAACGAGAAGTCCCGAGGCCTCGTCCCGAACACCCGCGCCTTCACGAAGGCGATGAAGGGCCGCCGCCTCCGGAAGAGGCGCTTGAGCGGGACGTTCACCGTCAGCATGGTGAGCCCGATGACCGGGGCGGCTTCGACCGCGGTCCGAAGGCCGGTCCGGAGATCGATCGCGATCATCGCCGCCAGGACGAGGGCCCAGCCCTCGCCGTAGCGCATCGTGCTCGAGATGAACGAGGCCACCCGGTCCGCGAGGGGTGAGGACATCGCGTTGACGCGGAGGAAGAGAGCGGCGTCGAACGCTTGGAGCACGGCGACCGGATGGCGGAGCCAGCCCTGAAGCACCCAGGTCCTCGAGTGCTCTGCCGCCAGCATCGTCTCCACTTCCTTCGCGACCGGAGCGGCCGCGCCCGGACCCGACGTCGAAGCGGAGGCGAGAGCTTCCTCGATCGGGGCTTCGACGTCCTTCCGGACGAGGACGCGAACCGCGCGCGCACGGACCCGGAGCGTGACCGGAGTCTTGCCGAGGATCTCCCCGTCACCCTGAACCAGGACCGGGCGGTCGCTCCGGATCACCACCTCGTCCCGGACCCGGAAGTACCGCGTGCTGCGATCCTTGCGATGCCTCCCCAGGAGAAAGCGCCAGAGGAGCCGCGCCTGGTCCAGCGGCCCGCGCGCGTCGAGCACGCAGAGATCCAGCACGCCGTCGGTGGGATCGATCCTCGGGCCCCAGGTGAAGGGTGGAACGCCGAGATTCCCCGCGCTCGCCACGATGATCTGCCAGGCCCGCACGCGGAGCGTCGCCCCGTCGAGGTCGATCTGGAAGCGTCGCGAGGGCTGTCCGAACCCACGGCGCAGGAATGTGGCCATGTAGGCCATCCGGCCCAGCTTCGCCTGGCTCTCGCGCGAGGTATCGCGGATCATCATCGCGTCCGGGCCGATGCCGACCTGGGTGAAGCACAGCCGCTTCCCGATCTCGATCGCGTCCAGCGCGAGGGACGGCGCGTCCCCGGCCACGGTCGCCGCGGCGGTCTCCACGGAGCCGGTAATGCCCAGCTCGCCGGCCAGCACGTTGGCCGTGCCGGCGGGCACGATCCCGAGCGGCACCCCGTCCTCGAACCCCTGGGCTCGGGCCAGCGCTTCTCCGGTCAAGGAGACCGTGCCGTCCCCGCCCACGGCGATGACGCGCCGGCATCCCTCCGCGAGCGCTCGCCGGATCTCGCGCTGCGTGGCCGCCCGCGTCTCGGCCCCTCTGGGGACCTCGAAGACTTGATAGCTGCGACCGGCCGCGCCGAGCGCCTGGTCGAGCGCCTGGAGCGCGGCCTCGGGGTCGGTCCCGGTCGCGACCGGGTTCACCACGACCAGGACCTCGGCGCCGGTCACGCGTGGCTGTTCGGGACGGCCCGCCACCGTCACTTCGTCCGATCGAGCGGTCACGAGGTACGAGGCGCGGAACGGGGTGCGCGTCGATGCGATCGAGCCTCCGCCGCCCGTTTCGAGCGGCGCTGCTTTCCTTCGTGCCTCGCCCTCGCCTCCTCGATGGAATGGGAATGGGTGATCTTGCCTTCCAGTTTCGCGATCCTCACCAGCTCCCGGAAATGGTCGTGGAGCACCCGCAGCTCCTCCTCGGACATCTGATCCGCGTCGATCAGCCGGTTGCTCGCCCCCTCCACGGCCGCGATGAGCTCGTTCAGCTTCAGCTCCACGGCCCGGGCGTTCTTGTTCTGCGCTCGCTGGATGAGGAACACCATGAGGAAGGTGACGATGGTCGTCGCCGTATTGATCACGAGCTGCCACGTGTCCGAGAAGCCGAACACGGGGCCGGTGACGAGCCAGACGACGATCGCGGCGAACGCCAGGACGAACGCGCTGGAGCTCCCGGTCCATTGGGTGAACGCGGCGGAGAACCGCTCCATTCGTCGAGGCCAGGGGCCCAGATGCGATCGGTGGGTCATCGTTGCCCTCCCGGGATCTCGTTCACGCCCCATCGGAGCAGCAAGAATTATGTCGAGGGAAAGTAGAGGGGCCCTCCATTAAGGGGAGTGGGTTGGGTGGGGAACCGCCCAGTCCCGTCGGAAGGCCAGTGGAGGGCCCCTGGGTCATCTCGCCCTTTCGGGCGATTCGTCATTTCATTGCGAGCAGAGCCAGAGGATCGGACCGAAGATTCTGCCGTCTCGTTGGGGCCAGATCTTGACGTCCAGACCCCCAGCGACTGCTCGCTCAACCTTCTCGCATGGGAGCCTGCCCGCAGCTATCGTGCCACCGTTGAGGTCGGTTGGGCCGAAAGGCCGCGACCCCGCGCCCGGAGGGGGTGGAGGGGCCTCTATCCCCGCGGGCAACAGCCATCAATAATGGAAAGAACCCCCGCGCGAGGAGTCCGCGGAAGGGAGGCGCGAAGCAGGCCCGGAGACCCTGGAGCACGTAAAACCATGTAACCAATTCGTACCGTATTGTAGGGCGTACAACACCGACGTCCCGATTCGGTCCGCCCCTCCCTGGATGTTCTGCGCGACGCGTCGGCATGCCACGTGCAGCAGGGGGAAGCGTTTGGGCGGGAATTCGAATCCCCCGCACGCGCTCCAATCGGATGTCCTCGGAGGACCTTCAATGCCCCCGGAACGGATGCCGGAACAATCCCTCTCGATCGCCCTCGTCGCTCCCCTCTACGAATCGGTTCCTCCGAAGATGTACGGGGGGACCGAGCGGATCGTCTCGTACCTGACCGAGGAGCTCGTGGCCATGGGTCACGACGTCACGCTCTTCGCCTCGGGAGACTCGCGCACGGCCGCCCGCCTCGTCCCGGGGTCGGCGCGCTCGTTGAGGCTCGACCCGAAGTGCAAGGACCCGTTCGCGCACCACATGATTCTCCTGGAACGCGTGGTGAGCCACTCCGCGCGCTTCGACGTCATTCATTTCCACTGCGACTTCATCCACTTCCCTATTTCCCGGCGCCTCGCGGTTCCCACGATCACGACGCTGCACGGTCGCCTGGATTTACCGGATTTGGTCCCGCTCTACCGGGAGTTCTCGGACATGCCGCTCATCTCGATCTCGCACGCGCAACGCGCGCCGATTCCGTGGGCGGGCTGGGTGGGCACCATCTATCACGGCCTCCCCCGATCGTTCGGGACCCGGCGGGCCGTGCGCGGAGACTACCTGGCCTTCCTCGGGCGCATCTCGCCGGAGAAGGGGGTGGACCGGGCGATCGAGATCGCCCAGGAGGCGGCTCTCCCCTTGAAGATCGCGGCGAAGGTCGATCCCGCCGACCAGCAGTACTTCGAGGAGCACATCCGGCCGCGCCTCAGCGCTCCGGGCATCGAATTCCTCGGCGAGATCGGCGAAGAGGACAAGGAGCGGTTCCTCATGGAGGCCTACGCGCTTCTCTTTCCCATCGACTGGCCCGAGCCGTTCGGCCTCGTCATGATCGAGGCGATGGCCTGCGGCACGCCGGTCATCGCGTTCCGGCGCGGCTCCGTTCCCGAGGTCGTGGACGATGGGCTCACCGGCTTCGTGGTGGATACGGCCGACGATGGGGTGGAGGCGGTCAGGCGGATCGAGGAGCTCAGCCCCGCGGCGTGTCGGGAAACGTTCGAGCGGCGTTTCACCGCGCGGCGCATGGCCGAGGACTACGTGATGGCGTATCGGAAGCTGCTCGGAACGAAGCGCCGGGCGCGCGAGCACGCCCCCGGGGCTACGAGACCGTTGCGGAGTAGTTGTTGAGCCGGTTGTAGATGGTCTTCAGGCTGATCCCGAGGACCTCGGCCGCCTTCCGCTTGTCCCCGCCGAAGCGCTCCAGAGTCGCCAGGATGAAGTGGCGCTCGATCTCCGCGAGGGACATGCCCACCTGCATCGAGTCGGATCCTCCCGCGTTTCCTGCCTGGACCGGAGCCGCCGGGCCGACGGGAAGGGCGTCCATCTCCACGGTGTCCTCGGCCAGGATGAACGCTCTCCGGATCATGTTCTTCAGCTCGCGCACGTTCCCGGGCCAGCTGTAGGCGGCCATCCGCCTCCGCGCGGCGGCGCTGAACTTCTTCGAGGCGCCCTCTTCGCGGTTGATCTGCCCCAGGAAATGGTCCGCGAGGAGGTCGATGTCGGCGTTCCGCTCCTTGAGCGGCGGAAGCGGAATCGGGAACACGTTGAGCCGGTAGAACAGGTCCTCGCGGAACCTCCCTTCCTTGACGGCCTGCTCGGGGGAGCGATTGCTCGCCGCGATGACGCGCACGTCCACGGGGATCGGCTCGTCTCCGCCTACCCTCAAGAGCGTCCCGGTTTCCAGGACGCGAAGCAGCTTCACTTGCAGCTCGAGCGGCATCTCCGTGATCTCGTCGAGAAAGAGGGTGCCTTTCGAGACCCGCTCGAAGTAGCCGCGGTGCAGCTGCGTCGCGCCGGTGAAGCTTCCGCGCTCATGCCCGAAGAGCTCGCTTTCGATGAGATTGGCGGGCACCGCGCCACAATTGACCGGAAGGAAGGGCTGGCTCCGGCGACGGCCCAGCTCGTGGATCGTGGCCGCGACCTCCTCTTTCCCGGTCCCGCTCTCACCGACCAGGAGCACGGTGGCGTCGGTGGGCGCCACCTTCACGACCAGGTCGTAGACCTTCTGCATGACCTCGGAGTTTCCGATCAGCCGGCCGAACCGACCCAGCTCGCGGAGCTCGCCGCGCAGGGACCCGATCTCCTCCTTGAGCGCGAGCGTGCGGGAGACGTTGGCCAGGACGGTCTTGAGCCTCCGGATGTCCACCGGCTTCGTGAGGTAGTCGAGGACGCCGTGACGCAGCGCCGCCACGGCCGAATCGACGGACGCGAATCCCGTGATGAGGATCACCTCCGGACGTTGGGCGGGCTCCATTTCCTGGATGAACTCCAGTCCGTTCCCGTCGGGCAGCATGAGATCGACCAGGACCACGTCGGGACGCGTCTGGGAAAGACGCTCGCGCGCCTCCTGGAGCGACGCCGCCGCGAGCGCCGTGAACCCCTCTTTCTCGACGAGATCCGTCATCGCGGAGAGGGCCTTGGTCTCGTCATCCACGATCAGCGCAACGGGCATGGCTCCTATCCATCCTCCGCCGCTAAGAGCGGCAGTTGAATTTCCAGTGTCGCAGCGCCCGAGGCGCCCGGACGAACCTTGATGGTACCACGATGGCGCGCGACAGCCCGGCTCGAGGCCCGAACGCCACCTTCGACGTCCGCGCTCGAGACCTCGCCCCCCTCGCGGAATCCATCCACCAGAGCGTCGGTCCAGCCGGTGACGCCCGTGCCCGAGATCGTGATCACGGCCCGCCCGTCGCGGGCGGCGAGATCCACCGAGAGCCGATCCCCCTCCGGGGTCGCGTCGATGGCCGTGGCCAGGAGATACACCAGGGCATGCCGGATGGGGTCACGCTCCCCTTCGACCATCACGGGCCGGGTCGGGGGTGTCCAGCCAAGCTCGATCCGCGTCCTCCGGCGCTGGGGGTCCAGGAAGGCGATCCACTCCCCGAGGGACTCCACGAGATCGAACCTCTCGATCTTCCCTTCCGAGACACGCGTCTGGACCAGGAGCTTCTCGAGCATGTCCTCGAGGCGCAGGAGCTCGCCGCGGATCACGTCCACGTACCGGCCCTGGCGTGTCGTTTGATCCGGGCTCGGCTCCTCGGCCAGCGTGTTCCGGAGCAGCTCGAGGTACAGGATCACCGTGTGCAGCGGCGTGCGGATATCGTGTGCCGTCGCGTGGGATACGCGGGACAGGGTCCGCAGGTGGGTCGCCAGGAGCTCGTCCGCTTCGAAGTCTTCTTCGATGGGGGTGTCCAGAACGGAACGATCCGGTGTGGGTTGGTTCATGGCGACTCGAGGGCTCCGGTGTCGGGCACGCCGCTTTGGCTCTCTAAATTGTGAGCCGGTTGAACGGGCATTTCAAGCCGCCCTTTTGAAAAAAAGAAAACACTCCCTCTGGGGAAAGGGCCGGGCCTCGTACTTGCTATTGAACCCGACAGGATGCGGCGGCTTGCTCGGCGCCGGAGGCGGAAACCGCGAAATCCTGTCTCGGAGTTGGGGTTTCGCGTGGTGCGTCCGGGGAGCGGATCCCGCCGGGATGTAAGAAAAGGCGTCCGCCGCGTTCGTCAGGGTTCACGTTTGTTTCAATACGAAGCCATAGACCCCTCGGCTTGCCAGATACCCATGAGAGGGAGAGGGGCCGGCAAGGAGGATCGTCATGCAAGAGTATCCGGACCTCAACGAGAACGGGAAGAGCACTCCCGGTATCAGTCCGTTCGTGTTCGGCGCCGTCCTGGGCGCGGGGATCGCGCTGCTCCTGGCTCCCGCCCACGGCCGCGACACGCGACGGAAGGTGGGACACACCGTGAAGCGTCTGGGCGACAACGCGAAGCAGGTCATCCAGCGCACCCGCGATAGCTTGAACGACATGAAGCACGACGCCAGGTCGGCGATCGACAAGGGGCGGCAGGAGTATTTCCGTAGCCGCACTTCTCACGTACCGGCCATCTAGATGAAAGCCGCATGGCGGCGCTGTGACCCGACCGGGGAGGCGCAGCGCCGCTCTTGCGATCGTCGAAAGGAATCGATCCATGGCAATGAAGAAAGGCGAGAAGTACACGTGCGCCAATCCGGAATGCGGTTGTGAGGTCCAGGTCACGAAGGGATCCGAGGCGCCCAGCGCGACCTTCACGCCGCGGTGCTGCTGCGGCGAGGAGATGGTCTCGAAGGAGTCGATGAAGAAGGCCTCGGCTGGAAGTCGCTCGCCGAGCTACTAGCGAGCGCTCCGGCGCGAGATGAATCTGGCGACCGGATGATGGGTAGCCTCGCGGTTCGCGGGGATCCGCAGAGTTGCCCGTCTTCGGTCGCCGCTTTTTTGGGTGGAAGAGGGTGTGGGAGGGCCGACGAGAAGGGAATTCGCGACGCGGGGCCGGGCTCGCGATGAGCTCGGCCCCGCCGGCTCGCTCTAAACGGGTCTCTGTCCCTGGATGACCCGGATCAATACCGAAACGATGGCAAGCAGAAGAAGCAGATGGATGAACCCACCCAGGGTGTAGTTCGTGACCATCCCGACCAGCCACATCAAGAACAATAAGACTGTGATGGTCCAGAGCATGTGGAGCCTCCTCGTTTCTTCAAGGGTCCAAGCCCGCTCGGGCGGACCGCATGAGCCTCGGCGGCCCGCTTCGGCGCGCCTGTGATCCCTTGTCAGGGCAGGTTCCATGCCAGGAAGAGAAGCGCCCCATTCGGTTGGAATCTCGACTCCTGTTGTGAAACGGCGTGACGGATGGGGAACGGGCATGTAACGGCTTCCCCCGGTCCTTGCATGTCCTACAAGGTGTGCCGCACGCCCCCGAGCGATCCGCTGCTCGCGTCGTCCGGAGGCTCCCGTACGGGTGAGCGTCCCGCGGGAGGGGGCTCCTGGACCGGCGGCTTCGTCTCGGGATCCTGGACCGGCGGCTTTCGCCGGGGGGGCTTTCGCGGCGGGCGGCGCTTCGAGGGGCCGCGCGGCCCCGCGGGAGGCGCGATGCGGGAGCGGTTCTTCGAACTCCGGTAGGTCGTGAGCGGCATCCTAGGCGCTCCCACGACGGCGCCGCGTCCCCCGTGCCGCTCGCATCGGCTTCGCCTTCGCCGGACGCTTCCCCGCTCCTCCACGCTCGGCCAGGCTCCTCTTGAGGAGCGGCATCAGGTCCATGACCTCGGATCGCGCGCGCCGGGGCGCTTCGGAAGGCTCGGGCTCCACGATGGCGTGGGTTTGCCCCGCCTTCACCTTGCGTCGCACGAGCGCGAGGACATCGTCCCGATACTCGTCCTTGTACGCCTCGGGGTCCCAGGAACCGCTCATCCCGTCGACGAGCTGCTGGGCGACCTTGAGCTCGGTCGCCGAGATCGCTGCGCCCTTCCCCGACTTCGGAGGCACTTCGATTTCATCGACGTTCCTGAGCTCGTGAGCGTAGCGCAGGAGGTCCAGAACCAGGACTCGATCACGGACCAGAAGCGCCGCGACTCTCTGCCGCGTGCGGAGCACGACGCGCGCGATCCCGACCTTCCCGCTCCGTTCCAGGGCGGCGCGCAGGAGCGTGTACGCCTTGCTTCCTCGCTTCATCGGTTGGACGTAGTAGGGAGTCTCGTAATAGACCGGATCCACCTCCGCCCCGTTGACGAACGAGACGATCTCGATGGTCTCGCTCCGTTCCACGTTGGCCCGATGGAGCTCCTCGTCGCTCAGAACGACGAATTCGTCGGGCTCGTACTCATAGCCGCGGACGACCTGATCCCAGGGGACCTCCCTTCCGCTGGCCTTGTTGTATCGCTTGAATCCGACCGGTGAGAAATCCTTGCGGTCGAGGAGCGCGAATTCGAGATCGTGGCTCTTGGTGGCCGGCAGAAGGCTGACCGGGATTTCCACCAGGCCGAAGCTGATGCTTCCCTTCCAGAATGCTCGTGCCATGAACGGTCTCCTATTTTCGTGTCCCTGACGGACCCAAGCAGAGGGCGAGCCAAACCATCGAAATGCTCAGGAATATCTTACAAGCAACGCTCGGCCCGGAGCAGCGTCCCTCCGAACGCCCCATCATGAGGGAACCGCTGCAATTTCGGTCGTGCCTCGGTCTTGAAGGTTCCCCCGACCGGATGGCCCCCATGGCACGGGATTTGTTTAGTCGTGAGCACAGGAGGATCGAAGTCGATGACCGCTGGAGAAATGATGACGAAGAAGTTCGAGATGGTCCAGGCGAACGCCGGTCTCGATGAGGTCGCCCGCAAGCTCGAATCGAGCGGGATGAGTCTCCTCCCGGTGTGCCAGGACGAGCTCCTGGTGGGAATGGTCTCGCTCGAGGACGTCGCCGGCCCCACGCTCACCGCGCGGAGAGGACTCGAGCCCATCCGGGTCGCGGACGTGATCGCGGCCGACCTCGTGTACTGCTACGAGACCACGGACGTGCTGGAAGCCGCGAAGCTCATGCGTGAAAGCCGCGTGAGCCTTCTCGCGGTCCTCGGCCCCGGCAAGAAGGTCGTCGGGGTGCTCACCCTCGAGAGTATCCCCGCTGCGACGGCGACCCGCGAGGTCTAGGAATTCCGGTCGTCGGGATCGAGCGCAGGCGCGGTCCCCGGCGAACGGGCGGGAGGCTCCTCGAGCGCGCCGGGCGTTTCGATCAGGGGAGCCATCGTTTCGTCGGGCGAAAGCACCGTCTCCGGCGCGAGGTCCGCCGACTCGATCTCCGGCGCCGGCTTGCCGAGCGCAGCCGCCTTCAGCGCCTCGCCCGCGGTCACGACCGGAGCCGCGGCCGGCGAAGCCGATTCCGCTTCCTGGACGGCCTCCGGCTTTTCGGCCCCCTCCCCCTCCACGCGTGCGTCCTCCGGCTTGTCCACCAGAGCCCGCAGCCGTTTCGCCAGCACGCGCACCAATTCTTGTAGCAGCGCCAGGTCTCCCGCGGCGATGTCATAGAACTCGTCGCGGTGGAGGGCGAGCGCGAGGCCGTCCTGGACGCACTCGGCGCGGTGGCCCCGCTGAGAATCATCGACCAGCGCCCACGTGCCGAACGCCTCGCCCGGGCCCACCTCCGAGATCTTCCGCTCGCCGGCGAGGAGGACGACCCGACCTTCCACCACGATGTAGAGCGCGTCGGCCGGATCGCTCGCCTCGTAGATACGATCCCCTTCGAAGATCTCGATCTCGCGCGCGACGTCCGCGAGCCCGAGGAGATGTCGAGGGCCGACGTCTTTCAGGAGGTCGGCTCCCTTCAACACCAGCACTCGTTCGACGGGCGTGAGCATGGGGGTCGGCCTCAGGCCGTCGAGGTCCGCGCCTCGACCGCCGGCAGCGGCTCACCGGACCCGTGAAAGCGCGCCTCGACCTCCGCCCGAACGTCCGGGCTCTCGTCGCGACCGAGCGAGAACGCCTCGGCGGTCAGCTTCGGGGCTTGCCGCGAGGCGTACACGGCGCAGGCCCGGAGCCATGGGTCTCCCGACTCCCAGGCCGCGCGAATCGAGGTTTCGATCTCGCGCGGCGTGATGGGCTGGTCGGTCCCCGTACCGGCCGGCCCTTCCTCGAATGCCTGCCCGACCGGCCGGAATACAGAGCGCGGAAGAAGGTGGCTCAGGTACTCCAGCGCCGGAGCCGCGGCTCCGAGGTTACGCTGGCGCAGGGGCTCGAAGGCCCCGAAGAGGGGGCGCGGCTTGTACCAGCACGCCAGGGCCCGCACCGCGCGCTCCAGCGCCATGTCGGCGAACTCGCGCTCGCTCTCCCCCAGGAGGCGTAGCTCGGGCACCGTGCTCCGCTTCAGGCGCTCCGCCGGCGAGAGCCACGCGCGGTACTCGCTCAGCTCCCGGAGGAACATCCGGTGCGCCAGCGCGCGCGGGAGTACCGCCTCCCCGCGCTGAACGCGCACGCGGCTCAGATGTCGCAGCCCGAGATGACGGAGCGCGCGATCGTTGCTTCGCACGAGGGGCATCAGCGCGTCGATCGCGCGCTCGGTGCTGATCTGAGCCAGGGTGCGCGCCGCGAGAGCCTGCCTCCGAGGGTTCTCCTCGCCGAGAACGCGCGCCAGGGAAGGAACGGCCGCATCCCCCATCGCGGCGATCGCGTGCCTCGCCTCGTGGCTGGAGGCGGGCTCGAAGAGGAGCGGAAGGATCACGTCCAGGAGCTCGCGGTTGGGCCGGCGCGTGGCGGAGAGCAGCGCGGCGCGCCGCACGTCGGGATCGGTGTTCTGGATCAACCGGCGTAGATGCGCGGCCGGCACCGAGCCCGGGAGGGTGCCCAGCGCGCGCGCCGCGAGGAGCAGATCCTCCTTCGTCCCGGACTGGATTCGCTCGTCGATCCATTGGGGCGCGATCGCCGCGGGAGCCTCGTGCGGGCGGTCGAACAGGGCGTCCACCGCGACACGCCGGAGGATGGGATCGTCACCCTCCACCAGGGCGCGGATGAACGGGGTGGGCCGATGGCTCATGGTGAGAAGGTACCCCACCGCGGCGCGGCGCACCTCCTCGTTCGGATCCCGGAGGAATCCCTGGACCACGCCGCCGAAATCTTGCAGCCGCTTCTTCTCCATCAGCTCCACGGCCGCCGCCCGCACCGCCGGCGAGTGGTGCGCCAGACATTTCCGAACGGCCTGGACGACCTCGGGATGGTCCGTCTGCTCCGCGAGTCTCAGGACGAAGAGAATCCGGCTCTCGTCCTGGTCGCACAGCGCCCCGACCAGAGCGGAGCGCGCCGACGGGAGCCGAAGGGAGTCCGCCACGGCCTCGGGATCCATCCAGCGGCTGCTCAGGGCCAGCTGGATCGCGCGCAGGTACTGGCGGTGCAGTCCCAGAAGCACCACAAGCCAGATCGCCGCGATCACGACGGTGAGGGTCGCGAGCAGGGGCACCCCCACCCCGAGCGCCTTGAAGGCGATGATGAGGAGGACGCCGACGACGGCGTCGGACCAGCGCTCCACGAGGGTATCGATGGCGGGCTTGATGATCCGGCGCTCCGGAGGCCGGACGGCCATGTAGTAGATCTCGGTCGAGGATTTTCCGAGTACCTGCGCGAGGACTCCTTGCACGCCGCGCATCAGCATGACCGGGCGCCATGTCGTGGCGAACGACGCCCAGGCGCCCAGGGCCATCACGGTGATCGGCTGGAGGCTGGTGGACGCCAAGAGATCGAGCCGGCGCAGGAGCCAGCCCGCGATCCCGATCTGGAAGAGCAGGGCCAGCCCGTTCATCGCCGCGTAGAACTTGCCGAGAAACTGCGTCAGACCATGCGGGTCGGGAAAGGCGCGCTGGGCGAAATACTTGAACTGGAAATCCACGACCGTACCCACGATGACCGACAGCGCGAGGGCGACGGACAGGAACTGGATGTACCTGGACCTCTTGAAGATCTCCCAACGTGAGGCGGATGCCGTCACGTCGGTGACGCTCGGACGGTGCCGGCGGTGTCTGTCCACCCAGCGGGTGAGCAGATGCGCGATCACGAGGAGGGCCGCGAGGATCCACATCAAGCCGACGCGTTTCACGATCGGCGTGAGCCATCCCGCGATCGATCCGCCCGCGAGACCGCCGATGAGACCGCACGCGCTGAACAGAGGAAAGAGCTTTCGCGCGCGTCGGAAATCCCAGACGTCCAGCGCCAGCACCCAGAAGTGAGGAAGCAGGATCATGGCCTGGCTTCCCGCCCAAAGATAGAAGGCTCCGGCCGTCCAGCGGCGCTGAAGGGGAAAGACCACCGCCGCGACGAGACTGAAGCCGATCGCGATGTACTGGTTCATGCGCGTGGAGCCGACGCGCGTGAACCGATGCGCCATCCGCCCCTCGAGCCATACGAACGCGACCGACGTGATCGCGACGGCTACGTAGGCGTACGGAAGCGCCAGCGCGCCGAACTCATGCAGGAAGAGAGCGTCGCGCTGCACCTTCGCCACGGTGTAGGCGCAGAACAGGATCGCGACCAGCGCTCCCATCAGCGCGAGCAGGCCCCGCTCGTGAGGCTCGAGTCCCAGTCTTCTCGTGACCTCTTCGATCCAGCGAGCCTTCAGGAGTCACCTCATCATGGGGTTTTTCCCTCTGCCGCCCCTGCAAGCAAGTTTCGAGCACGATCGCGGCCCGGGCACGGAATCAACCTCCGCGATTTGTAAAACCAACCCCGCCGCTGTCCGTGATGGGGCAATTCTGACATGCGCGTTTTCGTACGTCTTCTTTCTAACTCCTTGCGCCCGAGCGTACAGGCGACAGGCACGCGGTTTGATAGAGCCGATGCGGAGATCCTTGTTTCGGCGGAGGTACCCATGCCTCGAAAACCGACACGAGCCCTGGCTCCCATGGCGGCCGCGATCGCCACACTGGTCCTCTTCGCGGCCCTTGCGGCGCACGCAGCCGAACTCGCGCGCGCGGAGCCCCGATTTGGCGACTCCACCTGGGTCGCCCCCAATGTCGTCATCCAGGGTACCGTGACCGACCCCGGTCCCCGTGTGGCCAAGCGGGACAGCGAGCGCGGATGGGAAACCGCGATGCGCGCGCCGTTCCGCGTCGCCTTCTTCCCCGTTCGTCTCGTGGCGCGCGGGATCGAAGCGCTCGGTCCGCTCGCGGAGAAGATCGCGCCTCCGGGCGACCTGTTCCGCCAGGCCCGGCCCAAGGGCAGGGGCCTCAAATTCAGTCCCGAGCTCCTCGGGGCGACCGTCACCGCGCCCGAGTTCGCGGGCCCGGGCTCGAAGGCCGCGCTCACGGGAACGTGGTCTTTGACCGACGCGCGAAAACTGAAATTCCGCGGATACGTCGGCGACCGGGTCTCGGATGTCGGAGCGGGCTTCGCCGCGCTCTACGAGCGCAAGCCCGCTCGCAATTTCTATGGGATTGGAAACGCCTCGAGTCCCGACAAGACCATTTACCTCCAGCGGACCGAGCTCGGCGATGTCTACGCCTTCGCGGGCAGGAACCAACTGCGCCGCCTCCGGGCGACTCTGGGGATCGAGGACATGGACGTCGGCCCCGGCTACAACGGCAGCGGCAGCCCGAAGGCTGTGAACGTCTTCGATCCAGATGACGTGCCGTTCCTCAATCGGGGCTCGCGGGTGTGGTGGTACGGCGCGAGCGCCAATCTCGCGGCGCTCGACGACTCGCTCCAGCCCTCCAGCGGCATTCACTTCATGCCGGACGTGCGGCGCTACCAGAGCAACGACGGCACGAACGTGCGCTACGACCAGTGGCGCCTCGAGGGCCGGGGATATCTGCCCGTCTTCGCGAAGCGGCGCGTGCTCGCCGCCCGGGTCGTCTACGAAGGCGTCGACCGCCGTCCAGGATCCGGTCCGATTCCGTTCTACCGTCTCCCCAACTCCACCGACGCCGACGCATTCGCGGCGTTCCACTCGGGCAGGTTCCGCGACAACCGGCTCGCCCTCGGCCGCCTGGAATATCGCTGGGAGATCGAGCCGCCCGTGGACGCGTTCCTCCTGGGTGAGCTGGGCGAGGTCGCTCCGAACACGGGTGCCTTGGCGCTTCGCTCCGCGCACACGTCCTTGGGGGGCGGTCTTCGCGCGAAGATCGGAGAGCTGCAAGCGGTACGCCTCGAGCTGGCGCACGGACACGAAGGGCTCGTGATCCGTGCCAACCTTTCGGCGGAATTTTGAGCCCGGCGCGTCCCGAAATCCGCGTCGCGGCCGCCGCGCTCCTGCTCCTCGCGACTTCCGCGCCCTCCTTCGGCGCTCCCGAGCAAGACGGGAAGAAGCCCAGCGCGCGGTCGCGCCCCGAGAGCCCGCCCGACCAGCACCACGTCCGCGTGAGCCCGCACACCTGGGTGGATCATGACGCGGCCCCGATTTCGAAGCCCAAGCAGCGGAAGATCAGCCTCTACTCGTACATGTTCCGGCAGGCGCTGGTCGAGCCGATCAGCCATGGCTTCGACATCCCGGACAAGCTGCTCTGGGTCACCACCCCGTTCGGAGTGACGCGCAAGCGGCAGGCGGCGAACGTCAACGCGTGGGACGAAGTGCCCAACTCCACGTGGTTCACGAACCGGAACCACCTGCGTCACGTCCCCGTGGATCAGATCCGGACCGGTCCCTTCCAGGGCGTGACGCCCGCGAAGCCCTGGACGGTCACGGGACTCAAGAAGGGCGGGTACAACGTCGGATTCCAGATCAAGGACGCCGAGGGACGAAAGTGGCTGGTGAAGCTCGACCCCAAGGGTCATCCGCAATCAGGCTCCGGAGCGGGCACCGTGGTGAGCCGGCTCGTCTGGGCCGCCGGATACAATATCGCGCTCTACCAGAGCGTCGACTTCCGGCGCGAGGATCTGCAATACGAAACCCAGCTCGCCTCGGCGCGCCCGGTTGCCACGGGCGATCCGCCGGTCATGGGGGCCGAGCTGAACCAGCTCTTGAGCCGCGGGGCCGCCTCCGGGGACGGACGGTACTTCGCGAGCGCGAGCCTGTTCCTGCCCGGAACGCCGGTGGGACCTCTCGACCTGCATGGCAGGCGGCACGATGATGCCAACGATCTCTACAAGCACAAGAACCGGCGCGAGCTTCGCGGTCTCTACGTCCTCTACGCCTGGCTCAACAACTGGGATGTCAAGGATCAGCAGACCCTCGACACCTATGGAAAGGAGGACCAGCCGTCCTCCCACCATCTCACGCATTACCTCCTGGACGTGGACGGCTCGCTGGGAGCCGCGGCCGAAGGAGCGAAGCCGCCTCCCTACGGCTACGAGATGAGGGTCGACTTCCCCTGGATGATGAAGCGCTTGTTCACGCTGGGATTCGTGGTCGAGCCGTGGCGACGCGTTCCCCAGGAGTCCGGCATTCCCTCCGTGGGCCGGTTCACGTCCAAGGGATTCGATCCGCCGAGCTGGCGGCCGCTCGAGGAAGTCCCCCCCTTCCGGAAGATGACGCCGCGGGACGGCTACTGGGGCGCCAAGCTGGTGGCTTCCTTCTCGAACGCGCAGATCCAGGCCGCGCTCGACGCCGCGCACTATGAGGATCCGCGCGCGCCGGCGTACCTGCTGCCCGCGTTGATCGAGCGCCGCGATCAGGTCGTGCGCTACTGGTTCGATCGGGTCGCCCCGCTCGACTTCTTCGAGGTCGAGGGCGGCGCGCTCCAATTCCGCGACTTGGCGCTCGACCTGGGCCTCACGGATCCGCGCGCCTACGAGGTGGAGATCGACGCGTCTTCGCGCCAGGGCGGTTCCAATCACGGGCGGCTGACGTCGACCTCGTGGACGATTCCGGACGGCGCGGGGTCGCGCCTTTCCGTGACGCTCTCGATCGCGGGCAGCCGCGCGGCTCCGGTCCGCGTCGACCTCGAGCGGAGCGGCGGCGCCTGGACGGTGGCGAAGGTCCGGCACGCATGACAACGGCAGAGATCGCGCGCGGTGAAGCCATCCCGCGGCGGGGGGAGCGTGGTTTTCTCGATCGCTTCCTGAACATCTTCGCGGATGTGCGGGCGGGAGAGGTGGGCCGCCGGTTCCACCGGATGGAGGGGCACGAGCTGGCCCACGCCGGCGAATCGCGCCGCGGCTAGCGAGGGGTGCGGGCGGTCCGGCTGTGGCGGCGCGCCAGGGCCCGCGCGGACTCCGGCGTGACCTGAGGCGCGGGCATCGTGGTCACGAGCGTCCCGAGCAGGAGGTCGGCGAGCGGGAGGAGAACGTTCAGGTTCCGGTTCATGCGCACGTGATGGATCCGGTGGTGGCGCTTCAGGAACTGAAACCAGCGCGAGCGCTCCACCAGGTCGAGTCGCGGCTTGTGCATGAAGTAGTGAATGCTCTCGTATCCGACGTAGTACGCGATCGCCGTGAGGCTGAACGCGACCAGGAACGTGAGATACGGGAGCCGGACACCCAGCGAAGACGCCACCCACGCGGCCACCGCCCAGGGAAGGACGTTGATCGCGATCAGGATCGGCCCCCCCCACCACTGGAAATGGAGCGCCTCCTCCTGCTCGCTCTCGACGACGTGGAAGGTGTCATCGAACTTACACAGCTGGTGATGGATCAGGGTGTGCGTCGTGAAGCAGTCCTTGGGGAGCCAGGGACGGTGGAGCCAGTAACGATGGAAGACCCACTCGAAGAAGCTCGACTGGATGGTCGAGAGAACGCAGGCGGCGAAGAGGACGAGCATCACGGGATTATCGGTATCCGCGGCCGAGAACTGTATCCGTATCGGTACCGGTTTCGGACGGGCCGCTAAACAGCGATGACGGCATCGGCGAGCCGCTCGAGGTCCGGGAGCTCGTTGTAGATCTGCGCCGAGATCCGCGCCCAGAGGCGACCGCTCCATGCGTGCACCTGGACCTCGATCCGGTGCCGCTGGAGGAGCCGGTCCCGGAGGGTCGCCGCGTCTTCCGGCGACGACCCCAGCCGGTCGGGCATGGGAATCGTGGCCATGGTCCCGACCAGCGATTCCTCGGCCTCGAAGGGGGTGCCCCACCTCCCGGCCAGGAACTTAGCACCCTCCCAGGCGAGGCCGTGGTTGTACGCGCGCACGTCGTCGAGCCCCAGCTCCTCGAGATAGTCGATCGCCGCTGGCGCGGCCAGGTAGGCGGATGGATCCTTGGTCCCGGTCCAGTCGAACTCCGCGGTGAACCCGCGTCCGAGGCCCCAGGAGATGACCGAGGGGTGGAGCGATTCCTGGCGTCCGCGCCCGGCCCAGAGGAACGCGGAGCTTCGCGGCGCGTAGGCCCACTTGTGGAGGTTCCCCACGTACCAGTCCGCGCCGATGGCCGGGACGTCGAGCGGGATCGCGCCGGGCGCGTGCGCGCCGTCCACCGCCACCGCGACGCCGCGGGCGTGGCATCGCGCCACCATCTCCTGGATCGGCAGGACCAGAGCGCTCTCCGAGGTCACGTGATCCAGAACCGCGAGGCGCGTGCGCGGCCCGAGGGCCGATTCCACCGCGTCCGCGAAGGCGGCCCTCCCGCGCGACGGTGACGGCAGCGCGATCGTCCGCACGCCCGCTCCACGCTCGCGCGCGTGGAAGCGTGCCGCGTTCGCGATGGCTCCGTAGGCGTGGTCGGTGACCAGGACCTCGTCCCCCTCCCCGAGCGGGAAGGAACGAAGCACGGCGTTGAGTCCCGTGGTGGCGTTGTCCACGAACACGAGATCCTCGCCCCGGGCGCCCAGGAACGAGGCGACCCGCGCGGCGGCGACCCGGAGCCGGGGCGGCTCCCTTCGGGGCGCGCCCACGACGATCTCGGAGAGCTCGCGGAGGAGATAGCCCGCGGGCTGGCGCTCGATCTCGTCCCGGATCGCCTGCTGCGCCTCCAGCACCCGAATCGGGGGCGCGCCGACGGTGCCGTGGTTGAGATGCGTGATGGAAGGATCCAGACGCCAGAGCTGGATGCAGGAGCGGCCGAACGATCGGGCGGGGCGCGAGGGGATCTCTGCGGTGCGGTGTGGTTCCAAGGCGCGCATTATAGTTCACCCGTCCTCATGCGATCTCGCGTATTCTCGGCCGATGCCATTCGCTTCCCTCGGACTTCATCCCCTCGTCGTGAAGGGCGTGCGCGCGGCCGGATATGTCGACCCGACGCCCATCCAGAAGAAGGCCATCCCGATCATCCTCGAGGGGAAGGACCTGATCGGCGCCGCGCAGACCGGCACCGGAAAGACCGCCGCCTTCGTGCTCCCCATCCTGACCCGGCTGCTCGGGAGCCCGAGACGTCTGCGCGCCCTCGTGCTCACGCCCACGCGGGAGCTCGCGGCGCAGGTCGAGACCAACGCGCGCGACTATGCCCGCTTCACGGACCTCAACGTCGGCGTGGTCTACGGCGGGGTGCCGCTGCCCCCGCAAGAGCGGATGCTCAAGCAGTACGGAGTGGATTTCCTCGTTGCCACGCCGGGTCGCCTTCTGGATCTCCATGACCGCCTGGCCCTGCGGCTCGATTTCATCGAAACGCTCGTGCTGGACGAAGCGGACCGCATGGTGGACATGGGCTTCGCCCCGGACCTCAAACGCATCCTCCGTCTCATGCCCCGCGAGCGCCAGACACTCATGTTCTCGGCCACGATGCCGCCGGAGCTGAATCGGGTGGCGAACGAGGCGCTGCGCCAGCCGGTCCGTGTGGACCTGGCGCC
>Ga0075425_100000683_pt1 | contig 32367 bp, 30 predicted proteins | sample SoiMethybrSBSTD4_FD_75300 | JGI IMG/M metagenome (GOLD analysis project Ga0075425, IMG submission 75300) | Bulk soil microbial communities from a Populus tree surrounding site in Tennessee, USA - Soil MetaG P. TD hybrid SBSTD4 | ecosystem: Environmental > Terrestrial > Soil > Tree plantation... | reverse complement strand
ATCGACATGCCCAGCAGACCCAGCCCACCGGCGCGCCGATACAGCTCGCGATCGGCGTGCCCCTGCGCGACATGCTTGGGCCAGTTCGGGACCACTTCCTTGATGAAGTAGGTCGCCGCGAGCTCGCGAACCGCCTCCAGCTCGTCATCACTCCAGCGCGGACCTATTGACATGAGCTGGCGAACTAACGCCCGTCACTTACAGCAGCCGACACCGAGCTGAACTGCCGCTTCTCATCGTGGTCGAGCAGCATCTGGTGGGTCTTGGCCGCAAATTCCCGGACGGCGTCGCTGGCGGGGTCCAACCCCGTCACGGATCCCAGGACATTGGCGCCCAACTTGAAACATGTCCAGGCGATCAACTCGACGAGCTGTTCATCGGTGTATTCCTTGCGCAGCGCTGCGATCATATCCTCGTCAATCGCGCGGTGGTCGGTGATGACCTGCTGCGTGAAGTCGACGGCCAGCTGCTCCTGTGGAGTAAGTCCCTCGAATTCGGGCTCACCGAACGAGTTGCAGAATTCGCAGCCCACGTGTGAAGCCATGACGCGTCGCGCGTTCTCCTTCAGCCGCCACGGCAGCGTCGAGGACGGCGAGTGCATCGCGGTGTCGAGGCGCTTCCATGCTGTGGCGATTTCTGGCCGGTATGCGAGCACTTCGTAGAACTGGTCTGCGTTCTTGTCGACCGAAACAACGGGCATTGCTGGACCTCTTTCGGATTTGACGCCCCCTAGCCGGGGCGTTGCTGAACCGGTGCGTCACCGGCCTTGCTGGTTCACTTCGCGAGAATGCCGCCGTCCACAGCCAGGATGCTTCCGGTCACCCAGGTGCTGTCTTCGGAGGCAAGGAACGCGACCGCACGCCCGACATCACGCGTCGAGGCCATCTCGGGCCATGGATGCAACTCTTCGACCATCTTGGTCAGGTCGAGGTCTCGAATGACCTTGTTCAGGGCCGTCTGGACGAAGTATCCGGGCGCGATCGCGTTGACGTTGATGAAGTCCGGGGCGAGTTCGATGGCGAGCGCACGGGTCATGGCATGCACCGCGCCCTTGGACGCGGAGTAGCCACTCAGCTCGGCCTGGCCTATTTCGCCGGCGACGGATCCGATGTTGATGACGTGTCCCAGTGACCGTCCCACGCGCTCCTGCTGCCTCATGACGCGCACTGCTGCTCGAACCCCGAGCCACGTGCCGACGACATTGACGTTCAGGTCTTTCTGAAGGTCCGCAAGGGTCGCTTCGGTGATGTACGCGGCGCTGGCAGCGCCCGCGTTGTTCACCCAGACGTCCAACCGGCCGAACCGCTCCGCCGCCCGATCTGCCAGCGCCTCCATGTCCTGCTCGCTGGTGACATCGGCCGCGAGGTAGTCGGCTTCTCCGCCACGCTTGTTGATCAGGTCATCGGTATCGATCTCGGCTTCGTCGTCGCCGAGCGCGTCCGGGTGGGTCGACTTGCGGACGTCGGAGCACAACACCTTTGCGCCCTCCGCCGCGAGCTCCACGGCGATGGCCCGACCGTGACCCGAGCTTGATCCGGTAACGACCGCGACTCTGCGTGCAAGACGTAGCGCATGATCCTTCTCGAACAATCCAGATGTCATGTGACGATCACTCCCTCGTCAGGGGTCCGATGCCGACCCCGCGCGGACGCCAAGGGCTTCGGCCCAACTTACCATACATAATGCATAATCGTTGGTACATCATCGGTGTGCGGAACTTCCTGTGCACTACTTCCCCGATGCGCGGCTCATCCGTTCACCCATGTCGTCGGGAAGGCCGAAGGGGATCGAGCGCTCGTGCAGCAATGCAGCCTGGCGAGCGTTCGTGCTGGCGTGCGCCAGCAACTGCTTGTCGATGCGGTTGGTGCCCCAGGAGTTGGCGGTGATCTCCGCGGCAAGCTGCTCGACCGTCGCGTCCAACTCGCTGTCGGGCACGACCCGGTCGACCAGGCCTATTTGTGCAGCCGTTCTTGCGCTGATCCGCCGACTCGTGAACATCAGTTCCTTCGCGGTCGACAGGCCCACGCGCTCGGGCAGCCGCACCGACATCCCCCAGATGGGTACGAGTCCCCACTGGCCGTGAGTGTCGCCGAGGCTTGCCGACTCACCGGCGACCAGCAGATCGCAGGCAAGCGCCAACTCAAGTCCGCCGGTGTAGCAGTGGCCGTTGATGCGAGCGATCGTCGGTTGCGGCAGCTGCTCAAGAGCGTCCACCGACTCCGGTTCGAAGTCCTCGCTCGGTGCCTTCTCACCCTCGGCGATGGAGCTGAGATCGTGGCCCGCGCAGAAGGCACGGCCAGCGCCAGTGAGCACGACACACCCCACCTTCTTGTCAACGGCGACTGCGTCAACGTGCGTGCGCAGCTCGACGAACATGGCCGGGCTGAGCGCGTTCAGCTTGTCGGGACGGTTGAGAGTCAATGTCGCGACGCCGCCGGCGTCGGCGCGGACCACGAGTCGCGTGCTCACCATGAGCGCGCCACTCGGCGACGCTGACTAACCCGTCGGCTTGTCATTGGCCTGGGGTGTCCTTGGAGGATTGGCATGGCTACCTTCGGTTTTCGACTCGGGCCGCGACTCGGGTGTCATCATCGATGTCACATGCTTGACGGTGGACTGCAGATGGGCCCTGACCGCACGGGCCGCACGCTCGGCCTGCCGGGCCCGAAGCGCCTCGAGGATCTCTTCGTGCTGCGCCCGCGCCTGGTCGGCGTAGTCCTGGTCAGGTTCCGGTACCGTGAGGCTGATGTAGTTAGCCGAGCTCTTCCGCAGGCCAGCCACGATGCTCGCGAGGCGCGGTTTCCCCGACATGTCGTAGATCGTGGCGTGGAAGAGGTGGTTCAGCTCGACGTAGCGGGAGGGGTCGTCCGTTCGCTTCATCTCCTCGAGAATCCGTTCGAGGTTCGCGATGTCCGCCTCGGTGGCGTGTGCGGCCGCGAGCTCGGTGGCCATTGGTTCCAGCACGCCACGGATCTTGTAGATCTCGATGATCTCGTCGAGCGAAGGGAGGACGACGGTAGCGCCCCGGTGCGCGTCCTGTCGCACGATCCCGTCACGCGCGAGCTCGGCGAACGCCTCACGCACGGGAGTTGTGCTGACGCCGAAGCGCTCGGCGACCTCGTTCTGCCGCAGCCGGGAACCGGGCGCGATCTCACCGGACTGGATGAGTCTGCGGAGCTTCTCCGCAACCACACCGGCCCTTGTCGGTGGGGCGCTGTCCTCGGCCGTCATGGGCTGTTCCATTTCGCTCGGGTGCAGCTTGACTCTGGCGCCGGACCCGCCTACCGAACACCTACTAGACGCGCGGCTACGCGACACACAGCTGCCGCAATTCACCGATCCCCCGGATCCGGCTGACCACCTCGTCACCCGGCTTTAGATAGAGCTCGGGATTGCGGCCCATGCCAACCCCGGACGGAGTGCCACTGAATATCACATCGCCCGGGTAGAGCGGGCAGATCGCGGACAGCTGGGCGATCAGATCGCTCACCGAAACGATCATCGCGGACGTCCTCGACTTCTGCCGGATCTCGCCGTTGACCACGCATTCGAGTTCGAGGTCGTCTCGGTCCTCCAACTCGTCGGGCGTGACCAGCCACGGACCAGTCGGGCCGAAGCCAGGAAAGGACTTCGCCATGGAGAACTGCGGAACCGGTCCGAGCCGCTGGATGTCGCGTTCGGAGAAGTCTTGGCCAACCGTGAGTCCGGCGACGTACGCCCACGCGGCGCCGGCGTCGACCCGATCGCAGTAGCGACCGACGACCACGACGAGCTCGACCTCCCAATCGACTCTGGAACTGGGCAACCGAAGTTCGCCGTACGGTCCGGTCAGGCTGGCGGCGAACTTCGTGAAGGTGGGAGGAATCACCAGGTCAGGCATGGCCCCCTTCAAGCCCGCCTCGGTGGCGTGCTCCTGGTAGTTCAGTCCGATAGCGAACACCTGTCGGGGCGACGGTGACGGTGCGCCGAGCTGCCTGAGGTCGAACTCGGTCCGCTCCGCGTCTGCCCATGCTGCCGGATCCGACGCCCAATCGATGAACTCGTCCCAGTCCGGGTACAGGCCCGCAATCGCGGGGCCGAAACGTCCGCGACTGGCCGTTTCGATGTCGATTGCGACCGACCCGTCGACGATGACCGCCCGGTCGGACAGTGCCGCGATGCGCATTCGAGTCTCCCTCAATGAACACTAACTATGCACTATACACAATGTGTCGATCTACTGTACACACATGCAGAGTTCGGCGACTGAGCGACCGCGGACCCCGCCAGCCTCGGGAACGCTCGGCACAGAAACGGTCAGGTCGGGTGCGCATTCCTGGTCACGCGGCGAACTAGACGCCGCAAGTATTATGCACTATGTTTTCTGCTGGGGACTGACCGCAGAGTCTTGGGTGCTCGCCACTGGCGTCGGCCTGTCGCCGTGACGCGGGCGAGTGCGACCACTGCGCGCTGAGTGCGGCGATGCGCAACTGGTGAAGGGATGGCCCGGTGAACCTGCTGGAACTCCATGGGCTGAGCGTCCAATTCGGCGCACTACGCGCCGTCAGCGACGTTGAGCTGGCAGTGCCCGAGGGCGCGTTCGTCGGTCTGATCGGACCCAACGGTGCCGGCAAGACGACGCTGATCGATGCCGTGTCGGGAATCGTCCCGTCCCAGGGAGCGATCACTTTCGACGGTGACAGGATCGATCAGCTCCGGGCGTTCCGGCGTGCACGGCAGGGGCTGGCCCGCACGTTTCAGAGCGTCGAGCTCTTCGACGACCTGACCGTCCGCGAGAACCTGCTGACCGCGGCTGAGCCGTCCTCGCTCGCCTCGATGCTGGGGGCCCTGGTTCGGTATCGGGCGCAAGCGGGCCCGGACGCGGTGGTCGACGAGACCCTCGACCTGCTGGAGATATCGGACCTGGCCGATCAACTGCCTGGTGCGCTGTCGCTGGGGCAACGCAAGCTCGTCACCGTCGGGCGCGCCATGGCCGGACGGCCACGACTGCTGCTGCTCGACGAACCGGCGGCCGGCCTGGACACCGACGAGAGTCTCGCGCTGGGAAAGAGGCTGCGGGACGTGGCCCGGACGGGAGTGTCGATCCTGCTGATCGACCACGACATGGGTCTCGTGCTCAACGTATGCGACTACATCTACGTCATGGAGTTCGGCCAGGTCATCGCGGCCGGGACTCCCCAAGAAGTGGTGGGCGACCCGCGGGTGATCACGGCCTACCTGGGCGAGGAAGGCGAGACCTTGATCGAGAAAGGTGAAACGTTGGGCGAGAAGGTTGTCACTCGATGAGCGTCGCAATGCAATGCTCGCAGCTGACCAGCGGGTACAACGGGGTCCCGGCAGTGCGTGGCCTCGATCTCGAGGTGCACGCAGGCGAGATCGTTGCGATCCTCGGACCGAACGGGTCAGGTAAGACCACCACCCTCATGACGCTGATGGGTGTGATCAGTCCGATCGCCGGCGAGGTGACGGCGCTAGGCGAGCCGGTGATCGGCGGCAAGCCACACCTGGCTGCGCGCAGGGGCATGTCGCTTGTTCCCGACGACCGGGCATTGATCTTCGGTCTGACCGCGCGAGAGAACCTGACGATCGGGCTCCCGCGCAAGGCCAAGAAGCATGCCATCAATCAGGTGCTGGACTACTTCGCGCCGTTGCGCGCCAAGTTGGACACCCGCGCGGGGTTTCTTTCCGGGGGCGAACAGCAGATGCTGGCACTCGGCCGGGCCCTCGCGCGTGAGGCCAAGGTGCTCATGATCGACGAGATGACCCTGGGCCTGGCGCCGGTGATAGCCAAGTCAATCCTGCCGATCCTGCGTCGCGCGGTCGACGAACTCGGCACAGCGGTCCTGCTGGTCGAACAGCACCTGGACCTCGCCCTGGCTATCGCCGATCGGGCATACGTTCTGAACCGCGGTTGTATCGAGCTCTCCGGGCAGGCGGACGAGCTTCGTGGTCGACGCGATCTGTTGCAGGCCAGCTACCTGGGGGAGGTCACGAGCATCCCGGAGACCTCTGCGCAAGTGGGCCGGGCGGTCGGCAATGTGTGATTTCGGCAAAGACGGACGAGGAGCGTAGGAGAGCCGATGGAACAGTTCTTGCTGTTCGCCATTCTCGGTTTCGGTGCAGGCGCCGCCTACGGCCTTATTGGTCTCGGTGTAGTGCTCATCTACAAGGGTTCGGGCGTGGTTAACTTCGCCCAAGGCGCCGTCGCCATGGTTGCGGCCTTTTGCTGCAACGACCTGGTCAATCAGGGCCTGTCGGTGTACCTCGCGGCAGCGATCACCGTGGCCGGCGCCGGCGTGGCCGGCGTCGTGATCTATGTGATCGTCATGCGGCCGTTGCGCAATGCCTCGTCGTTGTCACAGGTGATCGCCACGATCGGGCTTCTGGTGACGCTGGTCGGTATCGCGGTGCTCGCCTGGAACGACGTCGCGTTGCGGGGCCAGTTGGCGCCGTCTCTGGTCCCGACGGACCCGGTGACGCTCTTCGGTTCATCGTTCGGCGTGGACCGACTCTGGCTGCTCGGTATCGCCGCCGTACTGTGCGTGGCTCTCTCGGTGTTATACCGCTACACCAACTTCGGGTTGGCGACGCGAGCCGCGGCCGAGAGTGAGCGCGGAGCGTCGCTTCTCGGAATCTCGCCGGACCGCGTCGCTGCCGGGAACTGGGCGATCGGTTTCGGGGTGGCGGCCTTTGCCGGCATCCTGATCGCGCCGATCACCGCGTTGAACGTGACCGCTCTGGCCTTCATCATCCTGCCAGCGCTCGCCGCCGCTGTTGTTGGTCGATTCACCTCGTTCGGCCTCACCGTCGCGGCCGGGGTAGTCATCGGGGTCAGCCAATCCCTCATCACCCGGTATTGGACGTTGCAGGGGATGTCGGCGGCCTTCCCGCTGTTCGTCGTGATCGTCGCGCTCGCGGTGACTGGTCGACGCATTCCGGTTCGGGGAACGCTCGAGTTGAAGCGCCCGCCGCTGGCGACCGATGGGCGGATCAAGATCTTCTGGGCGGTCGCCGTGCCGGCCGTCGTCGTGGCCAGCCTGCTGGCGCTGAACCTCCAGGCGAGGGTGGCGATCACTTCCTCCATGACGAGCGCCATCGTCGCTCTTTCGGTGGTCGTCGTGACTGGATACGTGGGTCAGGTCAACCTCGCGCCCCTCAGCTTCGCCGCGGCCGGAGCGTTCGGTGTGTCGCTGCTGGGGCACGGCCTGGGTATTCCGTTCCCCATACCGATCCTGTTGGCAGCGGCGGTCACGGTTCCGATCGGATTGCTCATAGGGCTGCCGGCATTGCGGATTCGAGGCATCAACCTCGCTGTTGTCACGCTCGGCGCGGGCATCGTGATGGACGTCGTGGTGTTTCAGAACTACACCGTCTCCGGCGGGACCACGGGCCGCCCGGTGCCGGAGCCGTCAATTTTCGGCTTCTCGCTGGATTCCTCAACTCATCCGGCCCGCTTCGGCATCTTCGTTCTCACCGTCCTGCTCTTGCTGACCGTCGTCGTGTGCAATGTCCGTCGTAGCGGCCTGGGCCGAAAGATGCTTGCCGTGCGGCGCAACGAGCGGGCGGCGGCGGCGGTCGGTGTCAATGTCGCCAGTATCAAGCTGTACGCGTTCGGTCTGTCCGCCGCAATCGCGTCCATCGCCGGAGGAGTGCTGGCATATCAAGCCGGGGCGACGTCCGGTGACCGCTTCTCGACCCCGCTGTCTTTGTTCGCAGTGGCCGTCGCGTTCATCGGCGGGGTGGCGTCGGTGAGTGGCGCGTACGCTGCCGGCCTGGTCTCCAGCGGCGGCGTGATCTACATGATGGCGACTGACATCTCGGGAATCTCGAAGTACTGGTACACCCTGACCGGCGTATTGCTCGTACTCACCGTGGTCACCCAGCCGGACGGCATGGCCGTGAAGAACATGCAGATCAGTGCGGCCATCACACGCCGATTCAAAGATGCTCGCAGTCGACCGGAGTCCGTTAGCGCAGGCCAGTAGCTCACGGCAGCGGGGCGGCCATGGCCTCGACCCACCGAGGTCATGGCCGCGTGCAGACGCGTGCCAGGCGTTCGTCCGGTCGTGCCATTTGATCCAGGCGTCCAGGTCGGCCAGGTCGTAGTCCGGCGCGTCGGGGCCAAGGTGAAGTGAGTGATACCCAGTTCGTGCAGTTGCGGGCGATGGAGGTCCGGGTCGCGCTTGATACCGACCGAAGCGTTCGATATCGGCCAGGTCGCGGTTTGGGCCGATCTTCGCCGTCGACGTGCCCTGCGCCGCTCCGGCACGGAGCACGGTCCAGCACTCGAGGGTCTTGCCGTTCGGCTCGCCGGTCAGCGGGTAGAAGTGATCCCAGTTGTAGATGATGTCCACCCGAGGTTCTCGGCCTGGGAAGCCGCGCGCCGAATAGCGGTTTGGTCGGCGTGTTGCGGCTTGATCAGCAAGCCGATGCGGATCGGCTGGCAGAGGTCATTGATCGGCTGTGCCATACTGTGTACTATGCATCGTCGACTCCTTGACCGGAGTTCGGGTTCGGCATCGTGACGCGACAAGGAGAACGAGCATGGGACAACTTGAGAACAAGACCGCTCTCGTCACCGGAGCCAGCGCCGGCATAGGACTTGCGGCGGCCTGCCGGTTCGCCGCCGAAGGTGCACACGTCTTCATCACCGGACGTCGCAAGCCGGAACTGGACGCGGCCGCCGCAGAGATCGGCTCAGGCGCCACGGCGGTTCAAGGTGACGTCGCCAACCTGGACGACCTCGACCACCTGGTCGAGTTGATCGACGAGCGAGGCAACGGCCTGGATGTGGTGTTCGCCAACGCCGGCAGCGGGACCTTCGCCGTCCTGGGCGACATCACGCTGGACCAGCTCAACGACACAGTGGCAACCAACCTGCGCGGCACGGTGTTCACTGTTCAGAAGACACTGCCGTTGCTCAACGACGGCGCCTCGATCGTGCTCGCCGGCTCGTCCTCGGCAACCAACGGGACCCCGGGGTTCGGCATCTACGCGGCGACTAAGGCCTCGATCCGGTCGCTCGGCCGCACCTGGGCGGCGGAACTGGCGAGTCGGGGTCTGCGGGTCAACACGATCATCCCCGGCCCGACGGACACGCCTGGGATAAGCGGGCTGGGGCCGGAGTTGCTGGCGGCCATTGCAAGCAATGTTCCGTTGGGCCGGCTGGGCGCACCGGACGAGATCGCCAGTGCTGTGCTGTTCCTGGCGTCGCCCCAATCGAGCTTCATGACCGGCAGTGAGATCTTCATCGACGGAGGGGTCGAGCAGATCTGATTGACGGGTTCCCGGCTACGGTTCCGCTGTAACCCAATCGACGATCAGCCGGTTGACCTCAGCCGGCTTCTCGACGTGGAAGAAGTGTCCGGTGTCGGCCACGGTTTCAACCTTCGAACCGGGAGACAGGAACGCGGCCGCGTCCGCGAGCACCTCGGCCGTCGCGGACCCGTCGTGATCGCCGTGCAGGAACATCGTCGGCTGTGGCGCGATGCCCATCGCCGCCGCGGCTTGAGCGGAGTACGCCGGGTCGGGCGGGGTCGCGCCGAGCATCGCGCGGTAGTAGCCGATGGCGGCCGCGAGATTGGCCGGGTCACGCAGCGCATCTTTCGCCGCAGCGATGTCCTGCGACCCGTCGTAGCCGGGCGACCAGTCGCGCCACAGGCCGTCGATGAATGCCATGTCGTCCATCCCGACCGCCTGCTCGGCGATCGGCGTCTGGAACACGTACATGTAGAACGACCGTTTCAGCTGCTCGTACCTGATCGGATTGATCCCGAGGGCCCCGAGCGGCGGGACCGCCCCGGTGACCACGCGGCGCCACCGCTCGGGCGCGAAGTTGGCGGCGCCGTACGCGGCGATCGCGCCCCAGTCGTGGCCGATCAGCACCGCCCTGCCGTCGCCGCCGAGGGCCTCGTGAAGGGCGCACGCATCTGCTGCGAGTGCCCCCGGGCCGTAACTGCCGTCAGCGGGAACCGCCGTCGGCGCGTATCCCCGCATCCATGGGGCAACCGCGTGGAATCCCGCGGCCGCCAGCTCGGGCAGCAGGTAGCGCCACGTGTGCGCCGAGTCCGGGAACCCATGCAGGCATAGCGCGAGCGGGCCGTCATTCGGCCCGTCGGCCAGCGCGGCGAACGGGACACCGTTGGCGGTGATCTCAATCCGAGTCGAGGACCACTGCATCAGACCGCGCTCCGTCCGCCATCGACGTTGAGCACTGTGCCCTGGACATAACTCGCGGCGTCGGACGCGAGGAAGGCGATCACCGTGGCTATCTCCTCGGGCTCGGCCACATAACCGGACGGGGACTGAGCGCCCATCTGGTCGAGGACCTCACCCAAGGGCTCGACCGAGGGGGTGCGGACCGTGCCCGGGCTCACCGAGTTGACGCGGACACCCTTGGGTCCGAACTCGGCGGCCCAGCTCAGCGTGAGCAGGTTGAGGGCCGCCTTGCTCGCCCCGTAGACAGCCATGCCCGGCACGCCCATCTCGGCCGCCATCGTCGACACATTGATGATGGAACCCTTGCCGCGTTCGGCCATCGTCGGCGCGATCTCGCCCACGAGGTAGAACGGCGCCTTCAGATTCGTCCCGAAGACGGCATCGAACGTCGCCTCGTCGAAGCCCGGCGTGGGGGCGAGGGTCCCCCAGCCGGCATTGTTGACCAGCACGTCGATCTGCCCGTTGGCCGCGTCCATGGCGCGATGGGCGAGATCCTTTGCCGAGGCCCCGTCCTGGAGGTCGCCCGACAGGAAATCGGCTTGCCCTCCGGCGGCTCGGATCGCCGCGACCACCGCATCGCCGCGCTCCTTGTCACGTCCGGCGACGAGCACCCGGGCCCCGTGAACAGCCAACGCAACCGCCGTCGCCTTGCCGATCCCGCTCGTTGCACCGGTGACCAAAGCGGTCCGTCCGGTCAGGTCGTCGGTAACCATGAGTCTCTCCTCGTCTGAAGGCTTTCATCCATTACGGGCTGAACCGCCGGCTCCGGCCCGGTCGGTCGAGCACGACCGCATTTCTCACCACGTCATTGCGCGGTCAGGTCGCGAACGTACAGACCGGGTGCCGATTCGAGCGGGGGGTTCAGGTCGCTTCCAAGCGCATCCGCCGGCGCCCGGTGTTCGCCTGACTTGTCGGCGATCCAGTCGGCCCACGCCTCCCACCAGGTCCCCTGCACCCGATTTGCGTTGGCCAGCCACTCGTCGGCGTCGGGCCCCGGGTCGCCGCCCGCCCAGTGGTGTGCCTTCGGGTTGTCCGGGGGATTGACCAGGCTCGCGATGTGGCCCGAGTAGCTGAGCACGAAAGTGTTGTCGCCGCCGAGCAGTTGAGTCGTCCGGTAGCAACCCTTCCACGGTGTCAGGTGGTCAGCGATGGCACCCGTGACGAAGGTCGGCACTTTGATTCGGTCCAGCTGAAGCGGTGTGCCGAGCACACTCATCGCCTCGGATCGCACCAGAAGGTTGTCCTGAAAGATGTCGAGAAACTGACAATGCAGCGCGCCGGGGAGATTCGTGCCGTCCGCGTTCCAGGCAAGTATGTCGAACGCGGGCGGCTTCTCACCCATCAGGTAGTTGTTGACCACGTAGTTGAACACAAGGTCGTCCGGTCGCATCCAGACAAAGGCGCTGCCCATCTGACGACTGGTGATGATGCCCTTTCTCCGTGATCGGTTGCGTGCGAACGCCAACAGCCCCGCGCCCGAAAATGCGGCGATCGGGGCGGGTTCTGCGAAGTCGAGCAGGGTGACGGCGTAGGACACGCTGTGCACGCGGTCATCTTCGATGGCACTCAGGTGGTTGAGCAGTGTCGTGGCGATGATGCCGCCTGCGCAGAAGCCGATCAGGTTGACGTCGTGGTGACCGGTGATCTCGCGCACGGTGTCGATGGCTTCAGACACCCGCGAAGCATAGGTATCGAGGTCCCACTCGCCGTGCTCGGCCGTGGGGTTACGCCAGCTCAGCAGGAAGGTCTGCAGGCCGCAGCCCACGGCGTATTCGACGAAGCTACGACCCGGGGCAAGATCGAGGAAGTAGTACCTGCCGATCGGGGGTGGGACGACCAGCACCGGACGGTCGTACACCTTTTCGGTGCTCGGCCTGTACTGGACCAGCTCGGCCACTTCGTCACGTACGACGACCGCACCTGGCGTGACCGCAAGGTTTTTACCGACCTCGAACACGCCATCCTGCACCATCGACGGCATGCCGCCGTTGTGCCGCAGATCAGAGACCAGGTTGCGGACGCCGTGCAGGAGACTCAGCCCGCGGGTGTCGGACGCGCGTTTGATGGCTGCGGGATTGGTCGGCAGGTAGTTCGTCGGTGCGATAGCGCTGGCGACAATCGTCGCTCCGAAGCGAGCCAACTGAGCCTTGTGCGCGTCCGTTGACGTGCCGTAGTCGTCGACGATCCGATCCAACGTGTCAGTCGCGGCCAGGTACGTCTGCATCAGTCTGCGGAACGCCGGGTTGGTGGTCCATGCGGAGTCGGTGAAGCGCCGGTCGCCTTTCGGCGCGGCAATCTCGGACTTGCCCGCCACGATTCGCACGGTCTCTTCCCCCAGTCGTGCGACTTCCCGTGCGATTGTTTGTGTCCGGCGAAGTGCGCCGAGCAGGGAGACGACGCTCTCGCCCAGCGATGACGTCCCGGTGGCCTCGCCACCTGATGTCGACACCAACGGGTCCTGACCGGATGGCCCATCAACGGCCAGCGTTGGTTTCGTGGTCATGTCGGCTGCTCCCGAGGCGAAATCAAACCGAGTCCACGTCCGGCGCGGAAGAAACTCCACAGCCGGTCGCCGAGCCTCACGCAGCTCCTTCGGGACTGGTAATGGTGCGCGTTATCGACTATACACAATGCATGGCGTGGGAGTTTGAGACTGATCATGAGTTCCAGCAACAGCTCGACTGGATGAATGAAGTAGTGCGTTCGCAGATCTGGCCACTGGAGCCCTTCGCGGCCGACCTCGCGCCCGAGCAGCTCGATCGCGCGTTTGAGGGTGTAAAGGGTGAGGCGAAGGAGCGTGGCTTGTGGGCGGCGCATCTTCCCCCAGAGCTCGGCGGCAGCGGGTTCGGGCAGGTCAGGCTCGGACTCATGCAGGAGATCCTGGGCACCAGCGCGCTTGCGCCAATGGCTTTCGGCTGCCAGCCGCCGGACTCAGGTAATAGTGAGATACTCGCCCTGGCGGGAACCGACGCGCAAAAGCAGGCATACCTGTTCCCTCTGCTCGATGGAAGGCTGCGGTCCGGCTTCAGCATGACCGAACCCAACACCGCGGGTTCGGACCCGACAACCCTGGCCACGCGGGCCGTACGCGACGGCAACGACTACGTCATCGACGGTCACAAGTGGTTTACGACCAACGCCTCGGTCGCCGACTTCCTGATCGTGATGGCCGTGACCGACCCGGACACCGAGCCGCATCGGCGCGCATCGATGTTTCTGGTCGACGCCGGCACGCCTGGGCTGGAAGTGGTGCGGGACATTCCCACCATGGCCGAGCCGGCAGTCCACTCCGGGCACCTCAACGCCCACTGCGAGGTCGTGTACTCCGGAGTTCGGGTGCCGGCCTCGGCCCTGCTCGGTGGTGAAGGCGACGGCTTCGCCATTGCGCAACAGCGCCTCGGGCCAGGACGCATCCATCACTGCATGCGATGGCTGGGACAAGCCCGGCGCGCTTTCGACATGCTGTGCGAGCGCGCGACGTACCGACAGACGCACGGTAAGGTGCTCGGCGAGCATCAAACCGTGCAGAACTGGATTGCGGACAGCCTCGCGGAGATGACCGCAGCCCGGCTGATGACCCTCAACGCGGCGTGGATCATGGACACCCACGGTGCGGCGGCGGCACGCCAGGAGATCGCGATGATCAAGTACTTCGGCGCCAAGGTGTTGCACGACGTGATCGATCGCGCAGTTCAGGCCCACGGCGCGTTGGGGTTCTCGACCGACATGCCGCTCGAGCAGATGTACCGCAGCGCGCGGGCGGCACGTATCTATGACGGCCCGGACGAGGTCCACCGCCAGTCCGTCGCTCGTCGCGTACTGCGCGGCTACAAGCCACCAGCGAACGGGGTCCCGTCCGAGTACGTTCCCGCGCGCCGTGCGGACGGGCTGCAACGTTTCGCTGATCTGCTCGACCTGGCAGCGATCAACCGCTGATCGACCACTGAGCTCAGCAGCCAGGGCCGAGCTCAGCGGGCTCGCTCAGTGGGCAAGCGCGGCGAGTTCCCGCCATTGGGTCATGGGCGGGCCGGGCGTGCTGGGTATTACGTGCAGGCAGACGTGGTTGGCCCAGTGTCATGGTGGTCTCGGAGGCGGGCTGCGATGGCGTCCACGCCTCCCCAGGCGACGATGCTGTCGACGAGCCGGTCGCTGCCACCCGCGGCCTGGTCTGCCTCGGTGAATCCCTGGCGGCGCAGGCTGCGCTCATAGTGGCCCATCCCAAGGAACGTGGCGATGAAGCCTCGGGCGGCGGCACGTGCCTTGTCTTTGTCCTGTTCCAGAATGACGGCCTGATATGGCGCGAGCAGGGCGCTCGGGCCGAGGAGCTCACGGGTGGCCGCGCAGTACTCGGGGGTGACCGCGAATGGGTGCACACCAGCGGCGCGCCGCCCAGCTAGCTGGACCATTCGTGGACCCATGGCGGCCATCACGCGCTCGTCCCGCGGAACGCCATCGGGGGCCTCGTCGAGCATGTCGAGGTAGGAGCCCATGTCCGAAAGCGGGCTGAATGGACGTCCGGCCGCACTCGCGGCGGCGGGGTCGCTGACGCCGAGGCCGAGCAGCAGTCGCCGGTCGTATTCGGCCTGCAGCGTCGCGTGACCCGCGGCGATCTCGGAGGCTCCGTGCCGCCAGATGCTCAGCACCCCAACGGCGACCTTGGTGTTGCGAGTCGCGTGCAACAGGCGCTCGGAGTCACTGAGGATATCTCCGCCTCCCATCCCCGGGATCCACAGCGCTCCCCATCCGATTTCGTCGAGCTCGGCTGCGGCATCCCGGATCTTCCCCGCATCCCCCATTCGCAGTTCGAAAGCTCCAGATACCGGTCCGTCCAAGATCCATCATTGCTTTCCGCCTGACCGCGCCAGATCCCATGCTCGACCCGCAAGCTCGTCGACGCCGCCTGGACCGGACAGGAGCAATGGATCCTCGTTGAGACCGTCGAGCGCCCGCCGCTGGCTCCGCTGCACCATCACGGCAAGCTTCCACAGGGCGAGGACCTGGTACCAGCGCAGCGAGCCGATGTCGCGGCCCGTCAGGCGAGCATAGTGAGCAGCCAGCTCATCCGCCTCGGGAAATGCGGCCGAACGGGTCAGCGGGTTCAGGTCAATGCGGCCGGGCGGTGCCGACCACAGCGACGTCAGGAACCCGACGTCTGCCAGAGGATCGCCCAGCGTGGCCATCTCCCAATCCAGAATCACCTCAAGCCGTACCGGCTCAACTGCGCCAAATAGCACATTTCCAAGCCGGTAGTCGCCGTGAACCACCGTCGCCGCAGGTGATTCCGGAATCCGATCCCGTAGCCAGGCGTGTATCTCGCCGATCAGTGGAACACCTGACGAATCGCCCTCCCGCCACAGGCCATCGAATCGCCGCAACTGACGCTCGAGATAACCGGCGGGGCGGCCAATCTCGTCGAGTCCCGCGGCGGCCCAGTCGATGGCGTGGACGTCGACAAGTGCACTGACGAACTCCTCGGCGATCGCGCGCCCCGCCGTCGCCGCGTCCCACCCGCCCGGCAAGCTGTCAGACAGGACCGTGCCCGGTACGTACTCCATCAGGTAGAACGGCGCACCGATCACACTCTCGTCAGCGCACATGTGAAGGACTCGCGGCACGCGAGCCACGCCCCCCTGCAGGCGAGACAGGATCCGCGCCTCCCGCAGCACGTCGTGAGTGCTCGCCGCCAACGTTCCCAGAGGAGGCCGCCGAAGCACCATCGCCATCTCGCCGCCGCGAAGCAGGTACGTGAGATTGGAGTGGCCGTCCCCCAGCGGATTCGCCTCGGCGTCTCCGAGGTTGATACCAGCAGCGGCGAGATGCCGACCAAGTCGCTCAAGCCGCACGGGGTCAGCCGCCGCTATTCCACTATCGATCGTTGACACATTATGCATCATGCACTATCGCTAGACTGAAGGCCAGAGCTTCGCGTGGAAGTGCGGTGGCGGGCCCGGATGCAATTCCGGGGGCCCGCCACCGCACGACTTGCTACTCGATCTTCTCGCCGGCGTCTGCCCTGGCGACCAGGCTGGCGGGAGGGACGAATCGCGGGCCATACTTCTTGGCCAAGTCCTCCGCTCGCGCCTCGAAGGCGCTGAGACCTCCGGGGTAGCCGTTGATGTACTGGATGACCCCGCCGGTCCATGCCGGGAAGCCGATGCCGAAGATCGAGCCGATATTGGCGTCTGCGATGGACCGCAGAACACCCTCGTCGAAGCACTTGACCGTGTCGATCGCCTCGGCGAAGAGCATGCGCTCCTTCATGTCCTCGAACGGGATTTCGAAGCCGGGCTTGGTGAAGTGCTCGGTCAGGCCCTTCCAGAGGCCGACCCGCGTGCCGTCCGCATAGGCGTAGAAGCCGGCGCCGGACGAGCGCCCCTTGCGATCGAACTCGTCGATCAACCGATCCACCACGGCCTCCGAGCCGTGTTCGACCCAGCCGCGTCCTTCAGCGATTGCGGCGGCCTTGGTCTCCTCCCGGATCTTGCGCGGCAGTGTCAGCGTCAGCTCGTCGAAGAGCTGCAATGGGCCCGCCGGGTATCCAGCCTGAAGGGCCGCCTGCTCGACCGACGCCGCCGGAATGCCTTCGCCGACCATGGCGATAGCTTCATCGAGGAACTTGCCGATCACGCGGCTGGTGAAGAACCCGCGGCTGTCGTTGACCACGATCGGCGTCTTGCGAATCTGCTGCGCGATGTCGACGGCCTTCGCCAGCGTGACGTCGCTGGTCTTCTCGCCCACGACGATCTCCAGCAGGTCCATCTTGTCCACCGGCGAGAAGAAGTGCAGGCCGACGAAGTCCTGAGACCGCGTGACGCCTTCGGCCAGCCCGCTAATCGGAAGGGTCGAAGTGTTGGAACCGAGCACGGCATCCGGCGCGACGACGGGTTCCATCTCGGCGAAAATCTTGGCTTTGAGTCCAGGATCTTCGAATACGGCCTCGATCAAGAAGCCGGCTCCGGCCGCGTCCGCGGCCTGGTCGGTCGGCTTGATGTTGGCCAGCAACGCGTCCGCGTGGGCCTGGGTCATCGTGCCGCGGGCGACCGCCTTGTCGACAAGCCTGACCGAGTAGTTCTTGCCGCGATCCGCGGCTTCCTGGCTGACATCCTTGAGGATCACCTCGATGCCGGCCCTGGCGCACACGTGCGCGATCCCCGCGCCCATCATGCCGGCGCCCACCACGACGACCTTGCTGACCCGGTGCTGGGGTCGACCGGTCGGCCGGGAACCGCCGCCCTTGATGTGCTGCAGGTCGAAGAAGAACGCCTTGATCATGTTCTTGGCGACCTGGCCCGTGGCGAGCTCGGTCAGATATCGCGACTCGATGGTCGATGCGGTGTCGAAATCGACCTGGGAACCCTCCACCGCCGCGGAGAGGATCGAGACCGGAGCGGGCAGGTTAGCGCCGTTGATCTGCTTGCGCAGGTTGGCGGGAATGGCCGGCAGGATCTGCCCGAACGCCGGGGTCGCCGGAGTTCCGCCGGGAATCTTGTAGCCCTTGACGTCCCACGGTTGGGCGGCCTCCGGATGGGCGCGGATCCATGCCTTCGCCCTGGCCATCACCTCATCAGCGTTGTCGACGACCTCATCGATCAACTCGAGCTGTTTCGCCTGCGCGGGGCTGTACCGCTGTCCGCGCAGCAGCACGTCCGTGAGCGCCCGCTGGATGCCGAGCATCCGGACCGAGCGAGTGACACCGCCGCAGCCAGGCAGCAATCCGAGACCAACCTCTGGAAGCCCGATCTGGCTGCCCTTCGCGTCCAGGGCTACCCGGTGGTGGCAGGCCAGGGCAATCTCCAGGCCGCCGCCGAGCGCGGCACCGTTGATGGCGGCCACTACTGGCTTGCCCAGCCTCTCCAGCCTGCGCAGATCCGCCTTGATCTTCTCCGCCTTCGCAAAGAATTCCGCGGCCTGCTCCTTGGTCAGGGCGAGCAGTTCATTGAGGTCGGCGCCGGCGAAGAAGGTCTTCTTCGCCGAGGTCAGTATCACGCCCATGACGCTGTCTCGCTCGGACTCGAGTCGGTCGACCGTCGCGGCCATTGAGGAGACGTAATCGGCGTTCAAGGTGTTGGCCGACTGGTTCGGGTCGTCCATGGTCAGCACGACGATGCCGTCGGCTGCGGACTCCCAGCGAATGATGTTCACGCTCATGAGTGATTCCTGTCGCATCAAGTGTCCGGATCAGACTCGCTCGATGAGCGTGGCGACGCCCATGCCGCCGCCGATGCACAGCGTGACTACGGCTCGGGTCGCATCGCGGCGCGCGAGCTCATCGATCATGGTTCCGACGAGCATTGCGCCGGTCGCTCCCAGCGGGTGGCCCATGGCGATGGCGCCACCATTGACGTTGAGCTTCTCGCCCGGGATACCCAGGTCCTTCTGATACCTGAGCACCACGGAAGCGAATGCCTCGTTGATCTCGAACAGGTCGATGTCGTCGACGGTCAGCCCCGCGTGCGCAAGCAGCTTGTGGGTCGCTGGTGTCGGGCCCGTGAGCATGATCGTCGAGTCGGCACCCGAGGTAGCCGTGGCCGCGACGCGGGCACGCGGGGTCAGGCCGAGGTCCGTGCCCACCTGTTCGCTGCCGACCAGGACCAACGCCGCGCCGTCAACAATTCCGGAGGAGTTTCCCGCCGTGTGAACATGATTGATCTTCTCGACCGAGTGGTACTTCTGCATGGCCACCGCATCAAACCCGCCGGCTTCGCCGACGCCTGCGAAGGAGGCCGGCAGCTTCCCGAGGCTGTCCACTGTGGACTCCGGCCGCATGTGCTCGTCTCGATCCAGGACGGTGAGGCCGTTCTGGTCGACCACCGGGACCACCGAGTTCGCGAAGTATCCGCCGGCCCATGACTTGGCGGCCAGCTCCTGAGAGCGGACGGCATACGCGTCCACATCCTCGCGGGAGAAGCCCTCGATCGTCGCGATCAGGTCTGCTCCGATTCCTTGTGGAACGAAATAGGTCGCATAGTTGGTGGCCGGGTCATTTCCCCAGGCGCCACCGTCGCTGCCCATGGGCACCCGCGACATGGACTCCACACCACCGCCGATGAGCAGCTGGTCGAACCCGGACCGGACCTTCTGGGCAGCGATGTTGACCGCTTCCAGGCCCGACGCGCAGAAGCGGTTCAACTGAAAGCCCGCGACCGTGTCGGGCAGGCCTGCCACCAACGCCGCCGTACGGGCGATGCACGAACCCTGATCGCCGACTGGCGTCACGACTCCCAACAGGATGTCCTCGATGGCCGCCGGATCTAGTCCTGGGTTGCGCTTGCGCAGTTCATCGATGAGCCCGACGACCAGCGAAACCGGCTTGACGCCGTGCAGTGATCCGCTCGCCTTGCCGCGCCCGCGCGGGGTTCGGACGGCGTCGTATATGAATGCCTCAGTGGTCACGCTCAGCGGGTCCTTCCTCGTTCAACGACGCTCAAACTGGGCGTCCGGCCAATCGGCTATTCGACCGTACAGCCGGAACCCCGCTCAACATCCATGGTTTCCACCCTCCACCGGATGCATCACAACCGACATTAGCAGCCGGGAATATCATGCACAATGCATTGCGCTCTATCCACATGCCGTTTACCCCTACCCGAAGAAGAGGAAGCTCCCCATGGCAACACTGCTACACCTGGACTCGTCCGTACTCCCTGTTGGCATGTCCGTCTCGCGTGACGTCACCGACACCTTCCGCAAGGAGTGGGTGGCACAGCACCCGGACGGCAAGGTGATCTACCGCGACTTCCACGCCGAACCGCTGCCGCACGTCGACTTCTCCGGCGTGAGCGCCGCCTTCACTGCCCCTGAGGACCGCACGCCGGAGCAGGCGGCCGCTTTCGCGGTGCGCGAAGCTTTGGCCTCCGAGCTGGAGGAAGCTGACACGGTCTTGATCGCGGCCCCGATGTACAACTACACCATCGCCTCCACGCTCAAGGCGTGGTTGGACCAGGTCATCATCAAGGACCGCACCTTCGGCGCGTCGCAGTCCGCCAAAGGCACTCCGACCATCGTCGTCGCTAGCCGTGGTGGTTCGTACGCCCCAGGCACCCCCCGCGAGGGCTGGGAGTTCGTCCAGAACTACCTCGAGAAGGTGCTCGGCGAGCTCCTCGGCCTGGATATCGAGTTCATCGTCCCCGAGCTGACCTACGCCTTCGTGGACCCCGCCATGGCGCACCTGACCGAGCAGGCCGAGGCTTCCCGCGACATTGCCTACGCCGACGCCGTCGCGAAGGCCAAGGAGCTCGCCACCCGCCTCGCCGCGTGATCGGGGCGACCTTCAATCACGTTGCGAGCCAGATAATTCGGCCAACAACGCCCTCATCGTGACCCGCGGACATCCGCGCCCGGTGGGGGCGTTGCCGCGCTTACCGCATCTCTCGGCCGCCTCTCGCGCCTGGCCAGCTCAGCCGGACGTTCAGCCAGTGGCCGTCGCCTGCGCGGACTCCTCTACTAACGAGGTGACATACGTCAGTGTGCCTTGCAGGTGCTCCCGCATTACTTTGGCCGCCTGCTTGCCCCGGCGGGCCCCGAGTGCTTCCACGATCTGTTCGTGCTGAGAGTGCGCGGTGTGGTGAAAATCAGCGTTCTGATGCTGAATGAAGAGGTTGATGTAACTCGCCGAAGTCTTGCGCAAGGATTCGATGATGTCGGCGAGTCGTGGACGTCCGGCGATCTCGTAGACACGAGTGTGCAGGATCCGGTTGAGCTCGACATAGCGCTCAGGCTTGGCCTTACGCATCTCCTCGATGATCGTCTCGAGTTCGCGATGTTGCTCGGGAGTGATCTTCTTGGCGGCCACCTCGGTCGCGTACGGTTCGAGCACGCATCGGATCTCGTAGATCTCAGCCAACTCCTCGAGCGACGGCTGGAAGACGATCACGCTGCGATGAGCGGCCTGCTTTACGAGGCCGTCCCGAATCAAGACAGCGAAAGCCTCACGGACCGGTGTCGTGCTGACGCCGAAGCGCTCAGCGATTTCGTTCTGTCGGAGCACCGATCCAGGCGGCAGCTCGCCTGACTGGATCATCACCCGCAGCCGCTCGGCAACCAGGCCAGCGCGCGTGGGGAGGGCCAGTTCATTTATCGTCATATCCGTCCTCATACAGGGTGCCCGGCTCGGGCCGTGTCCGCGTAAAAATTTCATCCATTGTATACGCGACATATGCCCGATTCCCCGATCCCGCCCGACTGGCGCTCCGTGGCGCGCCAGTCCCAGCCCGCGGGCCGACCTCAATGACGGGATTCGTCCCCCGCCACGAATCCCGCTACGGTGCCTGCTGAGCGCAGCCGGAGGTCCGTGGCTAGAGGAAGAGGTCCAACTGAAGTTCGTCGTCGCTGGCCGCACCGAAGCGGTAGCCGCTAAGGTCAGTGACCCCGGCCTGAGCGAGCACCTCGTCGTCGATGAAGGTGTTGCCCGTGCATTCACCGGACGGGCGGATCAGGATCTGGTACGCGGCATCGGCCATGATTTCGGGCCTGCGGGCCACCGCCGTCGCCTCGTCGCCACCGACGATGTTCGCAACCGCAGCGGTGGCGATCAGCGTGCGCGGCCACAAGCAGTTGGCGGCGATGCCTTCGACGCGGCGAGACTCCGCAACGCCGATGGTGAGCATCGTCATCGCGTACTTACTCACCGTGTACGGCGCGTGGGCGGCCAACCACTTGCGATCCATGTTCAGCGGGGGCGCCAGGCTGAGGACGTGCGGATTGTCAGACTTCGCCAGATGGGGCAACGCCAGGCTCGTGAGGACGAACGTGCCGCGCGCGTTGACGCCGAGCATCAGGTCGTAGCGCTTGGGCGCGAGGTCCCCGATATTGGCGAGATTGATCGCGGACGCGTTGTTGACCACGATGTCGATGCCGCCAAACCGCTCAACGGTGCGGTTGACCGCGGCCGCCACCGACTCCTCGTCCCGAACGTCACCGAGCATCGGCAGTGCCGTGCCGCCGGCAGCCTTGATCGCCTCCGCCGCGCTGTGAATCGTGCCGGGCAGCCGGGGGTCAGGCTGGTCGGTCTTGGCGATGATCGCCACGTTGGCGCCGTCCCGCGCCGCCCGGACCGCGATGGCCAGGCCGATCCCACGGCTGCCACCGGACATGATCATCGTCTTGCCTGCGAGGAGGCTGCTCGAAGTCACGCGTGCGCCTTTCCGGGGAGCGAAGTGAGACAGGCATCATGACCGACCCGCACACCGAGGGTATCACACATAATGCATAATCGTTGATGCATCGTTGATAGCAACCGCTCTCAGTTCGGGAGAACCATATGACCCACGCCATCACTGCTGAAGACACCGTCCGCGCAATCATCGCCGCAACCGACGCGGCCGATGTGGACCGCCTGTCAGAGCTCGTCACGGACGACGTCCGGCTCCGGTTCGCCAGCGACGAACCAAGTATCGGCAAGGGCCGCATGCTCCGTGGCGCCGAGGAGTTCTTCGCCTCGATCGCGTCGATCAGCCACGACATCGGAGCGCTGTGGAGCGTTGCGCCCGACACCGTGATCGCCGAGATGACCGTCCACTACCAGCGCCTCGATGGGCGCCGGCTAAGCCTGCCGTGTACCGATATCTTCTACCTCCGCGACGGGCTGATCGCCGACTACCGCGTCTACATGGACATCGCGCCGGTATTCGCCTGATGGTGGGGCCGCTCGAGGGCAGGGTGGCAGTTGTCACCGGCGGATCCCGAGGTATCGGTGCCGCGGTCGCGATGCGTCTGGCCACCGACGGCGCCACGGTGGCGGTCACCCACCCTGGATCCGACGGTGCCGAGGAGGTGCTCGCGGCAATCCGGACGGGCGGGCATCAGTGCAGCGCGGTGGAAGCCGATAACTCCGACCCCGCCGCGGTGCGAGCCGCGATCCAACAGATAGCCGAGTCGCAGGGCAGGCTCGACATTCTCGTCAACAACGCGGGCGTCATCCGCATCGCCCCAATCGACGAGATGGACATCGCCGATTTCGACCTGCACTTCGCCGTCAACGTCCGAGGCGCCTTCGTCGCGAGCCAGGAGGCCGCCAGGCACATGCGCAGTGGCGGGCGCATCATCATGATCGGCAGCTGCACCGCCGACCGAATGCCGTTCGTCGGCGGGAGCGCGTACGCGATGTCCAAGGCCGCCATTGCCGGCATGGCGCGTGGCATCGCCCGTGACCTCGGCGGCCGCGGCATCACAGTCAACACCGTTCAGCCCGGGCCCACTGACACCTCTCTGAACCCGGCTGCCGGGCCGAACGCGGACGTTCAGCAACAAATGCTGGCAATCGAGCGATTCGCCCGAGCTGATGAGATAGCGGGCCTGGTCGCATATCTTGCAAGTGATCAGGCAGGGTTCGTCACCGGAGCGAGTCTGACCATCGACGGCGGCTACAACGCCTGACAGCGAAACACCGCTGGCCCGGTCAGGTTTTCAGCCTTCACCGGCAAGCGCGGCGTATTCGGCAGCAGTGAGTCCGGCAGGCTGGCCGGTGGGTGAGGGCTCGATTTCCACGAGCCAGCCGTCTCCGTACGGATCACTGTTGATCTTGGTGGGCTCGTCAAGCACCGTTGCGTTGATCACCTTCACCTTGCCGTTAACGGGCGAGACCAGATCATTCACGACCTTGGCCGATTCGATTTCGCCGAACGCGGAACCGTACGTGACGTCACTGTCCACAGCCGGGAGGAACACCGAAACGATGTCGCCCAACGAGGCCTGGGCAAAATCAGTGACGCCAATCCGAAGGTTCGATGAGGAAGGCACCCGACGAAACCAGACATGGTCCTCTGAGTATGTAAGGTCGGGCGGAATGTTTGTCATGATCTTCTCCTGTGCACGGGCCCGTTTTGAGCACTGCAGCGCACGGGCTGGGGGCACCGCCGACAGCGGTGTCCCCAGCCCGTGACCACTGAAGGACGGTCAGACCGAGCCGGTAGTTAGCTTGCGGCTTTGAGGCTCGGTGCCGTGAAGAACGGTGCAGCCGTCACGAACTGGGTACCGTTCCACCTGAGGATTTGCACCGCGCCGCGATGAATGCCCGCAAACCCCTTTGGCCCGGGACCCATTGGTGTGCCCAGAAAAACCGGAATCGTCGTTGTGCTGCCCGTGGCCAGGGTTTTGGTCAGGTACGACTTCACGGTGCTGGCGCTCACGCTGTCCAGCCCGGATTCCTTCGCGACCGCCTTGGCGACCGTCGCGAGGAACATCACTTCGGAGAAGCCTGCGACCGCGAGAGCCGTGCGCGCGATACCGTCGTAACCGGAGCTCTTCATGGCGTCTCGATAGGCCTTCACCTCTGGATCGCTAAGGTCGTCGGGATTGGCGAATTCGCTGACGATATTCCCGCCGATCGCTGTCTTTCCGGCGTTCTGTAACACTCGGCTGTCCATCGCCGCACTGTGGATGTAGATCTGGTCGGCCTTGATGCCTTGTTGCTGTAGCTGGCCCCACACCAATGGAATCTGGCTGCCATTGACCAATGTGAAGACAACGGCCGGCTTGTCTCTGGTCGCCTTGGCGACCACCGACGAGAAATCCGTGATGTTGATGTTGTAGTACACGGTGTCGAGATTGGTCAGGCCGTCCGCCGCGGCGGCATCCTTTATCCAGGCACTGTAGGTGTGACCGTACGGTTGGTCTGGCATCAGCAGCCGAACTGAGCTCGGCTTCAGAACCGAACCAAAATAGTGACCCAGCCCGTAGAACTCGCCCGTACCACCACTGGCGACCGCAAACTCATTCGGGTCGTTCACCAGCGGAATCTGGTTCGGCGCGTTCAGCGTAATCACGTTGTTCTTGCTGAGTTCAGCGTCCGCGCCTGAGGAGCTCGAGAGATCATCGAGGCCCGTGACCGCGATGGCGCCTTTCGACACGGCTTGAGCGGCGCATGACTTGCTGCCGGCGGGGTCGTAGCGCGTGTCGCAGCTGACGACCTCGATCGGACGCCCATCGATGCCGCCGTGCGAGTTAACGTAGGCGGCCGCCGCCTTTTCCCCGTTCGGCAGCGCCGATGGGTCGAAGCCCGGAATTCCGGTCAGGTGCGTGTTGTCCTCGATCACGATCGGCTTTCCAGGGAGACTGGCCGTCGGGCTGGGCGACGACCCACCCTTGTTGTCCGACTTGCTGTCGCTGCAAGCAGTGGCGACGAGGGCAAAGGCAACCAGCGGAACTATCGCCCCGTATTTGACTGTGTATCTCACGCTTCTCCTAATTTCCTGATTCGGGTCTCGGCCGCAGCCTTGATGTCGCAGCCCGAGACGGTCTCTACGTCGCGGGTTCGGCAATAGGGCGGCACGCCCTTGTGGTCACCGGTGCCAGTGATCAGCACGAGCTTGCCGGTTGTCCTGCCTTGTAACGCGACTTCGTTGTCAGTGACGACGAACTCCGTCCTCGCTGGTTTTCCCCATTGCGTGGCGCCGATTCCAAGATCGGGACCTTCGCCGCCAGGACCTGCTCGAAGGGCCGATGCCAGTTCCCTGACGGGCGGGCCACGCAATGCGGGACCGCCCGGCCACATGCTGATCCACGCGACCAGGCCGTCCCGATCGATCACCGAGTCGTCGTTCGTGCTGCGTGCGAGCCGGTGACCCGTTCGTCATGCTGAGCAGGAACCGCGCCCTCGAGCCGGCACCGCGGCCGAGGATGCGGGCCGGAAGGTCCTTGTTCACCCGGCGCCTCTCCTCTCAACTGTGTCTAAAATTCTATGCACAATGCATCACAGGCACAAGTGCTGAGCCCAGTCGCCTACCGGTCGCAACCGCCTACGGCGTCAGGACGGAGCGTGCAAGCCCGTCATCAGGGCCGCGAGATCTTCTGGATGCAGGAACGATGGATTCGGGGTCGGTCCCCAGGCATAAAGGCCTTTGGCGCCCTCGAAGACCTCTGGCTTCCAAAGTTGATCGTCAAGGATCGTGTCAATGTCGGAGTAGTACTCCGAGAAATTGCCGGCCGGATCCATGAGGTACCAGAAGAAGTTTGAACCAATGAAGTGTCGCCCGAGACCCCAGCCGTGTCGTTCAGGATGCCCCTCGAGCATGTTCATCGCGCCGCGACCGATCTCGTCAATGTCTTCAACCTGCCACGCTGTGTGATGCAGGAAGTTCACCGGCGCCGACTGCACGAGGATATTGTGATGATCCGGCGAGCAGCGCATGAATGTGGCCACGTCGCGGATCGAGTCGCTGATCTTGAACCCGAGCCCTTCCAGGAAGAAGCGCTCAGTGACTTCGCGGTTCGTCGACCCGATCACGACGTGACCGAGCCTGCGGGGCCGCACCTGACCTTCGCGCAATATTCCGCCTGCTCGTGCATCAACGCGCGCAATCCGGCCCGGCAGGTTGTACGCCTCTCGCACGGCCGGCGCCTGCGCGTAGCGCGGCGCCTCGCTGACCTCAACGGTGAAGCCGACGATCGGCTCGGTGGTGCGAATCGCTACCGGCTCGCGGGTGAACGGAACGCCGAACCGAGTCAGCGACGACGCGATACGGCCGATGTCGTCGTCGCTGTCGGCGCCGATTCCGAGGTGTAGCAAACGACGATAGGGCGAGTGCTCCAGGCGCAATTGTTGTCCGCCGTCAGTCGTCACAAATCCGCCGTCAGGCATACGCTCGAGGCCGAATTCTTCGTAGTAGGCCGCGACTGTGTCGACGTCGGGCACCCCGAGGGTGATGCGCGTCAGGCGGTGCAAGGCCATCAATCTCTCCTAAACTCTCTTCATCGATCCGAACACGTCAATGGCCCGCTGACGACGATGAGCGCAACAGCGGGTTCACACGTTGCTGCCCGAACTCGACGAACCAGTCCAGGACTTCCGGCTTGTCAACCGAGCCGCGCGACAGGGAATCGGCCGCGGGCGCCCCCTGGAGAAGCCGCTTGATGGGCACCTCCAGCTTTTTGCCCGAGCGGGTTCGCGGGATGGCCGAAACGAACACAATTTCATCCGGAACATGGCGGCGCGACAGTTGTGCACTCAGCCGCGCGGACACCTCTACGCTCAGGGCCGACTCGTCGACGGTGTTGTCCGAGACAAGGAACAGCGGCATGTAATAGCCGCCGTCGGGCAGCTCTATTCCGATAACGAGGGAGTCGGCGACTCCCGGAGTGCTTTCCACCACCCCATACAGATCTGCGGAGCCGAAGCGGACTCCTCCACGGTTGAGCGTGGCATCCGACCGGCCGTGCATGGTCACGCTGCCGCGCGCAGTTAGTTCGATCCAGTCGCCATGCCGCCACACGCCGGGGTACTGGTCGAAATACGCATCGCGGTATCGCGTGCCGTCCGGATCGTTCCAGAACCCGACCGGCATCGACGGCATGGGCGCGACGATGACGAGCTCGCCCACCTGTTCGTGCACCTCCGTGCCCGCGGCGTCGAAGCCGCGAGCGTCCACCCCGAGACACGGCGCGGACAGCTCGCCGAGATAGACCGGCAACCATGGCGAGCCGGCGATGAAGGTGCCGCACACATCGGTACCACCAGTGCTGGAGTCAAGCCGGACCTGGCTTCCGAACTCGTCGTAGACCCATTCCCACGTTGTTGGTGGCAGCGGCGATCCGGCCGAGATGATGGTGCGCAACGCCGACAGGTCCAGTTCGGCGGCGGGATGCAACTCACGGGCCTGGGTCCCGGACAAATACACCGCTCCGGCGCCGAAGACGGTCGCACGGGTCCTTGCGGCAACCCGCCAGCTGCCGAGTTGATCGGGATAGGTCGGACTCCCGTCGTAGAGAACGACGCTGGCTCCGACGAGCAGCGCCCCGACCATCAGATTCCACACCATCCAACTGGTGGTGCAGTAAAAGTACAGACGATCACCGGTGCCGAGGTCGCACGTGAATTGCAGTGACTTGAGGTGTTCGATGACGATGCCGCCGTGACTGTGCACGATCCCCTTCGGGGTGCCCGTCGTGCCCGAGGAATACAGCACCCAGAGCGGATGCTCGAACGGGACGTCGGCGTATGAGAAGCTCTCGGGCCGCACGCCCAGCGCATCGTCCCATGCGATGATCCCGGCGTCTGTATCGGATTTCGCCCCGACGAGCACAGTCGCGCGCAGCGAGGGTAGGGCCGACCGAATCTCGGCGAGAACGGCACCGCGGTCGTAATAACGGCCGCCGAAGCGGTAGCCATCGGTCGCGATCAGGACCACGGGGTCCAGCTGGGCAAAGCGGTCGATCACCGCCTGGCCGCCGAAGTCGGGAGCGCAGACCGCCCACACGGCGCCGATCGATGCGCACGCCAGCAGGCCAATGACCGCCTCGGGTGTATTGCCGAGGACCCCCGTGACGCGGTCCCCGGGGCTCACGCCGAGCTCACGCAGGGTCGTGGCGAGAGCCTCGACGCTCGCCCGCAGATCCTCGGTGCTGACCTCGCGAGCGGAAAGCTCCTCATCGAGCCAGATGAGGGCGGGGGCAGATTGAGGTGCTCGGTCGAGCACCTCGCGCGCGTAGTTGATTCGCGTACCGGGGAACCACTCGGCGCCGGGCATGGCCCGCGATCCGAGAACTCGTTGCGGCGTGGGTGATCCCAAGTTGAACCACTCCCAGACGGCGGCCCAGAACAGCTCTAGATTCTCGACGCTCCACCGTTGGAGTTCACAGTAGTCCGCGAACGTCCGGTCGCAGCGCTCACCGAGCCAGTCCGCGAACTGGCCAACATGGCTCTGCTGCACAGACGAGGCCGTGGGCTGCCAGAGAACTGTCCCGATCGCCTGCATCGTGTCTCCGTCCGCGCCCGTCGCACCGCTGAGACGCGCCAGGCTGCCTGTCTCTCGCTAGCAGTGCACAGTACATCACGCACACTGAGTCGTCGAGAGTTTTAGACATTGTGCATAGTATGTGCGACTGGCACAGTTATCGAAACGAACGCGTAACCCAGCCGATTGCCGAGGAGCCGAACCAATGACCTCAGTCCGCAACCGCCGGATCATCCTGAGCAGCCGTCCCGAGAGCCTTCCCACCGAGGCCAACTACTCCATGACTGAGGCCGAGGTCCCGGTTCCGGGCGAGGGGGGAGTGCTTGCCCGGATCCTGATGCTGTCGATCGACCCGGCGATGCGTGGCTGGGTCCTGGAAACACCGAATTACGCGCCGCCGGTGCCTGTCGGCGACGTAATGCGAGGCTTTGGGGTCGCCGAGGTCGTGGAGTCGAAATCCAGCAAGTACCAGGTGGGCGACATCGTGACCGCGATGACCGGCTGGCAGGAGTGGTGCGTCCTGACCGACGACAACATCCAGCGTCGGGTCGACCCGTCTCATGCGCCAATCTCGACATCACTGGGCGTCCTCGGAGTCACGGGCATAACCGCATACGTCGGGATGGTGGAGATCGGCAAGCCCACCGCCGGTTCGACGGCGGTGGTATCGACCGCCGCCGGATCGGTGGGTAGCGCAGCCGGCCAGCTCGCCGCCCTGCACGGCGCCCGTACTGTCGGACTCACCGGAAGCGACGAGAAAGTGCGGATGTGTCTCGACGAGTTCGGATTCGACGCCGCCATCAACTACAAGACCAGCAAGAATCTCGCCGCTGACCTGGCCGCCGCATGTCCGGACGGCATCGACGTCTACTTCGACTCGGTCGGTGGCGAGATGCTCGACGCCGTCCTCGAGAACATCACGATCGGCGCGCGCATTGCCATCTGCGGCACGATAAGCATGCTGGCCAACGACATTCCCATGGGCCGGCGGATCGAGCGCAAACTGCTTGTGCAGCGAGCCCTCATGCAGGGCTACCTGGCCTCGGATCACTACGACCGCGCCGAGGAAATCGCGAACAAGATGGCGCACTGGATTCAGTCCGGGCAACTGAAGTACCGCGAAGAAATATCACCACGGCTGGAAGACGCCCCCGCTGCCCTCGTGCGAATGCTGGAAGGCGAGAACCTGGGCAAGTCGGCCGTGCGGGTCGCGTTCAGCGATGCCGAAACGAACTGATGCCTGGCCGCACACACGATGTATTATGCACTACACATCATAGAAGGAGTCCCAGCGTGCCCGTTTTGCTCGAGGTGACCGATGCCAAGGTCGGGGTGATGACCCTGTCCAGCCCGGACAGGCTCAATGCGTTGACGGGGCCAGAGTTCGGCGAGCTCGGCGCGGTGCTTCGCTCACCTGAGGCCCGAGACCTGCGAGGACTGGTAGTACGCGGCGAAGGGCGAGGATTCTCCGCAGGCGCAGACCGTGACTACCTGGGCGAGCTCCGTGCCATGGACTTCGACCAGCGGGTCGCCGCGCTGCGGGTCGGCTTCGATTCGACCCGAGAGCTGATTCGATGTCCCGTTCCCACCGTCGCGCTGGTCCACGGAGCCTGCTTCGGGATGGCAACGTCCATCGCGCTGGCCTGCGACCGTGTGATCACCGCGTCCTCAGCCCGGTGGGGCTTCCTGTTCACGTCAATCGGATTGCCGGCGAGCGACATCATCTGCCACTGGGTGCTGTCACGGCGGATCGGCACCCGGCGCGCCTGGTCGCTCCTGGCAGAGGCGGTGACGCTCAGCGGGCAAGATGCCGCTGCGCTCGGTGTCGCCGACACCTCCATGGCCGAGCTTCCAGCCATCACCGACCTCGAGTGGCCCGCTGGTGATCCAACCGTCCTGAGCGCGACGAAGACCCACATCCTCGAGCTCGAGGGCGCGTTCGCGGCGTTGGATCAGCAGGTCGAGCGGATTCTGCCGGTAGTGGCGACGGCCGTGGGGGGCTCGGTCCTCGGCGAAATCCTCGCCGCGCGGCGTTGACCCCGACCGTCCCGCCTGCCCGTCTCCAACCACGAAAGCCCATCGCCGAGCACATTTGCTGCTGCGGCCCGGTATTCCCAAGGAGTGTTTCCGTGAGTGACGCAGCCCCCTCCACCGGCGCAGCCGGCGCGCAGCCCAGGATCCGCCAGTTCACGCGTCGTGGCGTCATGCGTACGGCCGTGGCGGCGGGCATAACCTTCGCCCTGCCCGCCTCGGCCGCTACCCTGCTTGCCCCCGCCGAAGCGGCGGCCCCGAACCGCCTCGTACTGCCCCCGGCGACCGAGGAGATCAGGCCCTTCCAGCTCCACGTGCCTGTCGAGGCTCTGCGTGACTTGCGCCGCCGGCTGGCCAACGCCCGGCTTCCGGAGCACGAGACCGTCAGCGATTGGTCGCAGGGCGCACCTCGGGACCGGGTCCGCGACCTCGTGAACTACTGGGGCAGGAGCTACGACTGGTGCATTCTGGAAAGACGCCTGAACGCCCTGGGCCAGTACCGTACCGAGATCGACGGGCTGGGTATCCATTTCCTGCACGTGCGCTCGCGCCATGCCGACGCGTTGCCGGTCATCCTGACCCACGGCTGGCCCGGCTCCATCATCGAGTTCCTCAAGGCCATCGGCCCCCTGACCGATCCAACAGCGCACGGCGGCCAGGTCGACGATGCTTTCCACGTCATCATCCCGTCCCTGCCTGGCTTTGGCCTGTCCGACAAGCCGACCGAGACCGGCTGGGGTCTACCCCGCATCGCCCGGGCGTGGGATACCTTGATGAAGCGCCTGGGCTACACCGACTACATCGCCCAAGGCGGTGACTGGGGCGGCGCCGTCAGCACCCGGCTCGGAAAGCTCCGTCCGCCCGGCCTGCTCGGCATTCACGTCAACTTCCCCGAGTTCGTCTTTACCCCGCCGTTGAACGGTGATCCCCTGACTCCGGAAGAGCAAGTCGCGCTCGGCCAGCTGCAGAACTTCGCCAACTTCGGCTCGGGCTACCTCAAGGAGCAGTCGACCCGCCCGCAGACCATCGGCTACGGCCTCGCCGACTCACCGGCTGGCCAGACCGGCTGGATCTACGAGAAGTTCGGCGAGTGGACCGACACCGACTTCCACCCCGAGCGGGAACTCACGAACGACGAGATGCTCGATGACATCACGTTGTACTGGCTCACCAACACCGCGGCATCCTCGGCGAGGCTGTACTGGGAGTACGCAGCCGAGCATGCAGGGCTGATCACACTGGACCTACCGGCGGGCATCAGCGTCTTTCCCGGCGAGGGAGTCCACGTACCGAGGATCTGGGCCGAGCGCGCGTACAGCGACCTCGTCTACTTCAACGACCAGATCCCCGCGGGCGGCCACTTCGCCGCCTTCGAACAGCCCCAGCTGTTCACCGAGGAGGTTCGCAAATTCGCCCGCAAGGTGCGCTGACTAGATACTCGCCGACTGGC
>Ga0075425_100000682_pt1 | contig 32385 bp, 29 predicted proteins | sample SoiMethybrSBSTD4_FD_75300 | JGI IMG/M metagenome (GOLD analysis project Ga0075425, IMG submission 75300) | Bulk soil microbial communities from a Populus tree surrounding site in Tennessee, USA - Soil MetaG P. TD hybrid SBSTD4 | ecosystem: Environmental > Terrestrial > Soil > Tree plantation... | reverse complement strand
TCGACGGCCTGCCGTATCTCGACAAGCCGATCGTCTATTTCGCGGCCGAGGCGGCGGCGATGGAAGTCCTCGGACCGACGGAGCTCGCGGCGCGCCTGCCGGCATATTTGTTCACGCTCGCGACAGCAGCGGTGGTCTTCTGGTTCTCGCGACGCATCGGCGCCGATCCGTACGTCGCCGCGATTGCGTTTCTGTCGATGCCGCTGACGATCGCATTCGCACGAACGGTGATCTTCGACAGCGCGCTTACGTTTTTCGTGACCGTCGCGCTGGTGGCGTTTTACGTCGCGATCGACACGCGGCAGAAGAAGTGGTCCATCCTCGCCTGGGCCGCGATGGGCTTCGCGATGATCACCAAAGGTCCGGTGACGTTCGTGCTCGTGCTCTTCGTCGCGATCCCGTTCGCATGGAAGCAGAAGGCCCTGCGCGTTCTCTTCCCGATCCTCGGCATCCTCGCGTTCGCCGTCGTGATCGCGCCGTGGCTGTGGGGCGTGACGCAGGTCGTGCCCGAGTTTCTGCGCTACGTGCTCGTGACCGAGACCGTGGAGCGGATGGCGACGAAGGCGCTCAAGCGCACCGGGCCGCCGTGGTACTTCATCCCGTACCTCATCGGCGGCGCGCTGCCGTGGTCGATCGTCGCGATCTCGAACTGGAAGGAATTGCGCCGCCGCGACGACGCGCAGCTTTTTCTGATCCTCTGGCTCCTGATTCCGTTCGTCTTCTTCTCGATCTCGCAGTCGAAGCGGCCACAGTACATCCTGCCGCTGATGGTGCCGGTCGCGCTGATGATCGCGCGGATGTGGGAGGCCACGCGGACGCGGGCGACGGCGATCGTCCTCACCGCGTTCGGCGTGCTCTTCGCGGCCGCGCCGCTGTTTCTCCATCGCGCGAAGATGAAACCGGAGATCGCGTCGGTCGCGGACGGAACCGCGATCGCGTTCGCCGTCGCCTTCCTCCTCGGCGGAATCCTCGCGCTCGTCGCGAAGCGGCGCGAGGTCATATTCATCGCGCTCACGATTCCGCTGCTCGCGTTTCCTGCGGCCTCGACGCCGGTTCTGCGCGGCGTCGCGGAACGCCGGTCCGCGAAGTCGTTCGTCGAAGAGCTCCGACCGCATCTCACGCCGCAAACGCCGCTCGTCGGCATCGAGGCGTGGACCGGCTCGATGCAGTTCTATCTGCAGCGCCCGATCACCGTCGTCACGAGCGATGCGAGCGAGCTGACGAGCAATTACCTGATGCGCCGCTACGACCGATTCACTTCGGATCCGTCATCGCCATTGAAACCGCTCGCGACTTTTCAGGTCCGGCCCGGTGCCGTGTACGTCGTGCGCAACGACGACGCGCCGCATCGCGCAAACCTCGAGCGCCTCGGCTTCCACGTCGTCGCCGACGGAGCGCACCACGTGGCATACGCGCAGTAGACTGCGCGCCGCATGTGCGGCATCTACGGAATCGTGAGCGGCGACGCTCCTCTGCGCTTTGCTCACGTCGCGGAGCTGATGGGAGAGGCACTGCGCCATCGCGGGCCGGACGGCAGCGCGGCGTTCGCCGATTCGCACGCGGTCATCGGCACCGAACGGCTGCGCATCATCGATCTGCACGAGCGCGCCGATCAGCCGTTCGCGTCACCCGACAATCAGGTCTGGCTCGAAGCCAACGGCGAGATTTACAACGCGCATGACCTCCGCGCGCGCTATCCCGACTATCCGTTTCGCTCGCACTCCGACGTCGAGACCATCCTTCCGCTCTACCTCGAGCACGGCACGAACGCGATCGCGATGCTCGACGGGATGTTCGGCCTCGCCATCCGCGATCACCGCACGCGCGAGCTGATCCTCGCGCGAGACCGCGCCGGCGAGAAGCCGCTCTTCTACACGCGCATCGGCGGCGAGATTCTCTTCGCGTCGGAGCTGCAGTGCCTCCTGCGCCATCCCGAGATCGCGCGCGACCTCGATCCGATCGCCATCGACGAATACCTCCGCCACGGCTACGTGCCCGAGCCACGGACGCCGTTCGCATCGATCCATCGCGTGCCCGCCGGCACGTTCATGCGATTCACCGCGGAGGGCAGCGAGGAGACGACGCGCTACTGGGATCCCTCGCGATTCGAGATTCACCCGATCGACGCGCGCGAAGCGATCCATCAGACGCAGTTCCTCATCGAGCGCGCCATCGCGAAGCAGGTCATGTCCGACGTCCCGATCGGCGTGTTCATCAGCGGCGGACTCGATTCATCGCTGCTGGCGACGATCGCGTCGCGCGTGATCGGCCTCGACAAGGTGCACACGTTCTCGGCGCAGTTCGCGGAGGAGTCGTACGATGAAAGCGGCGATGCGGCGGTGCTCGCGAAGTGGATGCGCACGAAGCACGTGCCGGTGCCGATCAACGAGGCGACGCTCGCAGAAGCACTGACCGCCGTGGTGCGCGGCGTCGCCGAGCCGCTCGCCGATCCGGCGATCCTGCCGACGTATCTCCTCGCCCGGACAGCACGCGAGCACGTGAAGGTGATCCTCAGCGGCGAAGGCGCCGACGAGTTGTTCGGCGGCTATCCAACCTACCTCGGACACAAAGTCGCGCCGATCTACGATGCGATCCCGTCGCCGCTGCGCTCTTTGATCCGCCGCTCCGTTTTCGCGTTGCCATCGTCCGGCAAAAAAGTGACGCTCGAATATCTGGCCAAGCGCTTCGTCCGCGATGCGGAACGCCCATGGATCGAACGGCACGCACGCTGGTTCGGCACGGGCCTCGATCTCCCACCGACTACCGACCACCGACTACCGACTACCGACTCGGCGCTGACGGGCGCGATGCTCCTCGACTACCAAAGCTACCTGCGCGACAACCTTCTCGTGAAGGTCGATCGCGCGACCATGCTCTCGTCGGTCGAAGCGCGCGCGCCCTACCTCGATCGCGACGTCACGCGCTTCGCGCTGTCGCTCCCGCCATCGCTGCGCGTACACGGCCTCACGACGAAGTGGGTGCTGAAGAAAGCGGCGGAGAAGTGGCTGCCGAAGGACGTCATCTACCGCCGCAAGCGCGGCCTCAGCGTCCCCATCGCGTCCTGGATCAACGGCGCGCTGCGCGAGGAAGTCGACCGTCTCCTCGCCGCGCAGACGTTCATCGACGTCGCCCCCCTCCTAGCCGAGCACCGCACCGGCCGCGCGAATCACGCCAAGGCCCTCTGGGCGGTGGTGATGCTGCAGTACTGGCTGGAGAACTGGGCGCGATGAGCCTGTAGTGGTCACCCCCAAATTGACGGTAAATTTGGGGGTGAGGTAGACAGGCCCTGTAGACATCGACACCAATTTGACGGTAAATTTGGTGTCGATGTTTCCACGTCTCCTTCCGCCGCCCCGGACATCCTTCTTCCTCTTCGGCCCCAGAGGAACCGGCAAAAGCACGTGGATTCAGTCCCACTTCGCGGATGCCTTCGTTGTGAACCTGCTCGAGCTCGACACCATGGTCCGCCTCGAACGCAGGCCGGAGCGGTTTCGCGCGGCGGTTCTCCAACAGCCGAAAACGCGTTGGATCGTCCTCGATGAGGTTCAGCGTGCTCCGCGGCTCCTCGATGAGGTCCACAGGCTGATGGAGAAGGGCTACACGAAATTCGCGCTGACGGGATCCTCAGCACGGAAGCTGAAGCGAGGCGCCGCCAATCTCCTCGCCGGCCGCGCGGTCGTGAGGAACCTTTTTCCGCTGACCACGGCGGAGATGGACTTCTCGGTTCCGATGGAGCAGCTGCTGAGTTACGGCGCAATGCCGCTCAGTGTGAATGCGGCGGACAATGCCGAAAGAGAAGACTTCCTGCGGGCATACGTTTCGACGTATCTCGCTGAAGAAATCAAAGCCGAAGCATTGATCAAAGACCTCGGCGACTTCGGGCGGTTCATCGAGGTGGCCGCCGTCGTCGCCGGACAGACGACGAACGTCTCGGGAGTCGCGCGCGACGCCGGCGTCTCGCGCGAGACGGTTCGCGGCTACTTCGAGGTCCTCGTCGACACCCTCGTCGGCTCGTGGCTTCCCGCGTATCGCCCGCGCGCGAAAATGAAGGAGGTCGCGCTGCCGAAGTTTTACTGGTTCGATCCGGGTGTGCTGCATGCCGCGGCCGGCGGCTTCGATCAGCCGTTGCCGGGCGACTGGGACGGAGTTCTGCTCGAGCATCTCGTGCATCACGAGCTCCGCAGCCGCATTCATTACGCGAACGTGAAGGGCTCGCTCGGCTACTGGAAAACGCCGAGCGGCAGCGAAGTCGATTTCGTCTGGTGGCACGGTCGCAACGTCGTGCTCATCGAAGTGAAGAATGGCCGCGACTATCGCCGTGAGTACAGGAAAGGCATCGAGGCCTTTCTCGGCGGCGGGACGAAGGCGAAGAGCTACATCGTTTATCGCGGCGAGCTGGAGCTGAACGTCGATGGCACACGTGTGCTGCCGATCGAGAAGTTCCTGCAGCGCCTGCACAAGGGCGAGATTCTCAGTTAGGCGCCGAGTCTCCCTCGGACCCGCCGCCCACGAAATGCCGCAGCGCGATCTCGCGAATCGCGGAGTCGCGCGAGACGGTGAGGCGGCGGTGTGTGTCGGAGTCGTAGCCGTTGACGCAGAGGCGCACGAGGCTGCCGAGGTCGGCGACTTCGAAGGGCTTGCGCACGACGCCCGTCACGATCGTGGGATCGACTTTCTTGAACTTCTGATCCGTGTACGCGGTGATCACGAGAACGATCGGTTTCTTCGCGGGAGGATGCCGGCGAAGGAACTCGATCACGCCGAATCCATCGAGCTTCGGCATCATCAGATCGAGAAGGATGACGGCGTAGTCGTTCCGCCGGAGAAGGTCGATCGCTTCAGCGCCGTCGGCGGCGGCATCGACCGCGATGCGCTCGCGCTCGATGATGGTGATGAGGAGCTGACGAATCGCCTGGTCGTCATCGACGACGAGGACGCGGCCCAGAGGTCTTGCTTCGTATTTCATGGAGTGCAACTCGTATTGAGCACAAATCCAATGGAAAATTCGTGCCCGGCAGCGAGTTATTTACAGACCCATCAACGGCAGGGCCTGCCCCGCCATCCACGAGTTGCCAGCGCGGCCGAGCGGGATCCAGTACCAGGCCGCGTGCTGGCCGCCGAGGGAGACGCGAGCGAAGAGGCCGGCTTCGCCGCGGGCGAACGGATTCGGGAGAGGTGAGGAGAGCTCGAGGATCATCGCGTCCGCATGCACGCGACTGTCGAGGCGCTCGATCGCGTCGACGGAGCAGACGACGCTTTTCGTTTCGACCGGCAGCGATCGCTGTCCCGCGGCGAGCGCTTCCGTCATCCGATCGTTCGACGTTCGTTTGCCGTATGAGCCGCCGAGCGTCGCGAGAGCCTGTGGTGTCGCGATGCGCTGCGTCGTCTTCACGACCGAAACGGTCGAGATCGCATCGTCGCGGAGCCGCGTGCAGACGACGTCGATCACGCCGGAGGGCACCATGTCCCATTCGGGACTCACGAGCGGGGCGGGCGGGGCGGTGGCGCAGGAGGTGAGGAGCAGAGTCGCACAGACGCACAGTCTCAAAGTCGCAAAGAGACTCTTCTGTAAGGCGGTGCGACTGTGAGACTTTGCGACTGTCAAAACACGATCCTCAACTGCGGCGTGGTCTTCGCTTCGAGGAACTCGCGGATCTCGCTCGCGGCGTGTCGCGAGACGAGCTCGCGCGGCGAGTCCTCGTACCAGTCGGTGGGGAAGTAGCGCGTGTAGGTTGCCTGCGTGAAACGTCGGCAGAGAAGTGCGATGACGCCGATGTCCGTCTCGCTGCGAATGACGCGACCCGCGGACTGCACGACGCGCGTCATCCCCGGGATCAGATACGCGAACTCGAATCCCGCGCCGTACTGCTCGTCGTAGTAAGCCTTCAGCAGTTCCTGTTCGAAGCTGACCTGCGGCAATGCGGGGCCGACAACCATCACGCCCGACAGCATGTCGCCGGCGTAGTCGATGCCTTCCGCGTACATCCCGCCCGACACCGCGAGGATCAGATTCCCGCGCCGCGGACGATCGCGCAGGATGTCGAGGATCGCGTTGCGCTCGTAGTCGGTCATGTCGTTGCGCTGGACCATCACGTTCTTGCGCAGCGGCGGCATGCGCTCCGCGATCTCGCGCAGGAACGCGTAGCTCGGGAACAGCGCGAGGAAGTTGCCCTCGCCCGCGTCGGCGATGTCCGCGACCGTCATCGCGATGCGGTCGTACGAATCCGAGCGTTTCTTGTACGTCGTGTCGACTTCGGAGACGACGACGATCTTGCGATTCGATCGCGGGAACGGCGACGGCAGCGAGAGCTCGCAGGTTCGGTCGTTCGGAAAGCCGAGGGTCTTGCGATAGAAGTCGAACGGCTCGAGCGTCGCGGAGAGCGCGATGGTCGCGTGCGCGGAATCGAAGATTTTGCCGAGGAATCGCGAGGGATCCTTGCAGAAGATCTTGAGCTTCAGACCGTCAGCCGTTTTCTCGATGAGGTGCGCGAACTCGTCGCCGTCCTCGGCGAGGAGGTTCGTCATCTTCACGAGCCGGAAGTAGAAGTCGATCAGCGGGTCCTCTTCCTCGGCGATGCGGTTGTCGATCTTCCATCCGATGTACTCGAGGACGAGGCGCTCCCATTCGACGCGCTGCTCGAGGAACAGCTCGCGGTCGGGCGTGCAGAGCGCCTGACGCAACGGCTCGCCGTCGTCATTCGCGAGCACCTGCGCGAGCTCGTGGAAGTGCACGCGCATCATCTCGATCAGCTCTTCCCATCCGTCGAGCCAGCAGTTGCGGGTCATGAGGTGCTGGCGGATGTCGTCGAACGCTTTCTCGTGCAGCTCGGGCGAGTAGTAGCCGCGACCGCGATCGACGAGGTTGTGCGCTTCGTCGACGATCAGCACGCAGTCGCCGTAGTCGTTTTCCTGCGAGTACGCCTTCAGACCGACGTACGGATCGAAGATGTAGTTGTAGTCGCAGACGATGACGTCGGCCTGCTCGATCAGCTCCAGCGAGACCTCGAATGGACAGACCTCGGTCGATTTCGCGAGCTCGAACGTGACGTCGGGATCGAAGTAGCTCATCGACGTGACGAGGTGCGTGAGCAGTCCGCTCTGACCCATCTTCTCGGAGTACTTCGCCGCGTACGGGCAGAAGTCCTCGTGACAGATCATCTCGGTATGCGCGCACATCTTCTGCTTCGCGCGGATGCGCAGCACGCGGAATGAGCCGTCGTTGAGCATCGACAGCGCTTTGACCGCCGCGTCCTGCTGCATCGTTTTCGAGGTTAGGTAGAAGAGCTTCTTGCCGAGCTTCAGGGCCTGCTTCACGGCCGGATAGAGCACGGCCATCGTCTTGCCGATGCCGGTCGGCGCGGAGATGAGCAGCGAGTCGCGCTGCCAGACGGCGCGTGCGACGGCGGACACGATCTCTTCCTGGCCGGAGCGCATGCCGTCGAACGGAAAGTGCAAAGCATCAGCGAATGCCCGCTTCGCGATTCGCAGCGCCGCGGCGGTGTCGATCTGTTCGATGAGTTTCGCGAGCGCCGCATTCAGTGCGTCCGCGACTTTTTCGCGATCGAACTCGGTGTCGATGACTTTCGGCTCGCCGCTGACGAGATCGATCAGCACGAGCTGCGGCTCGAACGTGAAGCCGTCGAGATCGGGCTGATCGCAAAGGAAGTACGCGTACAGCAGGAGCTGGAAGAGATGCCGCTGCAGTTTCTCCGATCGCTGCAGCGCCTCGAGCTCGAGATCGAAGTGAATCGATTTCACTTCCTCGATGACGACGCGCTTCGCGTCCCTGTCGACCGAGAGGCCATCGATGCGGCCCGTGACCGTGACCGTCCATCCGCCGATCGTCGTGCGATGAACGACATGCACCTCGGCGCGGTAATGCGGATCTTCATTCGCGCGGATCTCGGCGCGCTTCGAGTGAATGTCCTGCCCGATCCACATGCGACGAAACCCGTCGCCGCGCTCGACGCCGATGCGCCGGTACGTGGACTCGTAAACGAGGTCCCCGACCGCGCAAACGAGCTCTTTCTTTTCGTAGTCGATGCGCACGGGACGATTGTAGAGGGTTGGGGAAGAGTGACGAGTCAGGCGATTGGTGAAGAGGGCAACTCGAGCCAACGACAGACGACCACTTCAACGGACTGCATTTGCAGGCTCGTCAATTTGCCGAGGATGCGAATGGCGCGATTGACGGGAACGGTTACGAGGCCCTGCGCGTCGAATGCGCCCGCTTTCAGGAAGTGCGTGGCAACTGCTGCTTCGAATCCGGTGCCTCGCGTTGATGTTGTGTGCGGGACGAGTGTGATTACGGCGCGGGCGACATCATCAATGCGGCCACTGATCACGAGGCACGGTCGGATCTTCGCGGCCATCCCGAGATCCACGAGCCAGACCTCGCCACGCTCGGGATACCTCACTCTCCCGCTTCCCGACGATCGTATTCACGGAAGATCTCGTCGGCCGCGGAAACGAGATCATCATCGGACAGGGCCGGATAGTCGATCGTTCGCGACATGCGGATCAGTTCCGCGAGCACTTCACGTTTCTCGGAATCGGACAGACTCTCGAAGTCTTCGATGATGTGTTTCGCGTCGGCCGTCACGCGCATCATTTTACAATTACAGCTTCTCCACAATCTCCCCGAGCACGTACGCGTCGTACTCCGAATGACGGTAGGGGCCGAGCGGGAGGTCGGGGGCGTCGGTGCGGTGGGAGAGGCGCTCGTACATTTCGCGCACGGCGTGCTTCTTGTCCGAGAGCAGTTCCTCGCTGAGCTCGCCTTTGAGCGAGAACAAGCGCTCGAAGTCGCCGCGGGGGAGGCGGAGAGGGCGACGGACGTCGTCGGAGCGCGGGTCCCACTCGCCGATCAGCACCTCGTCCTCGGAATCACCTTCGTTGCGGACGCAGATCACGATCTCCGATGCGATGAGGCGTTCGGTGGTCGTCGTTGCGTCGAGATCGGTGGCGACGATCGGTTCGTACGAGCCGTTCTGCGGCGTCTGATGGAACTCCTGGCGCAGGATCATCACCAGCGGATCCTTGTCGATCGGCTCGCTCTCCGCTTCGCCCGGCGCGAACGGCACGAGCTCGCACACCTCGATCTTGTCGAGGCCTTTCAGCGAGACCATGCCGAGGAGCCGGACGCCGAGGAGCTCGACGCCGCCGACCGAGGGAGGGAAGCCGATGTACGTCGCCCAGGGCGTGCGGATGCGGTGCAGTTGCAGGCCTTCCTGCGCGATCTCGTTCGACAGCTCCTGCAGCAGCGAGATCGACGCAACGATCCCTTCGTTGACGAGATGGCCGTTGCCGTCGAGATACGCGTAGTACTCGCGCGAGGTCTGCGTGTGGTCGACGACGTCGACGCCGCGCGCCAGCGGCGCGAAAAAGTTCTGCACCTTCGTCTGCTCGTATCCGTGGGCGATGAGAAACGACGACAGCTCCTCGATCTCCTTGTTCGCCTTGCCGGTCGTCAGCCGCGAGAGCTCGACGATGCCCGGTCCGTAAAACTCGGTGATCGACGTGTCCGCCGAGGTCTTCATCGGCAGCAGGCGGTAGTAGCCGTAGTTGATGGCGATGCGCAGGCCTTTGTTGAACGCGAAGCCGCGCTGGCGCGACTCGGAATAGAAGCGCTGGATCTCGACCGCGGCGCGCACGAGGCGCATCGCGCGGCGGGTCGTGTAGAACGCGCCGTCGCCGAGGAACTTCTCGAAGACGAGAAGGTGGCGTTCGGCGATCGCATCGAGCTTGCGCTGGAAGTGCAGCATCTGGCGATACGAGCGCAGCTCCTCTTTCCCGCCGGCGCGGCGGATGTTGCCGAGCGTTTCGGAGAAGGCGGAGATGTCGTAGATCATCCCGAAGCGGTGGATCAGCGGGTCGACGACGCCCGGACGTGCGAAATCCATCGGCCGCGTCGATCGGGAGAACGACTGCCACGAGCTGCTGCGCCGGTCCGCGTTCACGACCGTGCCGTCAGGCATCGTCGTCATCCAGACGAGGCCGCGCCGCAGCTGATTGAGTACCGCGAACTCGCGCACGCGGCGCGCGATGAGCACGAACTGCTCGCGATCCTCGCGGGTGACGGCGTTCTGAATCGCCGGATGGTCGAAGAGAAAGGTCTGGAATCGCGAGTCGAGGAGCAGCGCGAGCGTGATGCCCTGATCGGGATTCACGCCGAACAGTCCGAGCGCGGCCTTGAAGGTGCGCTCCTTCTGCAGAAGATCGGACGCGGTCGTGCGAAGTTTTTCGAACGCGTCGCGGAAGGCCTGGAAATCGCGGCGCAGGTATCCGGTCACGAACGACCGCAGCTCGCGAAGATCGGGTCCGATGAACTCCTCGGTCAGGATCAGGACGTCGTCCTGCAGCAATCGGAAGAACTGCAGGCCGCGCTGTTCCTCGCCTTCGAGAAGCGCGGCGGCCTTCGTCGCCACCTGGGTCATCTGCTCGCGCGTTTCCGATGTCCAACGCTGGAAGATGCGGTACTTCAGCGAGTCGCCGAGGGCGCGTCCGGCCTGTGTGTCCATCGCGCTGATGCGGCGCGGGATCGACGAAAACTGCCGCGCGAGATCGAACGAGTGCGCGAGCCAGAACACGGCGTGGTAGTCGGAGAGCACGTTCGACATGAGCGCGTTCTCGGCGATTTTCATCAGCTGCCCGAGGTAGTTCTGGAGCGCGAGCTGCGCCTTTTCCTTCGCCGCCGCCGCGCGGTTGACCTGCCACGGAATCTCTTCGGTCAGCCAGCGATCGAGCTTCGCGTCGAGGTCCTTCATCACCGCGGACTCGGCGACCGGAAAGCCGAGGGCGGGATGCTGCGTCTCGTCGACCGGAAAAATCTTGTAGGGCTGGGGAAGAACTTCGACGCGCGGGAAGAGATCGGACAGCGTTTTCCCGAGCTCCTGAGGGAGCAGAAATGTAGCAACGTCAGAACGTTGCGCGAAGTACGCCGAGAGCTGCGCTGTCATGGGCGAACGAGCGGGGAGGTAAGTATAACTTCGACGCTGCTACACTCGACTTCTCGCATGACGACGACCGCCGAACCGATCACCTGCCCGCGCTGCAACGGAACCGGATGGGTGCCGATGCCGGGCGACACGTACCGCGTCGAGGCCTGCGAGTGTCAGGGCGATCTTCGCAGGCAGCAGCGACTCGCCGCCGCCGCGATTCCGAAGCGCTATCGCCACTGCACGCTCGACACCTTCCGCGAAAAATCGACGGTGCTCAAAAACGCGAAGACGCGCGTGCGCGAGTTCGTCGATCTCTGGCCGCACACGGATGAGGGGAAGGGTCTTCTGCTGATGGGCCCGTGCGGCGTCGGCAAAACGCATCTCGCCGTCGCCGCGCTGAACGACATCATCAACGCCGGCAAGCCGGGGCGTCTGCTCTTCAACAACTTCCAGGATCTCATCCAGGAAATCCAGGCGTCGTTCGATGCCGATGCGCCGGTCTCGAAGTCGGAGATCATGCGGCCGCTGCTCGAAGCCGATCTGCTCGTGCTCGACGAGCTCGGATCGGTGAAGCCGACGCAGTTTGTGCAGGACATCCTCTATTACGTGATCAACACGCGCTACAACGAGGAGCGGACGACGATCTTCACGACGAATTACTTCGACCGGCCGGCCGAGGCGAAGGACGAGACGCTCGAGGCGCGCATCGGGACGCGGCTGCGCAGCCGTTTGTTCGAGATGTCGGAGCGGATCGAGATCACCGGTGCGAGCGATCACCGGCGGATGACGTTGTGAAGCGCAGCGTCTTCGACGTCCTGCGCCGCGGCCTGGACAACGCCATCGCGAACTGGCAACTGCTGCTGCTGCGCATCGGCGAAGCGTTTCTCTTCGGCATCATCATCGTCATCGCCATCCTCGCCGCGATCGTGCCGATCCTCCTGTCGATCGGCGTGAAGCTCGCGGATTTCCAGGTGCCCGAGACGGCCGAGGGGGCGTTGACGGCGCTGCTCTCGCGATGGCCGATCTTCGCGTGGATCTTCGGCGGCGCGGTGCTGCTCGCGCTCCTGTTCATGGTCGTTCATTCGTTTCTCGAGGCGGGATGCGCGCGCGTGTACGTCGACGGCGACCGCATCGCCGGTGCCGCGCTCGCCGGTCCGCGCTCGCGCTATCGCGTGTTCTCGATGGCGAAGTGGTGGGCGGGAGCGGTGGACGGATGGTGGCCGGTGTTCTGGATCTACAACATCGCGTGGGGCATCGCGGCGCTGTTCTTCCTCGTGCCGCTGCTCTTCACATCGCTTCTGGTGCTCGCGCTCGCGATGAACGACAGCGCGGGTCCGGCGATCGGCATCGGCTGCGTCGGCGCGGCGGCGTCGTTCATGATCATGATTCCGACGATGATCGTCGCGGGCATCTGGTCGAATCGCGCGATCGCGTCGTGGGCCGTGCGCCGCGGCGGCGCGCGCGACACGACCCGCGCGGCGTGGGCCGCGTTCAAAGCGGACATGGGCCGTCACCTGCTGGTCGCGATCGCGCTGTTCGTCATCTCGATGGCCGGCTCGATGTTCATCGGCAGCTTCGGATTTTTCATCGGCTTCGCGGAAGTGCTCGGCCGCCATTCGGGATCAACCGCGCTGATGATGATGCCAGCCCGCTTCTTCATCCAGATGTTGAGCACCGCGTTCTCGACCGTGATCGCGGGGTGGTTTCTCGCGACGTTTTGCGCGATGGCGAACGAAGGATGAGTCGCACAGTCTGACAGTCTTACAGTCTCAAAGGGGTCTGTGCGACTGTGAGACTGTAAGACTGTGAGACTCGATCCATGACCGATCACGCGCACTTCCTCTCCCGCGACGCGCGCAACCTCCGCCCCTCCGCGATTCGCGCGTTTGCGAAGCTGATCAACGATCCGAACATCATCTCGTTCGCGGGCGGGGTGCCGAATCCCGATACGTTTCCGGCGGAGGCGATCGCGGCGATCGCGGAGCGTGTCGTGCGCGAGAAGCGCGCCGTGGCGTTGCAGTACGGGCCGACGCGCGGGCTTCCGCGACTGTGCGAGCAGGTTGCGGCGCTCTGTCGAGAGCGCGGGATCGACGCGAGTGCGGATGACGTCATCGTCACGACCGGATCGCAGCAGGCGCTCGATCTCATCGCGCATGCGGTGCTCGATCCGGGCGACGTCGTCGCGGTCGAGCTGCCGACGTACATCGGCGGATCGGCGTCGTTCTTCGCGCGCAGCGCCGAGCTCGCGGGCGTGCAGCAGGACGACGAAGGCATCGTCCCGGAGTCGCTGCGCGCGCTCGCGTCGTCACGACGCGTGAAGCTGCTCTACACGATTCCCAACTTTCAGAATCCGTCAGGCCGTCTGATGACCCAGGCGCGCCGCGACGCGGTGCTCGCGCTCGCGGACGAATTCGACTTTCTCGTCATCGAGGACGATCCGTACGGCGAGCTGGTCTACGTCGACGGCGCCGACACGACGCCGATGAAGTCCCGCGACGCGGGTGGCCGCGTGATCTACCTCGGCTCCTTTTCGAAAGTGCTCGCGCCCGGACTGCGCTGCGGATGGATCGTCGCGCCGCGAGCGCTCGCGGAGAAACTCGAGATCGCGAAGCAGGCGGCCGATCTCTGCTCGGGCATGCTCGATCAGTCGATCGTCGACGAGTTCCTGGCCTCGGGGGCGCTGCGATCGCAGATCGGAAAGGTTCGCGATTTCTATCGCGGCAAACGGAACACGCTCGTCGCCGGGCTCGAGCAGCACTTCAACGGCAAGGCGCGGTGGACATCGGGCGACGGCGGTCTCTTTGTTTTCATGACGTTGAACGACGCATCGATCGATACCGCCGCGCGCGTCGCGGACGCGGTCGGGAACGGCGTCGCGTACATTCCCGGCGGTCCGTTCTTCGTCGACGGCAGCGGGGCGAACACGATGCGCCTCACGTTCGCGAAGGAATCGGACGCCCGGATCGTCGAAGGTATCGCGCGTTTGGCGCGCGTGTTTTATCCTTAGCTTCACTTCACGAAGGAGCCCCCAACACATTGGACGGTCATCGCGGCGGCTGGATTGAGATCATTGCCGGAGGGATGTTCTCCGGAAAATCGGAGGAGCTGATCCGGCGTCTGCGCCGCTCGGTCATCGCGCGGCAGCGGGTGCAGGTGTTCAAGCCCGTGCTGGACGATCGCTTCGCGACGGACGAAGTCGTCTCGCGCGACGATCGCCGTTTGAAGGCAGTCGCCGTCGCGACGAGCGCGGAGCTGCTCGCGCGCGTCGAGATCGGCGTGCAGGTCGTCGGCATCGACGAAGTGCAGTTCTTCGATCCGGGCGTCGTCGACGTCTGCATGCAGCTCGCGGACGCCGGCATTCGCGTCATCGCGGCGGGACTCGATCAGGATTTCCTCCGCCGTCCGTTCGGACCGATGCCCGCGCTGCTCGCGGTGGCCGAGGAAGTGTCGAAGATGCATGCGGTATGCGTGCGGTGCCGCGGCGCCGCGCACTACTCGCAGCGCGTGTCGGGCGGCAACGCGCAGGTGGAAGTGGGCGACTCGACGTACGAGGCGCGATGCCGTCCGTGCTACGAGGCGTACCGCGCGGCGCCGGTCGAGGAAGAGCCGGCGGTGCAGCTCACGATTCCGCAACCGGTCGCCGGAAACGCGTGAAGCGTCGCGTCGCGGGCGCCCTCCTCATTCTTTTTGCGGTGCTCGCGCCGCTCAATTGCCGGCGCGCCGAAAGCGCGCAGAAGGATCCCGTCGAGGCGCAGGCGGAGGACGCGTTCGTCGAATACCTCCGCATCGACACGAGCAATCCGCCCGGACACGAGACCGCCGGCGCTAAGTTTCTGCAGCAACTGTTCGCGAAGGACGGCATCGAGGCGAAGCTCGTCGGCGCGAATCCCGATCGGCAGGGCGTGTACGTTCGATTGAAATCGAAGGAGTCGAAGGGCGCGCTGCTGCTGCTCAGTCACATCGACGTCGTTCCCGCGGACGCGGCGCGCTGGACGAATCCGCCGTTCGAAGGCACGCGCTCCGGCGGCTACATCTGGGGCCGCGGCGCGCTCGATTTGAAGTCGCTCACGATCGCCCAGGCGATGGCGGTAATCGATCTGAAGCGCCGCAACGCGACTCTGCGCCGCGACGTCGTCTTCCTCGCCGTCCCCGATGAAGAGAACGGCGGCGCCGAAGGCCTCGGCGCGCTCCTCGACAACAGTCCCGATCTCTTCAACGGCGTCGAGTACGTGCTGAACGAAGGCGGGTCGGCGGAGACGGTCGTCGACAAGGTCGTGGCGTGGGGCATCGAGGTGCAGCAGAAGACGCCGCTCTGGCTGCGCATCACGACCGAGGGGATGGCGGGACACTCCGCGTCGCCGCCGGTGGATGGCGGCGCGGTGGCGAAGCTCGTGCGCGCGCTCGCCGCGATCGACAAGATCGAAACGCCGTATCGCCTCGCGCCGGACGTGAAGAAAACGATCGAGGTCGCGAAGAAAACCAGACGCGATCCGGCATCGAGGAAACTCGCGGCGATCACCGATCCGCTCGATCCGGTGCGCGTCGAGGCGGAGCTGCCAGTCGGCTACCGCAATCTGCTGCGCGACACGATCACGATCTCGCACATCGTGGCGGGAACGTCGGTGAATGTGATTCCCGCCGATGCGTCGGCGGACGTCGACATCCGACTGCTGCCCGATGCATCACCCGCGCAAATGCTCACGACGGTGCGCCAGGCGATCGGCAGCGAGGCCGACGTCGAAGTCCTTCTCACCAGCGAGCCGGTCCCCGCGAGCAACGCGAACACGGAGCTCTTCCAGATCCTCAAGGACGTGATGCAGCGCTCCGAGCGCGGCTCCGTCGTCTACCCCGTCGTCGGCCTCGGCACCACCGACAGCCGCTGGTTCCGCGCGCGCGGCATCACCGCCTACGGCATCGCGCCGTTCAAGGTGAACTACTACGACATCGACAGCGTGCACGGAACGGACGAACGGATACGGGCGAAGTTTTTTGGGGAAGGGGTTCGGGTGATGAGGGAAGTCGTCAGTGATTTTTGTACGGTGCCGTAGAGATCAGAGGGCAGAGTGCAGAAGGCAGAGTTGAGAGATGCTGAAGCGCGGGCGAACTCGCGGCAACTCTCAACTCTTACTTCTGCACTCTGCTCTCTGATCTCTACGCACCTCTTTCCTCTCGCGCTGATCGCCCTCCTCGCGACGATCATCTTCTTCGCACCCCTCGTCAAAAAAGAGGCCTTTTCCTTCCGCGATCACCTCGATTACTTCCAGCCGCTGCGCTGGTTCACGGCGCAGGAGCTGAGCGCGGGGCGGTTGCCGCTTTGGAATCCGTACAACGCGAGCGGGGAGCCGTGGCTCGCGAATCCGCAGACCGGCGTGTTTTATCCGCCGGCGTGGCTGCTGGTCGTGCTGCCGTTCGCGACGGCGTACATGCTGTACCTCCTCTTTCATCTGCTGCTTCTCGGAGGGGGCGCGTATCTGCTGTTTGTGCGGCGCGCGTCATCCGGCGCGGCGATGGTCGGCGCGGTAGCGCTGATGCTGAGCGGACCGACGCTGTCGCTGCTCGACGTGTCGAACAACCTCGCCACGTTCGCGTGGATCCCGCTCGTGGTCTGGTGCGCGCTCGAGCGCGCGACGATTCGCGGCGCGTTCGCGCTGGCGATGGCATTCCTCGCCGGTGAGCCGTTCTTCGCGGCGATCGCGGCGGTGATGTTCGTGATCGCGTCGCGGAAGTGGCGGGACATCCTCATCGCCGGTGACATCGCGCTCGGCTTGACGGCGATTCAGCTTTTTCCGTTTGTCGCGCTGCTGCGCGGCAGCGATCGCGCGCAGGGCTACGCCGCGGGAAACGTCCTGCACGACGCGATGTCGTTGCGCGACTGGTCGCGCCTCTTTCTTTTTCCGCATCTCGACGAGAACGGATTCGATCCGAACCTCACGCAGCACTTCGTGCCGCTCGTGTACGTCGGCGCGCTGATCGGCGTTTTCGCGCTGATCGGCGTTGCGTTGTCCGTTGGTCCGTTGGTCCGTTGGTCCGTTGTACATCGGCGCGCCAACGGACCAACGGACCAACGTGCCAACGGACCAACGATTGCCGGCTGGCTCGCACTCCTCGCTTTCGCGAGCGTGATCGGCAGCGGTCCGCAGTTCGTCGCATCGATGCCGCTGACGCTTTTTCGTTATCCCGCGCGGCTCGTTCCGTTCGCGGCGATGGCGATCGTCGCGATGGCCGTCGCGGGGTGGGATCGCATCCGTCCGGACAAACGATGGGTCGATCTGATCGTCGTGCTGATTCTGGCGACGGACCTGATGTCGCGCGCGAAGCCGCTGCTCGAGAGCGCGCCGCCCGGACCGCATCGCGTGCTGTACGGAACGGACGTCGGCGTGAAGGCGAAGTTCTTCCGCCTCGGCGAGATGCCGCCCGGCGCGCGCGCGTCGTGGGTCTCGGGCTATCTCAACCTCTATCAATGGCGCTTCGATGCCGGGACGCCCGCGCCGGTCGTCGCCGCGGAGTACGACGCGATGATTCGCAGGCTGATCGAGAAGCCGGACGGCGTCGAGATCGCGGAGTTCCCGATCGGCCACCTGATCACCACGCACGAGCTCCGGCCTCCGTTCACGCGCGACCTTCGCATCGGAAGCGTCAACGTGTATCGCGTGCCGTTCGCGCAGCCCATGGCGCGTCTCGCACACGGCAGCGCGGTGCTCGAAGTCGACACCTCACACGCGTTCGTGACGATCGACAGCAGCGGCGGCGGCAACCTGCTCGTGGCGCTGCGCGACGGGCTCGGGTGGCGCGTCACGATCGATGGACAGCCTCGCGAAAAGCGTCCGGCGGCGCGAAATTTTCTTTCCGTCGACGTGCCTCCGGGACGTCATCTCGTCGTCTTCACGTATCGTCCGGCATCGTTTTTGATCGGTGCCGTGATGACCTTCATCACCCTCGCGTTGCTATCAATTTTTTTCGTTGTCAAGCGCTCGCGCGGAGAAATTTTTTTCTTCCGTTCTCCGAAAATCTGAGGTGTAGAATCACGGCCTTCCAGATCGCCACACATCGAGGTTGAATCGAACATGGTAAGCATCGACGACCGCCTGAATGCCATCATTCGTGAGTTGATCGGCAACGGAATCACGCTGGCACAGGCAGTCGAAGCATTCGAAGGAAAGTACATCGTTGCGGCCATGACGACTTGCAAGGGCAACGTCACGCAGGCTTCGAAGAAGCTCGGCGTCCATCGCAACACGCTGCACAACAAGCTGCGCACGCAGACGATGCTGAACGGCTTCGCCGAGTCCGTGCGTCCGGTGCGCCGGCGCCTCTCGCACAAGCGCCTGACCGTGCCGAAAACCGTGCGCTCCCGCTGATGTGCACGCATTGAGCATGAAAAGCGTCCGATGACGCGCTCACTCGCTCTCCCGCAGCGTCCCCAGCTCCATCAGGCCATCATCGAGCTGCTCCGCCAGCGCGGCAATCGCATGCTCGGCCGCAAGGAGATCCACGAGCGGCTCGCCGATCCCGACGTGACGAAGGACGAAGTCGACCGCGCCGTCGACGAGCTCGAGCAGGACGGCGTCGTCGTCGCGGTGCGCGGCAAGCGCTACTCGCTGCTCGAGTTCACGCCGTACCACGCCGGCGCCATCCGAGTTCATCCGGATGGGCACGGCACCGTTCGCGGCCCTCGCGAAGGGAACGTGGACGAGCCGGACATCTACATCGATCGCAAGGCCATGCGCGGCGCGATGAACGGCGACGTCGTCGTCGTGCGCGTCGACAAGCACCGTCCGAAAGTCCGGACCGTCCGCGATCGCGACTACATCGACGGCGAGGTGATGCAGATCCTCCGCCGCCTGCATCGCACCGTCGTCGGCCGCTTCCACGACGACGCCGCGGAGCCGTACGTCGTGCCGTTCGACGTTCGCATCGACAACGACATCCTCATCGCCGAGGGGGCGACGATGGATGCGCGCAACGGCGAGATGGTGAACGTCGAGATCGAACGCTACCCCGATCGCTCCTCGCACTTCGCGACCGGCCGCGTCGTCGAGGTGATCGGCTTCATCGGCGATCCCGGCGTCGACATCGAGGTCGTCGTCCGCAAGCACCACATCCCGCATCTCTTTCCGCCCGAAGTGCTGGCCGAAGCCGAGGCAATTCCACAGGAAGTGCCGCCCGAGGAGATCGCGAAGCGCGTCGATCTGCGCGAGCGCAACATCGTCACGATCGACGGCGAGACGGCGAAGGACTTCGACGACGCCGTCGAAGTTCAGCTCCTTCCCAACGGCAACTATCTCCTCGGCGTCCACATCGCCGACGTCGCGCATTACGTGACCGCGGGGAGTGAGCTCGACAAGGAAGCGTTCGAGCGCGGGACGTCCGTCTACTTCCCCGGCCGCGCCATCCCGATGCTTCCCGAGCGCCTCTCGAACGGCATCTGCTCGCTCAACCCGAAGATCGAGCGCCTCACGTTCACGTGTGAGATGGAGATCGACAAGCGCGGCCGTTTTCTCCAGCACAAGATCTACAAGTCGGTGATTCGCACGCGCGAGCGGATGACCTACACCGTCGTCAACGCGATCCTCACGGATCGCACGAAGGAACACGAGCAGCGCTACGGCTACCTCATTCCTGAGTTCGAGCGGATGCGAGACCTCTTCGAGATCCTTCGCGGGCGGCGCGACCAGCGCGGCTCGATCGACTTCGATCTGCCCGAGGCGGAGGTGATGCTCGGCGAGAGCGGGGACATCGAGGCGATCAAGCCGTCGCAGCGCAACATCGCCCATCGGATCATCGAGGAGTTCATGCTCAGTGCGAACGAGACCGTCGCGCGCGAGCTGACCTTCGCCAGTCAGCCCGGCCTCTATCGCGTGCACCAGCAGCCCGATCCGCAGAAGCTCGAGGACCTGAAAGAGATCCTGAAGGAGTTCAAGCTCGCGCTGCGCGGCGATCCGGAGAACATTCGTCCCGCCGATCTCCAGCGCGTGCTGCACGACGTCGAGGGCAAACCGGAGGAGCGCTTCCTCACGAACATCGTGCTGCGCTCGATGAAGCGCGCGTTCTATTCGGAGGAATCGCTCGGACACTTCGCGCTCGCGTTCGAGCACTACTGCCACTTCACGTCGCCGATCCGCCGCTATCCCGACCTCATCGTGCATCGCCGCCTGTTCGAGCTGATCACGAGCGGGCCGCTGATCGGCGAGCGCCGCGATGAGGTCGAGCGCGCGCATCCGATGTATGCGCTGCAGTCGAGTGAGCGCGAGCGCCGCGCGGAGGATGCCTCGCGCGAGGTGCTGGAGTGGAAGAAGGTCATCTTCATGCGCGACAAGGTCGGCGACGAGTACACCGGCATCGTCACCGGCGTCGCGCCGTTCGGTCTGTTCATCGAGCTCGACGAGATCTTCGTGCAGGGGATGGTGCCGGTGGCGACGATCGGCGGCGACTACTGGCGCTTCCACGATCGCGCCCATCGCATGATCGGCGAGTCCACCACCCGCGAGCTCCGCCTCGGCGATCACGTCAAGATCCGCGTCGAGTCAATCGACGAGGATCGCCATCAGATTGAGTTCCGCCTCCTCGAAGCGGGCGGAACGGCGATTGCACTGCGTGAGCGCAAGTAAAGGCGGGGTCACATCTGGAAAACGAACTTCGCGGTCAACCGGCGTAGACGCGAAGTTCGTTTTCCAGATGTGACCCCGCCTCGAGAACTCAAACATCAGGTGATCCGATGGCCAACGACGTCCCGACCCGCATCCGCGAGCTGGTCGATCAGCGTGTCGCGCTCGAAGCAAAGCTGCAGAACAAATCGCCCGGCGATCTCTCCGACTACGACCATCAGTACGAGATCATCCAGCGCCGCCTCGCGAGTCTCTTTCGCGACGTGAGGGCCGATCAGGACCGCATCGCGGTCATGCTCGAGCTGATGCGCATCCTCGAGAACCGTCTGGTCTACCTGCAGAACTTCACCGTCGACCCGACCTCCGAGCACCGCCTCTTCGCGCAGCTCGTCACGCGCTTCATCGACGACATCGGCCAGACGAAGAATTCCGTCCTCACCTCGCTCGAGGCTACGTACTACCGCGGCGTCGCCGCCCTCTACGCGGGCGACCACGGCCGCGCGCGGCAGGCCTTCGGCGATGCGTGCGCCTCGGAGGAGTCGGACGAGGCGAACGACATCAAATACAAGTCGTACGTGATCCTCGGCCATCTCTCGCACGAGGACGAGGACTACGCAAAAGCGAAAGAGCTTCACGATCAGTCGATGCGCTACACGAAGAGCGAGAACGTGACGGCGCAGGCGCTCGCGCTGAAGGCGCTGAACGCGTATGCGCTGCAGGACCACGATGAGGCGCTGCACCTCTTCGGCGAGGCGCTGCAGCTCTTCGATCCTGACCGTCCATTCTTCAACTCGTACTTTTTCCGCAACGCGCTGCTGTTTTGCGGCGCGATTCACTTCGATCGCCGCAATTACGAGGAGGCCGCGTCGTTCTACCGGCGCGTCGTCGAGAACGTGGAGCCGAACTCCTTCGACTACTTCGATGCGCTCTCGCACCTCGGTCGCATCGCCTACGCGCGGGATGAGTTCGACGCCGCGGCGGAGAACTTCGAGAAAGCGATCCGCACGCAGCGTTTCAGCGAGAACGAGTACCTCGTCGACACCTGGTTCTGGATCGCGCGCTGCCATCTGAAGCGCAACGCGCCGGCCGAGGCGCGGACGTACCTCGAGAAGGTCGCCGCGACGGACGTGCGCTACGAGAAGAAGCCGCAGGCCGTCGAGCTCCTCCAGCGGATTGCGTGACGCCTCGGTTACCCTGAGCGGCGATGACTCTCGACGAATTCGAACGTCAGGTGATGACCGCCCTCCTTGCCGGCGATGATCCGCTTCTCGCGGCGCTGCGGCGGCAGTACGCAGCCGCAACCGTTCGCGATCGGGAGATCGAGCACAACGGATTCGTCACGCGCTTCGAAGTGCCCGCGTCCGCTCCCGCGATCGAGCGCAAGCTCATGCACCTCGACGACCTGCAGGTCGAGCTCGAAGGCGCGAAGACGCCCGCCGATACGTCGCTGCGCATTCACAACGGCCGCATCCGTTCGCTGGAAGTCTTCGTCTACGGCGGCGAGCTCCCGCACGAGCCGGTCGTCAAAGCGGCGTGGTACTACGGCACGGAACGTTTTCCCGCCATCGACGAAAACCTGATGGCGGAACGCGATGTCGAAGCAGCGCTCGAAGAAGAAGACTGATTACTTCGCGGCCGGCAAGATCACGACGTCGCTATACCGCTCGAACAGACTCGTCGCCCACAGCTCCTGCCGTTTGCCTTTCACCTCGAGCGTGAACGGCTTGTTCGACTCGCCGACGATGTCCAGCCCGTACATCACGCGCAGCTCGACCGGCCATCCCGTCGCCGCATCGACGGCGGTCACGGTGACGGTGTTCTTGCCGCGCTTGAGCGTGGCAGGCGTCATCGCGACGTTCATCTTCGGCACGTCGATCGGCATGCGGAACGAGACCGGCGGATAGCCATCCGGCGCAACGGTGATCATCGGCGCGACGAGGTCGCGATGGCCCTGCGCATTCGGCTCGCGATTGAATTTCACCGGCCACTTGAACGGGTAGTAGGTCCAGAGCATGCCGGTCGCATTCGTCGGCGCGTAGACGGTCTGTTTGTCGATGGTGATCTTTGCGGGCACCGGCGTGTGCGTGTCGGGATCGACGGCGTAGATGCGGATGTAGTCCTTGAAGCCGAGGGAGAGTTTCGCGGGAACCATCCAGACGACGGGCGGCTTCGATCGCGGGACGAAGCGATCCTTTTCCGCGCCGCAGGCCTGCGCGTCCTTCCAGGCCTGCATCGTGCGCATGTCGCGGCCGAGGGCCCAGATGTCGACGACCTGCGTGCACTGCGTCCAGTCGTACGAGCCCTTCTCGAAGCGATCGCACGCGGCACGGAACTCGGGCATGAGCAGGTCGTTGCACCACTGCATCGTCGAGCCCATGATCGGGTAGCAGTGCGCCGACTTTTCGCACAGCGGTTTGAAGTACGCGAGGAGTTCGTCGAAGTGCGCGTCGAGCCACTCGTGGGAGATCGTGTAGCCGAGGAATGAATGGCCGGCGGTCATGATCCGGCCGCGCTCGAACGAGCTGCAGACGTCCGTCGCGGCGCACGGGCTGCGCCGGTAGTCGTCGGGAAAAGGCGCGATCGGCGGGTTCGGCGCGTTCGGCGGCGTCTGGGCGAACGCGCCGGTGGCGATGACGAGCGAGAGAGTCAGGACGAGTCGGCGCATGTTCAGGCGTTCGGACGGCCGGCGAGGCGGATGGTTTCGCCCGTTCAGTGGAAACGCGTTACGACGAAAGCGATGTCGTCGCGGAATTCTTCCGTCGAGGCGAATCCGGAGACGTCGCGGAAGATCGCGTCGTACACGTCGGACAGATCCTTCCCGCGATTTCCATCGAGCAGCGCCGCGACGCGGTCGATCGCGTAGAACTCGCCGCTCTCGTTGCGACGGTCCGTCAGTCCGTCGGTGTAAACGAAGAGCGTGTCGCCCGGCTCGACGACGAGGGTCTGTTCCTCGAATTCCATGTTCGGCATCGCGCCGAGGAGATTGCTCGGCTGCTCGTGGACGGTCGTCCCGCCGCACGCGCGAGCGAGGAGGAATGGCGGATGCGCGGCGTTCGTGTAGACGATTTTGCGATCGCCGTTGACGCGGAAGAGCTGCGCGGTCGCGAACTGCGTCGGGAGGCTGACGCTGAAGAGGAAGTTGTTCAGCCTGGCCATGAACTCCGAGAGCGACGTCTCCACCGACGCCTCGGTGTGGATGTAACTCTTGAGCATCGACACGAGAATCGCGGCGGGAAGTCCGTGGCCGGAGACGTCGGCGACGAAGAGGTAGAGCGACTCGTCCTGCATGAAGTAATCGTAGAAATCGCCGGACAGGACTTCGCTCGGGATGTACGCCGAACGGATCTCGAGCTTCGCGGAGGAGAACTCGCGCTGCGGCACGAGCGCTTCCTGGACGCGCCGCGCCATGTGCAGATCGCGCGTCATCTGCTGGTTCACGCGGCGGAGCTGGTCCTGGTAGGACTTCATCCGCAGCAGCGCGCTGAGGCGCGCGTGAATGACTTCGTGATCGGCGCCTTTCGTGACGAAGTCCTCCGCGCCCGCGCCGAGTCCCTCGACCACATGCTGCGCGCTCTCGGAGCCGGTGAGCATCAGGACCGGGATCGTCTGCAGCGCAGGATCGGCCTTGAGCTGGCGCGTGACTTCGAAGCCGTCCATGCCGGGCATGCGGTAGTCGACGATGATCGCGTCCGGCACCGACTGCCGCGCGAGGTCGAGCCCCTCCTGCCCGGAGAGCGCGGAAACGGCGTCGTACCCTCGGCGCTCGAGGAACCGCCGCGTGACCTGCAGGTCATTCGCGTTGTCGTCGATGATGACGATGCGATAGCGCTTGTCCATGATGGAGACCGTGAAGGGTCCTATGCAGAAAGTTGACCAGCTCGGCTACGGCTCGGCGAGCAGCGCGCGAACCTCGGCGAGGAGGAGGGGGAGGTGGGTTGTGATGATCTCCCAAACGGTCTCGCCTCGAAGGCGCGGATAGTTGTGAATGATTTGATTTCTGAACGCGATGATGCCCGGCGCGTCGGTGATTCTGTCCACCAAATCGGGGTCGGACTCGAGGGCGCGTGCCATTGCTTCACCGATGATTGTGAAATTTCTTTCGATGGCCAGGCGGAGCATGCCGTCAGTGTCGTAGTCCTGCAATGTGCGCCCCTGAACGAACTCCTCGATTTCGCGAGCCGCTTTTTCGATGTGCCAGAGACGTGTCTTGCGCTCAAGCTGCTCGAGTTCGCTCATACACGGGTCGCTCCGTCAACGCGAGAACCTGTAGGAAGTACGGATTCTCGATGGCACTCCGATCCGCGATGTCGACGGATCGACCGAACAGTTGCTCGAGGTCTTCCACGAGCGCCATGTGCCGCCCGCCCCACCCGTAGTGAATCTTCTGCGGGTCCTCATCGAAATCCACCACGAAATCGAGATCGCTCTTCTCCGGATCGAACGTTCCCTTCACCGCCGAGCCGAAAATCGTCAGCTTCCGCACGTGGTACTTCTCGCAGAGTGCGCGCACCTCGCCGAGGTGTTCCGTGATCAGCGGCGGTAGCGCGTCCATGTCCCGGATTGTAACCTTCGCCTCGCATGAAACTGATCGTCGGTCTCGGCAACCCCGGCGCCGAGTATGAGAAAACGCGGCACAACGTCGGGTGGCAGGTCGTGGACGCCTTCGCGGCGAAGTTCCGCATCGCGGTGACGCATCACGAGAAAAACGCGATGACAGGGAGCGGCCGCGTCGCGGGCGGGAGCGTCATGGTCGCGAAGCCACTCACGTACATGAACCTCTCCGGTGACGCCGTGCGCCTGCTCGTCAACGCGTACCTCGAATCGACCGACGAATTGATCGTCGTGTACGACGACATCGATCTTCCGGCCGGCAGGCTGCGGATCAAGCCGAACGGCGGACCGGGAACGCACAACGGCATGCGCTCGATCGTCGAGAAGCTGCAGAGCGAGCAATTCCCTCGCCTGCGCGTCGGCATCGGCTCGCAGGGCGAGGGCCGTCTGCGCGATTACGTGCTCAACGAATTCGCGGCCGAGGAGCAGGCCGTGATGGAGCGGGCGGTGACGCGCGCGGTCGACGCGCTCGTGCTCTTCTGCCGCGGCGACCTCCGCCGCGCCATGAACGAATACAACCGGGATGAGGTAGTTAGTAGTGAGTAGTTGGTAGTTAGTACCGGCCCTCAATGCCTTTCCACCAACTACTAACGACCAACTACCAACTACCAGACCGCGTGCTAACCTCGCCCGCATGACCCAGATCCACACCCTCGGCGAGCTCCGCGCTTCGGGATATCGCGTGCGTCCGGTCAAGGACGAGATGCGCGCGAATCTGCTCGCGAAGATCGCGCGGAAGGAGACGACCTTTCCCGGCATCCACGGCTACGAGCGGACCGTCGTCCCGGCCATCCACAACGCCATCCTTTCGAAGCACGACATCATCCTCCTCGGCCTGCGCGGTCAGGCGAAGACGCGCATCCTCCGCTCGCTGACGATGCTGCTCGATGAGCGCGTCCCGGTCATCGAGGGATGCGAGATCAACGACTCGCCGCTGCAGCCGACGTGCAAGCACTGCCGCCGCCTCGCCGCGGAACAGGGCGACGATCTGCGCATCGCGTGGATTTCGCGCGAGGAGCGCTATCGCGAGAAGCTCGCCACGCCCGACGTCACCGTCGCGGATCTCATCGGCGACATCGATCCGATCAAGGCCGCGAATCAGCGCCTCACCTACGCGGACGAGGAAGTCATCCACTACGGCATCATCCCGCGCACGAATCGCGGCATCTTCGCGATCAACGAACTGCCCGATCTCGCGCCGCGCATTCAGGTCGCACTGCTGAACATCCTCGAGGAGCGCGATCTGCAGATTCGCGGCTTTCCGGTGCGCATTCCGATGGACATCGTGCTCGTGTTCAGCGCGAATCCGGAGGACTACACGAGCCGCGGCAACATCATCACGCCTCTGAAGGACCGCATCGCCTCGCAGATCCTCACGCACTACCCGCAGAGCGTCGAGACCGCGCGCCGCATCACCGAACAGGAAGCGTGGATCGAGCGCGACGCGGCGGTCACCGTCGAGATCCCGGCCTACGTGCGCGATCTCGTCGAGTCGATCGCGTTCGTCGCGCGCGAGTCGGAGCTCGTCGATCAGTCGTCGGGCGTCTCCGCGCGACTGACGATCGCGGCGACGGAGCTGCTGCAGTCGAATCTCGAGCGGCGTGCGGCGCTGACCGGCGATCGCTACGTGTTTCCGCGCCTCTCCGATCTCTCGATGATCCTTCCGGCGATCACCGGCAAGGTCGAGATGGTCTACGAAGGCGAGCAGCAGGGCGCGGAAGTTGTCGCGCGCAAGCTGATCGGTCAGGCCGTTGCGAAGCTCTTCGAATCGAAGTTCCCCGCGGTCGAGCGCGCAGGCGTCTCCGCGCGCTCGGAGCGCGGCCGCGGCTACGGCGACATCGATGCGGACGATCTCGACGATCTGTTCGCCGGTCGTCGCGGGAAGAAGAAGGAAGCGCCGAAGGAAGAGCCGGCGCCGAAACCCTCCGCCGAGCCGAACTACGACACGATCCTCGGATGGTTCGCGTCGGGCAATCGCGTCACCGTGTCGGACGAGCAGCCCTTCGCGGAGTTCTTCCGCGACCTCAATCGCGTGCCGAAACTTGCGGAGACGGCGTCGAAGTACGTGCAGACGACCCGCGACGAAGAGCGCGCGTTCTGGATGGAAATGGTGCTCGAGGGACTGCACCAGGCGCTGCGACTCGCGCGCGAAGACCTCGACTCCACGATCACATTCCACGAGCTGATGAAGTTCAACGTCCTGCGAACGGTAAAATGACGGCACAGCCGTCATCCCGAGCGAAGTCGAGGGATCTCATCGGCGAGACAGCATCGCAGAAGAGTTCCTTCGCCGTCTTCGCGGCTCAGGATGACGTTTAGAATCCTTTTCGTATGAAGATTTCCGCCGAGATCCCGAACGAGTTGTCGCGACAGATCGATCGCATCATTCGCGACGGCTGGTTCCCCGATCACGACTCGGTCGTGCGCGAGGCGCTGTCGCACTTCGTCGATGCGAAGTCGTTTCTCGGCGATTCGCCGCGCATGTTGCATCGCTTCGCGGCCGACGCGCTCAACGATTCGAAGCCCGAGGTTGCGCTGAAGTTCGTCGATCGCGCGCTATCGCTGCTCTCGAGCGCGACCGCGGTCGACTACGGTCTTTATCAGGCGCTCGTCGAGTTGCGAGTGCAGATCCTGCTCGTCGTCGGCCGCGATGCGGACGCGCTCGCCGGTCTCGAGGAAGCGCGCGAACAACTTCCCAACAATCCAACCATTGCGAAGTGGATCGAGAAGCTGAAGAAGCCGCGAGCTCGCGGCGAAGCGTGAGCGCGCCATGCGCCACCGGTACTCCTTCCTCGATCCCGACCTGATCCGCCAGCTCCTCGCGGAGATGGGGCTGCGCCGTCTCTTCAATCATCTGCTGCTGCAGAACGGCGGCGACGTCGAGGAGGCCATGCGGATGATGCGCATGCTGCAGGAGCGCGGGCTGATCGGCGAGGACGTCGATCTCGACGCGTTCTTCGCGCAGCTGATGCAGGAGAACTTCATCGGCCAGGATGGCGAGGGGAACCTCGCGCTCGCGGCGGGCGGCGAGCGGCAGATCCGCCGCGATGCGCTCGACGAGATCTTCAGCGGCCTCACGAAATCGATGAGCGGCCATCACTCGGTGGCCAACGCGGGGCAGGGAACCGAACGGCTCACGGAGACGCGGCCGTACCAGTTCGGCGACGATCCGATGTCGATCGATTCGATTCGCTCGATTCAGAACGCGATGCGCCATAACGATCCGGCCGACGCGATTCGCATCACCGAGGATGATCTCGAAGTGGTCGAAACGGAGCACGCGTCGAACTGCGCCACGGTCGTGATGATCGACATCTCGCACTCGATGATCCTGTACGGCGAGGACCGCATCACGCCGGCGAAGAAGGTCGCGCTCGCGCTGACGGAGCTGATCCTGACGAAATACCCGAAGGACTCCATCGACGTGCTGCTGTTCGGCGACGAGGCGACCGAAGTGCCGATCTCGGAGATTCCGTACGTCGAGGTCGGGCCGTATCACACGAACACGAAGGCCGGTCTCGAGCTGGCGCAGCGCATCCTGCGGCGTCGCAAGCACAGCAACAAACAGATCTTCATGATCACGGACGGCAAGCCGTCGGCATTGACCGAGGGTGGGAAGCTCTACACGAACTCGTTCGGCCTCGACATGAAGATCGTGAACCGTACGCTCGAGGAGGCGGATCGCTGCCGCCGCGCCGGCATTCCGATCACGACGTTCATGCTCGCGACCGATCCGATGCTGGTCAACTTCGTCGATCAGCTCTCGAAGATCAACCGCGGCCGCGCCTTCTACTCCTCCCCCGACCGCCTCGGCGAATACATCCTCGCGGACTACATCCGCAACCGCCGCAAATTCGTGCACTGAGGCCCCGAGGCGGGGTCACATCTGGAAAACGAACTTCACGGATACGTCCTGTAGACGCGAAGTTCGTTTTCCAGATGTGACCCCGTCTACGCCTTGAAGAGGACGGCGGTGAGGTCGCGGACGAAGTTCTCGCCGCTGATCGATTCCGCTTCGACGTCCAGCTTCTCGCGGTAGAAGTCGGCGACGTCTGCCATCAGGTCGTAGCGCGCGGAGGCGGTCATCTTTTCCGCGCGGAGGCAGAGCGTGAGGAGCAGCTCGCGTTCCTCGAGGCTGATGCGATGACGGATCAGACGGAGCACGCGCGGCGTGCGGAGGCTGTTGTGGCGGCGCTCGGCGGCGAGCTGGCCGCGGTACGCGAGCGGCTGCGCGTCGCGGACGACGAGCGTGTCCGCGATGATGTCGCCGAGGCGGCGGTGGGAGGGGGAGGCGAGGGCGGCGATCGCGCCGATGCCGTAGAACGCCGGCGCGAAGTCGAGCACGCGCGTGATGTTGCGCACGAGCGACTGGTGCAGCGACACCGGCAGGCCGCGCGCATCGACGACGCGAATCTTCAGAGCCCGTTTGCCAGGCGTCCGCCCCTGCTTGCGCGTTTCGAAGAAGAGGTGCCAGCCCCACTGCAGGATGAACGTCGCGGTGATGTAGATGATCCCCGCGAGCGCGCGCGGCAGAACCGAAATAACGATCAGCGCGAAGAGCGTCGTGATGCCCTGCACGATGCAGAAGTCGATCATCGTCGCGAGGAAACGGCTTCCCACGCCCGCGGGCTCGAGGCGGATGCGCACGTGCTCGGGCGTGACGATCGTCAGCTCGGATCTCAAAACTCGTCGCCCCCAACGCGCCGCACGAACATGTAGGCCATCAGCCCGGTGAAGAGCAGCACCGCGACGGCGATCTTGATCGGATACGGAAAGACTTTCGCGGTGAACTGCGAGAACGATCCCTCGATGAGACCGGCGAGGACGAGCGTCAGCACCGCGCCGATCATCATTCGCCACACCGAGGGCAGGACCGCTCGCAGCGATGCGCCGCGCGACAGCGACTCAGGCATCAGCAGCGCGCGGCCGACGACGAGTCCCGCCGCGCCGCCGAAGATGATCGCCGGCAGCTCCAGCGCGCCGTGCGGGCCGACCCACGCGAAGAAGAACGTCGAGACATCATCGAGAACGTAGAGCGTGGCGATCGCGCCGAGGATCACGCCGTTGTAGAAGAGGATCCAGACGCCGAGGATGATCGTCAGCGCGCCGAGGCTGAAGGCGAGGAAGGCCACCTGGATGTTGTGCGTGTAGAGCGACGCGCCGAAGTTCAGCGCCTTCTCGACGCTGTCGACGCGCTCGTCGCCGTTCTCGATCTTCTCGACGCGATCCTTCGGCCGTTCGGTGAAGAATTGCGCCGGCACGAGCCGCTGCGCGTTCGAAGGCTCGATGAGCACCGCGATCGATCCGAAGAGCGTTCCCGCGACGAACGCCGCGGTGGCGATCATCACGGACAGGCGTTGCCGCCGGAACGCGGCGGGGATCTCGTGCGTGATGAGGTTGCGCAGCGACGCCCAGACCGGCTTCTCGTGCGCGGCGCGATAGATGAAGCGATACGCGCGGCCGGTGAGCTGATTGAGATGGCCGAGGATCTCGGGATTCGCGGTAAACGATCGCGCGCGATTGAGATCACCGCACGTTCCTCGGTAGAGCGCGACGAGCTCGTGCATCTCGGCGGACGTGAGATCGATGTCGTCCGCGCGCGTGAGCAGCGCATCGAGCTCGTCCCAGAGAGGCCGGCGATCATTGAGAAAGCGATCGATGTTCACAGCAATTGCCTCCGCTTCACATCGATATAGGCATTCACCGCGTCGACGCCCCAGTCGGATGCGGTCGACTCGACGACCATCGCGCCTCGCGCGCGCAACTCGCGCGTGAGCTCCGTGCGGCCGAGGACGAGATCGCGGGCGACGAGGTTGCGGGCGAGCTCGCGGCGATCGGAGGGGAGGAGGTCCGCCTGCGCGCGCAGATCGCGATCGGTGAGCGTCACGATCAGCGGCAGGTGCTGCGGCGCGAGCATGGTGACGGCGCGCAGCAGATCGAATCGCTCCTCACGCTCGGGAAGGACCGTGAGGATGAGGATCAGCGTGCGATGGTGCAGGCGCCGGCGCACGCTCGCGGCGAGCGCGAGATAGTCCGTGTGGCGATACTCGGCCTCGAGCTGGCTCACGTACGCGGTGATCGCGCGAAGATGCGCGGCGCCGCGGCCCGCGGCCTTCCCCTGCTCGACGTCGTTGTCGAACGCGCAAATACCGATGCGGTCCTCCATCCGATTGCAGATGTAGCTGATGAGCACCGCGGCGTTGACGGCGTGATCGAGACGCGTGATCTGCTCGACGCGCGCGGCCATGCGATGGCCCTGATCGAGACAGAGCAGCACTTCCTGGCTGCGCTCCATGCGGAACTCGCGCACGATCAAACGTCCGTGCCGCGCGGACGCGCGCCAGGCGATGTCGCGATAGTCGTCGTCGCGAACGTAGTCGCGCAGGCGATCGAAATCGCGGCCCTTGCCGATGCGCGGCGCCGTGCGCGCACCGAGCGAGCGCAGCGCGTAGTCGTTCAGTTTCTTGTGCATGCGCCCGACCGCGCGCAGATTCGGGAGCACGTGCACGGTCGTCGCCGGTCCGACTGAAACGATGCGCTCGACGAGGCCGCGCAGCGTGGCGCCGACGTACAGCGGATCGATTTCCGCGGTGCCGCGCGCGATGCCGCGCACACGGAAGTCGAGGCCGAGAACTTCGCCCGGACGGATGATCGCCTCGAGCGTGGTCGATCGCGGCGCCACGATCTCCGGCCAATGCTGCCGCGCGATGAGCCGCATCGCGACGCTCGCATTCGACGAGAGCCGGATCGTGGTCTCTTCCTCTTCCGCGAGATTCAGCGCGACCTTCGGCTGCCGGTCCGCGTCGAATCGAATCCCACGCAACGCGAAGGCCTCGGCCACCGCAAATGCGAGCACGATCACTCCCGCGATCACGACGCCCCACACGAGCACCGGCATCACCGCAACGAGCAGTGAGAGCGCGGCGACCGCGATCGCGAGGCGGATCAGAAGAGGGCCGGGTCGCATGAGTCAGAGAGCAGAGGGCAGAGGGCGGATGGCAGAGGCACGAACTTCTGCCCTCCGCCCTCCGCCCTCCGCCATCTTCACCTCGGCACCTCCACCTGCTCGTAAATTCGCTTCATCAAATCCTCGAGCGCCAGTCCTTCCATCTCCGCCTCCGGCGTGAGCGTGATGCGATGCACGAGGACCGGGTGCAGCAGGGACTTCACATCATCCGGCGTGATGTAGTCGCGGCCCGCGAGCGCGGCGGTGGCCCGGCTTCCTTCGA
>Ga0075425_100000681_pt1 | contig 32398 bp, 34 predicted proteins | sample SoiMethybrSBSTD4_FD_75300 | JGI IMG/M metagenome (GOLD analysis project Ga0075425, IMG submission 75300) | Bulk soil microbial communities from a Populus tree surrounding site in Tennessee, USA - Soil MetaG P. TD hybrid SBSTD4 | ecosystem: Environmental > Terrestrial > Soil > Tree plantation... | reverse complement strand
CCCCGATGTGGTCGAGCGACTCGAGGCCCACCTGCGGGACTGCGCGCCGTGCCGGGCGTACCTCGCCACCTTTAGGCGTACGCGTGAGCTAACGGGGACCGCCGGGCGCGTCGAAATGCCGCCCGCGATGAAGGCCCGGCTGCGCCAGTTCCTCCTCGAGCACCTCCGTCGCACGAACGAATGACCTCCCGCGAGGTCGTCCCCTTCGCCGCGCATCGTTTCGCGCGGGCCCGTGTCCAAGAGGGCAGGAGGCGCCCCGGCGATGACAAGCGAAGAGGCGCCCTTTTGAACGGCGCGACCCGGCGTCGAATCGAACGATCTTGGCGATCCCGGACGCGTCGTCGCCGTGCGTCGACAAACGGATTCCAGCTCGCGATGGCGTAAGGTCAGCCCCTCACTATCCAGGAGGACGAACATGGCGGATGATTTCGAGTACATCTCCCGGGCGCGCCTCGAGTATCGGGGTAGCTACCGCAACGCATTCCTCGGCGACGTGCCCGAGCCCGTGGTCTACGGCGTCCAGGGGGCGCTGCGGCAGTACTACGGCGTGAAGGAAGGGCCGCCCGTGGCCTCCACCCTCGACCACATCGTGGCCGCCGTCGCCGGCTGAATGTACGGCACTCTCGCCGGCGCCCTGGCAGGGCGCAAGATCGCGTTCGATCGCCCGTCGTTCAAGGCCACGGTCGAGGGACGTATCGTCGGCGTCGGCAAGACGATCCGCATCCGCGCCATCCACGTGCACTACGATCTCACGGTCCCCACTGAAGCGCGCGAGGCGGCGGAGCGCGCACTGGCCCTTCATCCGATTGGTTGCCCCGCCCACCAGAGCGTGAAGGACGCCATCGACGTGACCTGGGACGCGACACTTCGCGCCGGCGATCAGACGATCGCTCTCCAGGGAGAGGAGACCGATGCCGCTCCCGCCTAGGGATGTCCGCGACTAACGCGGGAGGGGGCTCCACCCCGCCGGCAGCCGCCGCCAACATGAGGCCGAGCGTGTCGATCGTCATCCCGGCGCGCAACGACGCGGAGGCGCTGGAGCGCACCCTCGGTCATCTGACGGGCGAGCTTCCGTCAGCCGCCGAGATCATCGTGGCGGCCGCGGGCCCGCGTGCCGAGGTGGAGCAAGCCGTGAAGGGCCGGGCTCGTCTGATCTGGCCGGAGGGCACGACCCGCGCGCGGATGATGAACGCGGGAGCGGCGCGCTCGCGGGGTGATGTCCTCTTCTTCCTGCACGCCGACTCGTTCCCGCCGACCGATGCGCTCGCACAGATCGCGTGGGCCCTCGCCGATCCGCGCGCGGTCGGCGGCGCCTTCGAGCACGTGTTCGCCGAGCGCGTGTGGAGCCTGCGGGTCATCACGTGCATCAACCGGATCCGCTATCGCTTGACGCGGAACTACTACGGCGATCAAGGTATCTTCGTGCGCGCCGACGTGTTCCGCGCAGTCGGCGGATATCCGGATCAGGCGCTCCTAGAGGATCTTGTGTTGAGCCGGCGACTCCGGCGGCTCGGTCGCTACGTTCTCGTGCGCACACCACTGGTGGGCGTCGGGTCGGCGCTTTCTCGCCCGCGGCCCGTGGCGCACGTTCTTCTTCATCGTCTGGCTCCTCCTGCTACACACGCTTGGCCTCGATACGCAGCGCTACGCCGAGCGCTGGCGCGGGCCGGCGCATCGGGCCCCCGGCAGCCCCTGGCCCTCCACGTTCTGAGCGAGCCGTGGGGCATCACCTGGATGCGGCGCTGAAGGTCCTCGCCGGCGCCACATCGAGCGCCCAGAGCACGGGATGGTGCACGAGGCGCTCGACCGCCGAACCAAGCCAGCGCGTCGCGACAATGGGCAGGCTGCGCGTCTCGAAGAGGCGCCGCCACTCCTCGGGTCGGCGTACGTGGAGCGCGGGCCGCATCGCGCCCCCGTGCCGGAAGCGATTCACGCGGCGATCGAGGAGATCGAGCCAGAAGCGCTCCATCGGCGTGCGGTACACAGACTCCGTCACGACCAGTCGCTGGCGCGTCACGCGGATCGCCTCGTCGAGCACGACTTCCGGCGCTTCGCAGTGGTGAAGCGTCAGCAGCAGCAGTGTCGTATCGAACGCAGCGTCCGGGAACGGCAGCCGGCGGCCGTCGTAGACGACGTAGGGCACGCGCACGCGGCGGTAGACACCGATGTCGACGCCGCAGGTCCAGGCGCCGGTGCGCGCGGAAAGGACGGCGGGGACATACGCCTCGGCGGCACCGAGGTCGAGCGTGCGAGCGCCGACGACGAAGTCGGCGACGGCCGCGGCCTGGCCGCGTGCATAACGCATGAGCAGCCGCGCCCGGACGCCGCTCATGACGTTTGCCGGATCGATTCGAGGAGCGTCCGCGCCTCGGGCGCGTCCTGCACCGTGAAGCTCGCGCGGTTGGTCGGTGCCGGATCGGCGAGCACACGCTCAAGCTCGCGGCGAGCCTCCGCGACGCGACCACCGCGGAGGTGCGTCTTCGCGAGCCCCACGCGCATTGCCGTGAAATGCGGATCCAGCTCGAGGCCCTTCCTGAACATCGCTTCGGCCTTTACGAGGTCGCCGCCCAAGAGCCCAGGCACCTCGTAGTACACATTGCCCGCGAGCGCGTAGGCGGCGGTGAACATCGGGTCCAGCGCGAGGACGGTGTCGATGCCTCGCTGGACCTCGGGCAGGAGGAACAGTGAGCGCACGACGCCCTTCACCTGGCCCCATCGCGCCGTGTTGGTCGCATACCAGAAGTGCGCCTCGGCGCTCCTGGGATCCACTTCGACGGCACGCCGCGCGGCTCGTCGGCCGCGGTCGTAGGCATCGAGCTTCTGCGCCGCCGACGTTGCCCGCACGTCGCCCCACACGGACGCGATGCGGCCGAGGGCCACAAGGACGTCGGTGCGCGTCTCGCCCTCGGCCGCGCGCGTCAGATCTTGATACAGGGTATCGAGCGCCTTCGGGTCCTCGTGATAGCGCGTGGCCGCAGGCTCCACTCGCGCGAGGAGCTGTGGGTCAGCGGCGGCGACGCCGGCGAGGCAGACCATGGCGAGCGCGACGGTCTTCATGGCGCGACGGTCTCGCCGGCAAGGGCCAGACCCACGAGTCGCTGAACAGCGTCCACGTCGAGCGTCGCACGCGGGACGCCGGCCGCGTCCAGCACGGATCGGGCGCGTCGGTCATCGAAGCGCACGTCCTGTGCGAGGTACTCGGCGTACGGACCGAGCATCCGCGCGAGGCGACCCTCGAACGGCGACGCGTCGTCCGCCATCTGCTGCGCCTCGACGATGCGTGCGCCTTCGAGGCCGAGCGCCTGGCTGATCATCGCGAGCACCGCCTCCTGCGTCGGCGACTCGGACGTCACGACATGGAACGTGCCGTGCGCCGCCTCGGGACCCTCGGCCAGCGCGACGGCGGCGTCGACGACGTATTCGACGGGAACGGCGTTGAACGGCGCTGCCGGCGCTCCCGGCAGCCTGAGCGCCCGGCTCGCGCCGGTCCCGAGCGCGGCGACGCGCGCGAGCAAGCGCACGACCGCGAAGAAAAGGTTTGACGGCACGCCGCCCGCCGTCGCGGGCGCCTCACCGACGACGATGCTCGGCCGCAGCACCCGCACATCGATTCCGGAAGCGACGGCGGCCCGCTTGAGCGCCATCTCGGCGTCAAGCTTTGCGCGCTCGTATGGGTTGTGAAAGCGCTGCCCGACGTCATCCTCGTCTTCGAGCACGTGTCCGTCTCGGCGGCCGCAGACAAAGGCGGTGGACATGTGCGCGAAATGGCGGAGACGGCCGCCCGCCAGCGCCTCGAGGAGCGCCACAGGGCCGTCGACGTGCGAGGCGAGAAAGGCGTCTCGCTCCCCCGCGACGAACCACGTATTGCCAGCACAGTGGATCACCGTGACGACAGTGTCGCGAAGCCACGCGAGATCCGCGGGCGCCACGGCGGCGAGTTGGGCGAGGTCGGCGGCGACGACCGTCAGATGCGCCCCGGGCGGCAACGGATCGATGGCCGCGCGTACGCGGGCCTCCGCTGGCTGCCCATCCAACGGCCGTGCCAGAGCCACGATGCGACGTCCATCGGCCGCGAGACGGCAAACCATTTTCCGGCCGATGAACCCGGTCGCGCCGGTGACGAGGACCGCGCAGTCACCGTCCGTCATTCGATCGAGAACGCCTCCTCCTGGCTGGCGCTGGTGTTGGTGGACACGCGAGACGCCGAAGCGGGAGTGAGTCAGGAGTCTGCGAGCGCGCCGGTGGCGAGCAACTCGTGGACGAGAGCAGTCGTGCGGAGCGGTCTAGCCCCCCGGTGGCGCGCAATGTCGCGCTGGAGCCGGACGAGGTCCGCTTCGGTATCGACGTCGAACCAGGAGTGGAGCACGTGCGTCCGTAGACCGCTCCGGCAGGCGCGCTCCAGCGTCAGCGGCAACACGCGCTCCGTACTCCACGGAATCGCCGCGAACAGCTCCGGGTGCGACGTTCGGAGCCCGATCAGGTAGTAGCCTCCGTCGTCGCACGGACCGATGACGACGTCCGCTTCATTCGCGGCCAGAACCGTTGCGGCTTCGCTGATGTAGCTCATCAGCAGAGTCGGGCTGTCGCTGTCGATGGCGATGGCCCCTGGATGGCCGAGGGCGAGCAAGTCAGTCAGTAAATTGTCCAGGCGTGCGCCGAGGTCAGCCCCGCGTTGAGCGGCGAGCCTGAACCCGGGGGGCGCGAGCGCGGCCATCTCATCCGCCGCTTCGAAGGGCGTGAACGCGATCACGCGTTCGATGCGTTCCACGGCCGACAGCGCGTCCAGACGGTCACGCAGGAAGCACTCGTAGAGCCGCGTGGCCATGACGGCGCCGAGCGCTGGATGCAGCCGCGACTTCACCGCTGTGGCGCCGGGGACCTTCGCCATCACGGCCACCGCGGGATACCTCGGCACGACGCTCACAGGCTCCACTTCACCCCGCATCCAACGCACGGCTCGGGCGGGGCGTCGGTCTGGATGTCGCGCCGGAAGCCTTGGTAGCGTGGGCCCCACCAGATCTCCTCGATCGACTGCCGGTACAGGTTGCCGAGGACGATGCCGTCGTAGTGGCCGGTGATCCACGGCGCGATGCAGCACGGCAGCACGTTACCGTGCACTGTGATGTATGCGAGCGTCCATGGGCGGCGGCACGCGCTCCACGGACGCTCAGCGTGTGACGGCGTCAGGCTGATCTCCGGCGCCGTGGCCCCCGAGGCATCGAAGTCGAGCTGCGCGTCGGCGGCCGCGGCGCGAGTGACGCGAATCAGGTCCGCCTCGCGAGGCCCGAGGCGGGCGTGGAGCGATTGCTCCTCGGTGGCCAGGCCGAGGCCGTTGTATACGAGCCGCTGCAGGTGGATCCCGCTCGCCCCGACCCGCGTGGCGAGGGGAACGAGCCCGGGAATCTCCTCGATGTTGTCTTTGATGACCGTGAACCACAGCGAGACCCGTGGATTCGTGGCGCCGCGCTCACGCTTGTGTGCGTGCAGGCGGTCGAGATTGCCGAGAACCTTCTCGAAGGCGTCGGCCCCGCGGACGCGCGCGTACGTCTCCGCGGTGGTTGCGTCGAACGACACCCGGAGCTCATCGAGCCCGGAGTCGATGAGGGCCAGGGCGCGCGCGGACGAGAGACTGATGGCATTCGAGTTGAAGATGACGCGGGCGCCGCGCGCCGTGAGGTGTGTGATCATGCGCGCGAGGTCGGGGTTGAGGAGCGGCTCGCCGATCCCATGCAGCAGCACGCGTTCGAGCACGGGAAACTGGTCGACGATCCGCCGGAACTGCGACCACGTCAGGTCCGCCGCCGGCTCGCGCCCGCCGAAGGTGAGGATGCACGTCTGGCACTTGGAGTTGCAGCGGCTCGTTGTCTCGACGTACAGCGAGCGCGGCAGGGGCGGGTGCAGCGTGAGTGCCGTCGCTGTCGTCACGCCGCCCGCCTCGACACGCTGAGCGCGACGACGAGAAACCGGCAGCCGGCGCGGAGGCTCCCGACGAGCGTGCCCGAGACCTTCGAGCGCCCGGCCTGACGCGGCGAGTGCGACACCGGGATCTCGACGATCCGCGCGCCACGGGCGGCCGCCTTCGCCACCATTTCCACCGGCCACCCGAGCCCGCGATCCCGCATGTCGAGCCGCCGCAAGAGGCCCACGTGGATCGCGCGGAACGGTGCGATGTCGGTCAGGGGTGTGCCATGACGCCACGCGATGAAGCGCGCGACGAGCTGGCTCCCGAGCGCCGCATGCATCGGATGGGCGCCGTCGAATCGGCGAGCACCGAGGACGAACTCTGCCCGCCCGGCCTCGATGGGTTCGAGGATGACCGGCAGCTCTTCCGGAGACTGGCTGCCGTCGCCGTCGAGAAAGGCGACGACCTCCGTGTCCGTGGAAACGGCATTGACACCCGCCCAGCAGGCGGCGCCGTAGCCCCGACGGGGCTCGCTCACCACGCGGGCGCCGGCCCGGGCGGCGACTAGCGCGGTGGCGTCGACCGAGCCGTTGTCGACAACGATGACCTCGCGCACCGTCCCCGGCGGGACACGGCGCACGACATCCCCGATCACGCCTGCCTCGTTGAGCGCCGGGATGACGAGCGTCGCGTTCATCGTGGGAATGCCCGATTATACGGGGACCGGGCTCCTTCGAATGTCGAGGCACGCGACCTCGAGCAGCCGCGACCATTCGGCCTCGCCGATCTTCAGCGCAGCGTCGACGACCCTCGGGTCGAACTGCGTGCCCGCAGCCCCCCCGACCGTCGCCAGCGCTTCCGTCATCGTGAGCGCCGGCCGCCAGGGCCGGTCGTGGGTCATCGCGTCGAGGGCGTCGACGACGGAGAAAATCCGCGCGGGAAGAGGAATGATGTCGCCGCTGAAGCCGTGCGGGTAGCCGGCGCCATCCCACCGCTCGTGGTGATTGCCCACGACGTCGAGGGCCGGGGTGAGCAACGGCACCGTCTCGAGGATGTCGACGCCCGCCGTCGGATGCTGCTTCACGATCGCGTACTCAGCGGCGCTCAGGCGACCGGGCTTCTGCAACACGGCGTCCGGTGTGCGGACATCGCCGATGTCGTGCAGCAGGGCGCCCAGCTCGATGGCTTCGCGCTGGGCCGGCGTGATGTCGAGGCGATCCGCCAGCGCCAGGGTGGCGGCGGCGAGGCGGCGGAGCGAGCCCGGCCCGCCGTCACGGGCCTCGAGGGCTCGGCTGAGCACGCCGACGATGCTTCGGTGGGAGACCGCGAGCCGCTCGATCATCAGGTGAAAGACGTTGCCCAGCAGCCCGATCTCATCCCGCGCATTCACGCGGACTGCCGTGTGCAGCTCGCCTTCGACCACGCCGCGCGCGGCCGCCGCGAGCTGGCCGAGCGGGCGTGTGATCCGGCGCGCGATCAGGACTCCGGCCACGAGCGCGAGCAGGGCGCCCGCGATGGAGTGCAGGTAGAGGCGGCGCCGGACGGCCGCGAGCTGGGCGAGGTAGACGTCGGCGCGGAAGTCGACGTCGAGCGCGGCCACCGTCTGTCCCGCCGCGTTGCGGACCGGCGCGAAGGCGGTGATCCACGTGCCGTTGTCGTCCACGTAGATGTCCGTGTAGGCGGTGGTCCCCTCGGCGATGACGCGACGGAGCGTCGCGCGGATTTCGGGCGCGAGCCGGTACGGAGTCCCGAGCGCGACGTGCCCCGTGCTGATCACCGCGAACTTGGCCATGGGACCGTCGATATCGAACAACGTGTAGATCGGGTCACGGAGCTGATTCACGTCCTGGATACGCTTGAGCGTGTCACGCAGCTTCACGTACTCCGGCGTGTCGTTGCGTCCGCCCCGGAGCGCGGCATCGTGCAGGTCACCGTCGACGAACAGCGCCGCCGTACGGCTGATGTTGAGGAGCAGCGCCCCGAGCGATTCGCGGAGCGCGCGGTCCTGCGCGCGGTACTGGAGATAGCCGCTGATGAGGATCGCCATGGCGGTGAGGAGAACGAAGCTCGCCCCCACTCGCCAGCCCAGTCGTCGCCACAGGGGCAGACGAGCCGTCCGGGTCTTCATGCCGCCTCCTCCTCGACGCTCAGCTCGGAGACGTCGCGCTCAAAGAACAGCTCGACCGTCCAGTCGAGCATCACGCGCAGGCGCGCGGCCAGCGTCGGCAGTTTCAGCATGTACACGGTCTTCCACATCCACCAGGCCGGGAAGCCGACGAGCTTGAGCCCGCTGAGATCCGCCACCGCGGTGCGGCGGCTCAGCGGCACCATCTCGCCCAGCACCTTGAACCGGAACGGACGCTTCTCGCGCCCGGTCAGCTCGGCCTCGATCTGGGCGGCGAGCTGGCGCGCCTGGCGCACCGCCACCTGCGCGGTCGCCACGTACGGCTTGCCCGTGTGAGGATCCGTCTGGGCGGCGTTGTCGCCGAGCGCGTGTACGCCCGGAGCGCCGTCGACCTCGAAGAACTCGTTGACGAGCAGTCGTCCGTCGGGGGCTTTCGGCAGCGCCAGGTCCGCCACGAGGGGGCTGATCTTGGTCCCCGCCGTCCAGATCACGCAGTGACTTGGGATCACGGTGCCGTCGGCGAGCACGAGACCTTCCGGAGTCACGCGGGCGGCGCGGCGCGTCTCCAGCTCGATCCCGCGGGCGAGGAGCTGCCCCTTGGTGTACGCGGCGAGGTTGGTCGCCGTCTGAGGCAGCACGGCGCCCCCGACCAGCACGAGGCGAATGTCCTCGCGTCGGACCGAGGGGTAGTGCGCGTGGAGCACCCCCACCGTCAGCTCCTCGAGCGCCGCCGCCAGCTCCGTCCCCGCGTGCCCGGCGCCGACGACGACGAAGGTGAGCAGCCGCTTGCGCGTCCAGGGATCGTCGGTGATCGCGGCCGACTCGAAGAGGTCGATCACGCGATTGCGGATGCGGATCGAGTCCCCCACGCTCTTGAAGGTCATCGCATGCTCGGCGGCGCCGGGGGCGATGGCGACGTTCGGCGTCGCGCCGAGGGCGAGCACGAGGCTGTCGTAGTTCACGTGCTGAGATACGTTCGAGCGATGGTGACGCGTGACGAGGCGCTTGCGCGCGAGGTCGATGCCGTCGACCGACATCTCCGCGAACTCGATGCCCCACGCGCCGCAGAGTGGCCGGATGGGGTAGAGCACGTGGCGCGTCTCGACGGCGCCCGTCGCCGCCTCGGCGAGCATCGGGGTGAAGAGGAAGAAGTTCCGGTTGCTGAGGAGCGTGATCTGCACGGGCAGCACACCGGCGCTGCGACGGGCCAGCTCGAGGGCCGTCGTTACCCCTGCGAAGCCGCCGCCCGCGATCACGATCCGCGGCGCCAGCGAGCCGGAACGTCGCGCGAGCACCCGACCGGCGGCGGGGCGGGCGTCAGCATCCATGGTCAGCATGCCGAGACCACGGTGGTGCAAGCGCTGCCGAGTTTCGGAAAGTCCGCGGCGCCAGTCGCCTCCCAGTCGACCGTGACGTGGTCCTTCCGCGCGAAGGGGCAGTACGGATCCGGTTCGTCGGGCGCCCCGGCGAGGGCGCGGCGGCCCGCGCAGCCGCCGAGGCATGGGCAGCCGTCACACCGCGCCGGCGCCCGGCGCGCATCGGCGAACTCACGGGTTTCGACGACGGCCTCCCCGCGCGTCTCGAGGTCGTCGATCGTGAGCGCGCTCTCGGGCCAGTAGGTGCATGGAAGCACCCGGCCGTCGGGAGCGACCCGCACGGTGGAATGTCCGCACCCAGGACCCGTGAATCCCTGGATACCGAGCACGGCGGCGAGCACAGGCTCCGACGTGGCCACGAGGCGTGCGGAGCCGAAGAGCGTCTTGAAGCCCGTCCAGAACTGCTCGTAACCGAGCGTGAAGCGGTCGGTCTTCGAGGGCTGGTAGACGTTGACCCGCAAGTTCGCGCCGAGGCCAGCGGCGACGTTCGCCAGCTCGCCCATGCGCCGGTAGTTCGTGTTCATCATCACGGCCGTCACCGTGGTCGGCACACCGAGCCCCGCACAGCGCTCGAGCGACTCCATGATCGTGCGCCAGTTGCCGGGACCCCGGGCGAGGTCGTGCTCGTGCTCGGTCGGGAAATCCAGCGAGAACTCGACGCTGTGGAAGCGCTTCACGGCGGCGTCGGGCAGCACGGCGATGCTACGCCCGTTCGAGGTGATGCTCGTCTTGATGGCAAGCGACCAGAGATGGTCAAGGATGTCGGCATATTGCGGATGCAGGCCGTTCTCGCCGACCCCGAGGTTCACCGATCTCACGGGGATGCTCCGGCAGACGCGCTGGACGTCTTGCAGGGTGAGGCGCTCGAGAGCCATGTCGGGGCGATAGCAGTGGGCACAGCGGAGGTTGCACTCGTTGGTGAGACCGATCCCGACCGAGAATGGTGTCACTGCTGACCTCCTCGTACTGGTCGTGAGGTGAGACACGCCTCCAGCGCCGGTCGGTTCGAGATCCAGGGCTTGGCCAGGGCCCAGCCGGCGCCGAGGGCGAGCGGGAGGAACTCGCCGGCTCGCGCCCAGGCGGGGATGGCCCACGGCTCGCGCAGGAAGAACGTGTAGGCCAGCCCGACAGTCCCCGTGAAGGCGATCCAGGGCACCGACGGCCGGATCGCCAGGAACGGCACGAGCCAGACGACATACCAGGGGAAGACATTCGGGCTCAGGACGATGCCGCCCCCGATCACGATGAAGGCGCGATCGATGAGAGGCGCTCCGCGACGCCCGAGCGCGACGAAGGCGACCAACGCGCCGAGCACGGCGAGCGTCACGATCGGGACGTCGATGAAGGTGCGGACGAGGCCCGGATTGAAGAGCTCGGTCGAGAGATACTGAGAGAGGGAGCCTAGCGCGCCGATGCCGAGATGGGCGAAGGGAGCGTAGCCGACCAGGATGACGGCGCCGAAGACGACGAGGGGGCCGAGGGCCGCGCCGTCGAGCAGCAACGGCAGGAGCGCGGCGGGATAGAGCTTGACGAGGGTGCCGAGCGCCAAGAGCGCGGCGGCGAGGCTCGCGCGGCCCGCGACGGCGAAGCGGAGAGCGGCGACGGCCGCGAGCATCGCGAGCGCGTCGAGGTGCCCGCTCCCCCAGATCTCGGTCATCACGAGCGGGTTCCACGCGTAGACGGCGAGCCGGACGAACGGCACGCCGAGCGCGCGGAGGAGCGAGGCGAGCACGGCCAGGGTGGCGAGCTCGGCGAGCGCGAGCGCCGCCTTCATGGCGAGCACGCTGTCGGGCGCCAGCGCGTACACGGCGCGGAAGAAGAGCTGGGCCCCGGGAGGATAGACGGTCCGCCATGTCGGATGGTTGAGGCGCGGATAGATCGTGCCGTCGCGGAGAGGCGCGAGCTCGGGCGCGCTCGGGGGCGCCGCGTAGGGGCTGATCCCCGCGCTCGCGACCCGCGCGTCCCAGACATATCGGTAGGCGTCGGTGGAGAGCGTGGGCGGTGCCAGCAGGAGCGCGGCCCGACCGAGGGCGGCGACGATGAGCACGATTAGAAGCGCCCGCCGACCGGGCAGACGACCGAGAACCCAGAGCGCCCCGCCGTAGCAGACGAAGGCTGCGCCGTAGAGGACGAGGAACGCGCGTGGCGCCTCCACGAGGTTCTCGATCCGCGCCAGCGCGAGACAGACACCGACGAGGCCGACACCGCAACCGAGCAGGACCGACCAGGCCATAGGGACGGTCCGTCAGACCAGCCAGCGCAGGAGCCGAGCGATCGGTCGGCCGCTCGCGGCCTCGAGTCGGGAGGCAAGAAAGGCGTCGACCCCGAAGCTCCGTCCCGCGTCCGTGAGGAGAAACAGCGCCGCCAGCGTGATTAACATCACGTACGTCCAGACCCATTCGTGCGGCACGCCGAGGATCCCGATCGTGATATTGGTCGCCATCCCGATGGCGACGAGCGCGCCGAGGCGCGTCGCCAGGCCAAGGATCAACGTCACGGCGATGAAGGTCTCGGTGAGTAGCGTCATCCAGCCGAAGAACGTCCAGTGCGGGATCACGACGTCCTGGAGGAAATCCTTGTACGCGGTGACCGTCGGGTACTGGATCTCCTGCTGGACCCAGTACCAGAGACCCCCGCCCGATCGACGACCGAAGTCGTCCGACGGCACCTTCCACCGGCTCTGCTGCCACCACAGGACGCCATAGAGGATCCGGGCCAGGCCGAGTGGCCAGAGGGGTGCGGTCGCTCCCAGCCATCCGGGGCTCTCACTATCCGACGTCATTGGCCTCCTCCTCGGAACACAGTTTGTCCCCCTCCAGAAGGAAGACACGCTGCCCCGCCGGCGAGGTGCGCGGCACACGCGCTGCCACTGAAGCGCGCCGCCGAGCGTTCGTGACAACCGTGTCAAATCTCTCATGGTTTCGGGTCGATCCGGGGGCGTCGGCGGGTGAGTACGCCGAGCGGCATTGGGCACAGCATCAGAGATCCTCTCCGTGCCGTTCCCACGTCCCTACCCTTTCTAGGCCACCGTCCCTTCGGAAACGATTCCACGTTCGTATGATTCCGGTGATCTTCCGGGGTGAGAAACTGCAGTCCATCAGTGGGACGGCCGAAGCGGCCGTCTAACGTAGGTAACGGGAAGCCGCCCGACGAGAAGGACGGTCGGCAACGTGACGAGGACGCCTCCCGTTCCACGGTGCCTCGACGAACGGTCCGCGGTAAAGGTGCCTGTCGCGTGTACGCCGCCGGGCTAGCGAGTCACTGCCGACACGGTACGATGGCCGCCGGCCCCGGCGGCGTGGCCGGCGGGACGAAGACCGCGAGATAGCCGTCCGCGGGAGCGATCGATGTGAAGTCCACCTGACGATAGCCGACGGCTGCGAGCTCACAACGGAGCAGCGCCGGTGGTGTCCCGTGCTCGCCAGTCGACTTGTCCACGTCGACGATCGCCACGCGAGCGCCGGGCGCCAACGATGGGCGCAGACGGGAGAAGAACTCGTAGGGGTTCTCGATCTCGTGATAAACGTGAGCGAGGATCGCCAGGTCCACAGCACCGCGCGGCAGCTTCGGATCGCGCGGCTGGCCGTGGATGACCTTCACGCCTGACAGTTCTTCGCGTCGGAGCCGGCGTCGCAGCCGTTCCAGATATTTGCCGTTGACGTCCTCGGCATAGAGTGTCGCGCCCGCGCCGAGCCGGCGGGCCAGCCGGACCGTGTAGTAGCCGTCGCCGGCGCCGATGTCCGCTACCCGCATGCCGCGGCGGATCCCGAGGCGATCCATCACGCGCTCCGCCTCGCCGTGCTGGTCTCGCGTCTCCTCGTTCGAGTACGCGGGCGAGATGATCATCGCCACCGGCCGGTCCGGCGACGGGAAGGTCCCGGTATCGGCGGCGGTGGCCGCCCAGCCGAGCCCGGCCGTCAGGAGCACCACCGCGAGCAGACGCGTCCGCGGCATCAGACCCATGCTATCGCCCCGAGGCGAAGCAGCCTCCTCGGGCTTGTCGGCACCACGAAGTCCGGCAGTGGCTCGAGCCGAAATCACCAAAGTATGCGCCGACGCCGATGTCGGTGATCGTCCGCTCGCCCGCGGGTGTGCGAACGGAGATCCGGACTCGACCGTGGTCGACGAAGTACAGAGCGTCACCCTCGGTCGCCTCGTGGAAGATCACCTCGCGCGGGCGATACCGCACTTCCTCCAGCGCGCCCGCCAATCGCGCGAGGTCCACCCGATCGCGTCCGGTGAAGAACGGACCGGACCGGAGGACGGCCTCTGAGCTGCGCCGCTTCGCTCATTCGCGCACCAGACTGTAACTGACAACAACGGTCGAGCGAGCGCGGTCAGCCGAGGCGACAGACCTCCCGTATGAGCTGGCATCCATCGCACACGACTACGTCGTGCGTGACGTGGACGATCTTTCCCAGCGACATGAGGATGCGATCTATGCGCGCCTTCGTGATGCCGGTTTTGTTCACGAGGCACGGCATGCACAGCGCTCCGCCATCTCGGAGCGCGGCGAATACACGCGGTGAATCTTCGTCCCATTCGTCCATGTTGCGGAGTACAGCATGGCGTCCACACGCGCACCACCCGCTGGACCGACAAATTCCACGGTGGCGATATCGGCGGCGCCGATAAGCACTCGTGGAGATCCCAAAATCCCGATGAGGGCGTCCGAGTTCAGCGCAGGGAACGCGTCAGGGAACGCTGGACTGCCGATGTCCTCGAACCGCTTCGGAAGGCGGAGTGGGCGCCGGAGCGGGTGTCGCCGTTCGTGGATTCGCCGCGATTCCGCGCCGGGTCAGCTACGCCGAAGTCGTGGCTGGGGACCTATAGGCGCCGTCGTGGCGGGACCGTCCCTACTGACGACGCAGGTAGCGATACAGGCCGTACACGCCCGCCGAGAGCCCAAGAAGGAGGCCCGTGGAGGGCTCAGGAACAGTGACTTCCCTCGGCGTCGTCGCCAGGCTCTGAGCAGCGGCGTGTTGCGCAAACGTGACCACGACGACTAGCGCGGAGATCAGTCTGACCTTCATCTCGGGTAGCCTCCCTGTGGTGGCGCGAAAGCCGCTACTGATGGCGTCCACACGATACACCGTCAGGTTCGGCCTTACGAAATTTTTGCGAGCTGGAGACGTGCGTCGTCCAGTTCAGCTGCGCCACGTGGGCTCGACCAGGGCGGTGGCTCAGGCGATACGCCGCCTCTTGCCTCGTGACCCGCGCCGCGCCAAGGCCGTCGCCGCCACGACCGCGCCCGCGATGCCACCGACTCCAGCGACGATGCGCCGCCGCGCCGCCCGGTCGCCGTAGTGCGACGGCCCGATGGAGCGTTTGACGAAGCTGCAACGCGCCGTTCATGTGGCCAGAGCGCGGAACGAGGCGACGGTTGCTCGCGGATCGGACGTGTGAGGATTAGTCGCGCATCAGGACGTGAACGGACAGGGTCTTCTTCTGTCAGGGCTCGAGCGCGCGCCGAATGACAGCGATCGCGCCCGTGATGTCAGCAACGAATCCGATCTCCGACGTTGACGACTGCCCGAACCCGTGGTTCAGGCCAACGAGTTTCCCCGACGAGCGTGACAGAGCCGGGCCGCCGCTCATTCCGGCCACAACGGTGCGACCGACAACCGCAAGCACGCGCCTGGACGAAGGCGGGCATGTGGGTGACAGAGCCGGCTCCGGGCGCGACGGAGGCGGCGGCGCACACCACACACCGCCGGCCTCACCGTACATCACGGTCGCCTCCAATCGCGCCCTCTCGTCGGGGAAGCCGATGAGGATGAGCGGCTCTCCTGCCGCGACCTCGTCAACACCGACGATGTCGAGCTCCCTGAGCCCGCTCGCGTGCTTGTCAAGCCCCGGGACCCGGAGCACGGCAACATCTTGACGAGGGTCCATAAAGAAGATGCTTGCGCGGTGCAGGCCCGGGACAAATGGAGAGAAATTCGCGAACAGCCCCTCGTCGGGACCGATCGCCGGAGGGATCGAATGCCAGGCGATGAGAAGTATCGCTGTACCGCCGATGTTCAGCAGGAGGCCAGACCCCAGATGTCTGTAGGTCGCAACTCCTGGCGTCGGCGGTGACTTCTTTCCGATCAGCACCCGGGCGACGCGCGATTGCATCTCGTCGATGAGGCTTCCATTCGACGGTTCGGCTGAACTGACGGTGAACAAAATGACGAGCGCGAGCACCGCCAGCTTGATTTCGGGTGACCGCGCGCGCGTATGCCTCACCGCGGTGAGCTCGCGGTGCCGAGGGTGGTAAGAATCGAGAGCATCGGGGCGCCTTTCTGCCCTCTCGAGCGGCGCGGCGAGGGCGCTTCAATGGTAGCCGACAACGGCTAGTCGACGCGGCCGATCGACACGGTCGGACCTTCGACGCCGCACACCAGGCACTGTCCTCGCGGCCACTGCTCGAGATTCACGGCCCTGCTGATCTGCTCGAGATAGGCCCGCACGCGCGGGAGGCTCATGTGCGTCTTCGTGGCGAGGCATTGCAGGCACATCGGCCGCTCGAGGATCAGGGTGCTGATGAGGGCGGCATGCTCCGGCATCGGCGGCTCTCGTCGGTTTTGACGCTCAGGCATCGAGGGATATTCATCGCCGATGCCGTGTACTGGGCGGGGGCGGAACGTCGCGACGGGCGCGGGTGAGGCGCCGGGGCGGCCCGGCGCCACCCGCGCGATTGCCGAGCCGTTACTTCTGAGCGATCTGCTGCTGCCAGTTACGGACCTCGTCGGCCGTCGGCGTGCGCCCGATGACGGCCTTGTAGAGATCCGTGATCACCTGCTGCTCGTTCTTGTTCTTCGCGGTGTACTCCGGCGACGTGAGGAACGCCGTGACGGTGCCGTTGATGTCCCGGCTCTCGACCAGCTGACGCGTCCAGTACTGACGCTCCTGGTCGTTCGGCTCCCGATCGAGGAACCCGCGATAGAGCTGCGAGACGAACCGTCGGGCCGCGACGCGGTCGTTGTTGAAGGCGGCCGCGCGGTTCTGGAACTCCGGCGAGCTCACGAACTGCGGGACCAGCGGCAGGATCCGGTTGATCACGCCATTGGACGTGGTCGCCACGGCCGCGGACGGCTGGGACTGGTCCTGCTCGATGTAACGGGCCGTGAACCGGTCGGGCGTGGCGCCGGGGAACCCCGTCACCGTCACGCCCGCGTTCGGCGTCATTGCGCCCTGAACGGACTGGCTCACCTGGCTCATGTCCACGTTGACGACGCGTCCGTCGTCCGCCTTGACCGTGAGCTGGTTGCCCTGAATGCCCTGCACCTGACCGTGGAAGTGCTGCCAGTTGCCGCCGGCCTGGGCCGCGGCGCCGGTGGCGCCGACGAGCACGAGGACCGCGGCGAGTAAGACTTTCACCGTCGATCTCATGACGTCACCTCCCCTACCGTATTGGAGCAAGCGAGTTGCCACCGGCTCACGGAAGCGGTCCCCGACCGGCTCGTGTCAGGCTACGATCTAGCGGTCATGCTCGACACGATCCATTCGGCATCGGCCGCAGCGCGCCTGCGCGCGGCGGAGGCGTTCGTGATGCGCTTTCCGGCCGACGCCGAGGTGCTGATCGTCGGTGCCTCGCGCGATGCGGCAGACGACCTGGCCCGGCGCGTCACCGCCGCGCGCGGTGCGACGTTCGGGCTGCACCGCGCGAGCTTCGCCCAGCTCGTGATCCGCTTCGCGGCCGCCGATCTGGCGCGGCTCGCCGTGGCACCCGCGACCGCCCTCGGGGCGAACGCGGTGGCCGCGCGCGTCAGCTTCGACGCGGTCCGCGACCGGGCGCTCGCGTACTTCACGCCGGTCGCGCGATATCCGGGATTCGCGCGGGCGCTCGCGGCCACGCTCGGTGAGCTGCGAGTGGCCGGCGTGGACGCGACCGCTTTCGAGGCGCTCGATCGGGCCGGGCACGACGTGGGTGAGCTCGCGCGGCGCTTCGCCGCCGCGCTCGAGGCGGGCAAGATCGCGGATCGGTCTGGCCTGCTCGCCATCGCTACGCGCGCCGCCGCGGCGGGACCGCTCGACGCGCTGAGGCGGATGCCGATGGTGCTGCTCGACGTGGCGATCGCCGGATCCGCCGACCGTGACTTCATCCGCGCCCTGACCGCGATCTCTCCCGCCGTCCTGGCGACGGTTCCCGCCGGCGACGACGCCACGCTCCAGGCCCTCGGAGCGCGCGCTCCCGCCGATGCGCTCGGTGGGTCGACGGTCGATACAGATGCGGACTCCGACCTCGCGCGGGCTCGCGAGTTCTTGTTCGCGGGGACGGCGCCGCCGCCGCGGAGCGCACGCGGCGACGTGAGCTTCTTCTCGGCGCCGGGCGAGGGACGCGAGACGGTCGAGATCGCCCGGCGCATCCTGGCCGAGGCGGCGGAGGGAACGCCGTTCGACGAGATCGCGGTACTCGTGCGGACACCCGACATCTACGGCTCGCTGCTAGAAGCGGCGCTGCGCCGCGCGGGCATCCCGGCCTGCTTCGCGCGCGGTACGTCGCGGCCCGACCCCGCCGGCCGCGCGTTCCTGGCGCTGCTCGACTGCGCGCTGGAAGGCCTGTCCGCACGTCGCTTCGCCGAGTATCTCTCGCTCGGGCAGGTGCCGGCACTCGATGCCGCCGGTGCGCCGCCCACCGATCGCTCCATGTGGATAGCCCCCGAGGACGAGGCACTCGGGCCCGCCGCGGAGCGGGCGTCGGCGGAGGCCGTGGAGCCGCCAGCGCCGCCGGAGCCCGACGCCGACGATCGGCCCGTGGTCGACGGGACGCTGCGCGCTCCATGGAAGTGGGAGCAGCTGCTCGTCGAATCCGCGGTGATCGGCGGCAGGGACCGCTGGAGCCGGCGGCTCTCCGGGCTGGAGGCAGAATATCGCGCCCGGCTCGTGCGGTTCCGCGAAGAGGACCCGGACTCGGCGCGGACGCTCGGCGTCGAGCGCGATCTCCGGAACCTCGAGCACCTGCGTCGCTTCGCGCTGCCCGTCGTCGAGCGGCTCGCCGCCTTGCCCGCGAACGGAACGTGGGGCGAGTGGATCGCCGCGCTGGAGTCGCTGGCGCCGGCGGTGCTGCGGCGTCCGGAGCGGGTGCTCACCGTCCTCGCCGCGCTGCGCCCGCTCGACGTCATCGGCCCCGTGGCGCTCGGCGAGGTGCGCGATGTCCTCGCGGACGAGCTGACGACGCTCGCCGAGCGGCCACCCGCCGATCGCTACGGCCGCGTCTTCGTTGGCACGATCGAGCAGGCCCGGGGTCGGAGCTTCGAGGTCGTGTTCCTGCCCGGCCTCGCCGAGCGGATCTTTCCGCAGAAGCCGCGCGAGGATCCGATCCTGCTCGACGCGCTCCGTCGCGACCTCGGCGCCGCGCTGGCCATGCAGGACGACCGGGCCGGGCGCGAGCGCCTGCTGCTGCGGATCGCGGTCGGCGCGGCGCGGCGCGCGTTGCATCTGTCGTACTCGCGCATCGAGCAGACGGAAGCGCGGCCGCGCGTGCCGTCGTTCTATGCGCTCGAGGTGGCGCGCGCGCTCACCGGCGAGGTGCCGGAGCCCCAGCGGATGGAGCGTGAGGCAGCGGCCGCGGCCGATGCTCGACTCGCCTGGCCGGCGCCGGCTGATCCGGCCAATGCGATCGACGAGGTCGAGCACGACCTGGCCACGCTGCGGGCCCTGCTGGCCAGTCGCCAGGCGAACGGGCGCGCGCGCTATCTGCTCGAGCTCAACGACTGCCTGGCGCGCTCGCTGAGAACGCGCTGGGCGCGGTGGCACCGGCAGTTCCGGCCCGCCGACGGGCTCGTCGGCGTGACCGACGGCACGCGGGCGACGCTGGCGGCCGCGCGCCTGGACGCCCGCGCCTACTCGGCGTCGGCGCTCCAGAAGTTCGCCGCGTGCCCGTACCAGTTCTTCCTCTCCGCGATCTGCCGACTCGAGCCTCGCGCGGAAGTGGCGTCGATCATCGAGCTCGATCCGGCAACTCGCGGCCACCTGTTCCACCGCGTCCAGGCCGACGTGATGCGCGCGCTGGCCGCCGCCGGCCGCTTGCCTCTGACCACGGGCTCCGTCGACGCCGCGCGCGCGACGCTCGACGTGACGCTGGACCGCGTGGCCGAGCGGTACCGCGAGGAGTTGGCGCCCGCCATCGGCCGCGTCTGGCTGGACGAGATCGAGTCGATGCGCGCGGACCTCCGGATGTGGCTCGAGCAGTCGGCGGCATCCCAGGCCACGTGGGAGCCGATCGCCTTCGAGCTCGCCTTCGGCCTGCCCCGCAATGCCGACAACGACCCCGCCAGCGTCGAGCGGGAGGTGACGCTGACCGACGGCTACCGGCTGCGCGGCATCGTCGACGTGATCGAGCGCAAGCGCGGCGCGACGGATCTCCGGGTCACCGACTACAAGACCGGGCGGGACTACACGCGCCGAAACCTGATGGTCGGCGGGGGCGAGATGCTCCAGCCCATTCTCTACGGACTGGCCGTCGAGCAGATCTTCACGGCGCGCGCGACGGAGTCGCGACTCTATTACTGCACGCGCGCGGGCGGCTTCTCCGAGCGGACAGTCGCCATGTCGGACGAGGCGCGCGGCCGGGGCCCCGAGGTGCTCGCCCTCATCGACCGTGCGATCGCCGCGGGCTTCCTGCCGGCGGCGCCTCGCCACGCCGCCTGCCGCATCTGCGACTTCCGCGACGTCTGCGGCCCGCACGAGGAGACCCGGATCAAGCAGAAGGACCCCGCACGGCTCGAGGCGCTGCGGCTGTTGAGGGAATGGCCGTGAGCGCGCTCGTGGACGGCACCGAGCGCGAGCGCATCCGCACATCCCTCGACGAAACACTGATCGTCGAGGCGGCCGCCGGAACCGGCAAGACGAGCGAGCTCGTGGAGCGCCTCGTCAACGTGCTGGCCGAGGGACGCGGCACCGTGCAGAGCATCGCCGCGCTGACCTTCACGGAGAAGGCCGCCGGCGAGCTGAAGCTGCGGCTGCGGGCGGGGCTCGAGGAGGAGCGACGGCGTGCGGCGGCGGGCAGCGCGCGGCACCGGCGGCTCGAGAACGCCATCGCGCATCTCGAGGAAGCGCGCGTCAGCACGATCCACGGCTTCTGCAACGACCTGCTGCACGAGCGGCCGGTCGAGGCTCGGGTGGACCCCGATTTCGAGGTCCTCGCCGAGCCCGAGGCCGAGGCGCTCTACCGCCGCGCGTTCGACGGCTGGCTCGCGGAGCAGCTCGAGGCGCCGCCCGAAGGCCTTCGGCGTGCGCTGCGCCGTCGGTCGTTCGATGGCGACCCAGTGGATCGCCTGCGGCACGCGGGCTGGCAGCTCACCGCCTGGCGCGACTTCCGCGCGCCGTGGCAGCGACGGCCGTTCGACCGCGCGGCGGCGATCGAGACGCTGATCGCACGCGTGCACACGCTGTACGCGAGCCTCAAGACGTGCACGGCGACGGGCGACACGCTCTACGCGGACCTCTGGCCGCTCCGGCGCCTCAGCGAGGACATCGGCACGCGCGAGAGCGTCGCCCCCAGGGATCTGGACTGGCTCGAGGCCGCCCTGGTCGATCTGCTCCGCGAGCGGACGTTCAGAAATCCGCGCCGCGGGCAGCCACGCAGCTACCCCGGCGTTCCGCGCGACGCGATCCTGGCCTCTCACGCCGATCTCGTGGCGGCGCTCACTGCCTTCGCCCGCGAGGCCGACGCCGATCTGGCCGCGCTCGTCCAGGAGAGCTTGCTCGAAAGCGTCGAGGGCTACGAGGCGCTCAAGTCTCGCGCCTCGGCGCTCGATTTCGTCGACCTCTTGCTGCGAGCGCGCGACCTCGTCCGCGGGCAGCGCACCGTCCGGGCCGATCTGCAGCGGCGCCTGTCGCACATCTTCGTCGACGAGTTCCAGGACACCGATCCGCTGCAGGCCGAGATCGTGCTCCTGCTCGCCGCGTCCGATCCGGCGGTCGAGCGCTGGCAGGACGTCACGCCGGCGCCCGGCAAGCTCTTCGTCGTCGGCGATCCCAAGCAATCGATCTATCGGTTTCGCCGCGCCGAGGTCGGGACGTACCAGGCCGTGAAGGAGTTGCTGATCGCACGCGGCGCGGCCTGCCTCAATCTCACGACGAGCTTCCGCGCGACACCTTCGATTCAGCGGCTGGTGAACGCGGCGTTCGCGCCGGTCATGCGGGAGGATCACGAGGCGCTCCAGGCCGCCTACGTGCCGCTCGCCCCGTATCGCGATGAGCGCGCCCCGCAGCCCGGTGTGGTCGCGCTGCCCATCCCGAAGCCATATGGCCGCTATGGAGGGTTCGTGAAGGCCGCCGTCGATGAATCGCTGCCCGACGCCGTCGGCGCCTTCGTCCGGTGGCTGCTGACCGAGAGCGGCTGGACGGTCACCGAGCGCGAGCGGCCCGGCGAGGCGGTACCGATCTCCGCGCGCCACGTCTGCCTGCTCTTCCGCCGCTTCACGTCGTGGGGCACCGACGTGACGGCCCCGTACGTCGAGGCGCTGGAGGCCCGCGGGATTCCGCACCTGCTGGTCGGCGGCCGGTCATTTCACCTCCGCGAGGAAGTGGAGAGCCTACGCACGGCGCTGGCGGCCATCGAGTGGCCGGACGACGAGCTGTCGGTGTACGCGACGCTGAAGGGGCCCCTCTTCGCCATCGGCGACGACGAGCTGATCGACTACCGGTACCGGTTCCGGCGCCTGCATCCCTATCGGCTCCCCAAGGAAGAAGCCGCCACGAGCCTGCAGCCGATCGTCGACGCGCTCGCGCTGCTGCGCTCGCTGCACGGGCTCAGGAATTACCGGCCGGTCGAGGAGACCATCGGCCGGTTGCTCGTCGCCACGCGGGCCCATGCCGCGTTCGTTCTCCGGCCGTGGGGCGAGCAGGCGCTCGCCAACGTGCTGAGGGTCGCCGAGCTCGCGCGCACGTACGAGGCGGCCGGCAGCATCTCGTTCCGCGGCTTCGTCGAGCGCCTGCGGCAAGAGGCCGAGGGCGAGGCGCCCGAGGCGCCGATCGTGGAGGAGACGAGCGAGGGCGTGCGGATCATGACCGTGCATCGCGCGAAGGGGCTCGAGTTCCCCGTGGTCGTCCTCGCCGACGTCACCGCGAACATCGCCGGCAATCCCAGCCGATACGTCGACGCCGAGCGCGGCCTTTGCGCGCTGAGGCTGGGCGGCTGGCAGCCGTGGGACCTTCTCGACCACGAGACCGACGAGCTCGCGCGTGACCGCGCCGAGGGCATGCGGATCGCGTACGTCGCGGCCACGCGGGCGCGCGACCTCCTTGTCGTGCCCGCGGTCGGCGACGATCCGTTCGCGGCCGGATGGCAGGCGGCGAGCGACGGCTGGGTGAGCCCGGTCCACGCCGCTGTGTATCCCACCGCAGCGGAACGGCGCGCGTCCACAGAGGCGCCCGGGTGTCCCGCCTTCGGCGAGGACAGCGTCCTCGAGCGGCCGGACCGCGACGTCCCGGGCCGGGACAACGTGCGCCCTGGTCTGCACACCTTTGGCGCGGATGCCGCGCGGTACGAGGTCGCCTGGTGGGATCCGCGGCGCCTCGCTCTCGACGCGCCGCGCAGCTACGGGCTGCGTCGCGAGGATCTGATCCAGGATCCCGGTCGGCCGATCGTCGAGGCCGACCGCAGGCGCTACGACGATTGGCGCGCCGGGCGCGAGGCCGCGCAAGAGCGCGGCGCGCGCCCCAGTCTCAGCGTCCGCGCGGTCACCGAGTGGGCGCGCGCGACGCCGATCGGCGACGAGATCGCCGCGAGCGGGGACGGCGTCGCGCTCGTGGTCGCCGCCCGCAGCGCGACACGGCCCATAGGTCCCCGATTCGGCACGCTCGTGCACGCCGTGCTGGCCACGGTCGCGCTGGACGCAACCGCCGAGCAGATCGCGGAGGGCGTGAGCCTGCAGGCTCGCATCCTCGGCGCTCCGCCCGATGAAGCGCACGCCGCCGCCGACCTCGTGGCCGCCGCGCTCTCCCACCCGCTCATGGCGCGGGCGCGGGAGGCGTGGCGCGCCGGCCGGTGCCGTCGTGAGGCGCCGGTGACCTCCCGCGAAGCCGACGGCTCCCTGATCGAAGGTGTGCTCGACCTCGCCTTCGAGGAGGCGGAGGGCTGGACGGTCGTGGATTTCAAGACCGACACGGAGATCGCGGCCGCTTTGGCGACATACCGGCGGCAGGTGGCGCTCTACGCATCCGTGATCGAGAAAGCGACCGGACGGCCCGCCGCCGGGGTGCTGATGCAACTCTAACGGCCCGCCGCTTGCACGCCAGACGACGCGAGGGCTACCAACCATGCAATGGTCTTCCGGTCGGCGTAGCGAGAACGTCGAGGACCGTCGAGGCGCCTCGGTCCCGCTCATCGCGGGCGGCGGTCTCGGCACGATCGTGCTGCTCCTGCTCGGACTGTTCTTCGGCTTCGATCCCAGCGCGTTTCTGCAGACCGGAAATCGCCCGGAGTCCGTTCCGGAATCCTCCACCGAGGCGCCGAACGCCTCCCCCGCCACGGACCCGCAGCGGGAGTTCGTCTCGGTGGTGCTGGCCGACACGGAGGACACGTGGCGGGACGCCTTCCGGGACCTGGGACGCACCTACAGCGAGCCGAAGCTCGTGCTGTTCACCGACGTGGCGCGGTCCGCATGCGGAATGGCGCAGTCGGCAGTCGGTCCGTTCTACTGCCCCTCCGACCGCAAGGTCTATCTCGATCTCTCCTTCTTCCGGGCGCTGCGCGACCGCTTCGGCGCTCCCGGCGACTTCGCGCAGGCCTACGTGATCGCCCACGAGGTCGGCCATCACGCGCAGCTGCTGCTCGGCATCACCGAACGCGTCCAGCGGAGCGGCGAGCAGATGTCGCCGACGCAGAAGAACGCGCTGTCGGTCAAACAGGAGCTCCAGGCCGATTGCTTCGCCGGCGTGTGGGGGTATCATGCGCGGCAGCGACAGATCCTGGACCCGGGGGACCTCGAGGAGGCGCTCCGCGCGGCCGCGGCGATCGGCGACGACCGCTTGCAGCAGCAGAGCCGCGGCCACGTCGTCCCCGATTCGTTCACGCACGGGAGCTCTGCGCAGCGGACGCGCTGGTTCAAGCGTGGCTTCGACTCGGGCGATCCGCGGCAGTGCGACACCTTCGCCACCGCGCGACGGTGAAGTCAGGAGGCATCATGACGAGCATCCTTCGAACTCTGATGGTCATCCTGCTGGCGGCGGGGCTGGCCGCCCCGGCGTACGCGGCGGATCCCAAGCCGGCCCGTACCGACGCGAAGACGTCGACCAAGTCGTCAGCGTCGACCGCGAAGATCGACCTCAACAGCGCCTCGGTGGAGGAGCTGGAGGCGTTGCCCGGGGTGGGACCGGCGACCGCGAAGAAGATCGTCGCCGGCCGTCCCTACAGCCGCAAGGACGAGCTGGTCGACAAGAAGATCGTCTCTGCCACGACCTACGGAAAGATCAAGGACCAGATCGTCGCGAGCCGCGTCGAGTCCGACGCCGCGAAGCCCGCCGCGGAAGCGACGAAGAAGAGCGAGACGAGGAAGAGCGAGACGAAGAAGAGCGAGACGACGACGCGAGCCGACGACCGCCCGGCCGCGTCGACGGCGTCCTCCGGGAAGGTCTGGGTCAACACCGCCACCAAGGTCTATCACCACGAGGGCGACGCCTGGTACGGCAAGACCAAGGAAGGCAAGTACATGACCGAGGCGGAGGCCATCAAGCAGGGGTATCGCGAGTCGCGACAGCAGCAATCACGACAGTGAGGAGAAGCCCATGAAGACCTTGATCCTCGGCGCGGTGGCAGGCGCGCTGGCGGCCGTCTACTGGCACGACGACCTGATGCGGCTGCGCGAGCGCGCGGGCGGCGATTTCTCCGGCTCGCTGCGCGAGCGCGTCGCCGACACGCTCGAATCGCTGGAAGCCTCGGTCGGCGAAGGCCTCGACAAGGCGCGCGGTGCCGCGTGCACGACGCTCCGCTCCTGGAGTCGCACGGTTCGCGGCGGTGAGGGAGAGTCCCCCTCTTCGACGCGGTCGGACTCCGTCACATCGTCGTAGCGACGTTATCGCGGCGGACCCGGCGTGGGCTGAGCGAAGCTAGCGGATCTCGTCGAGCGTGACGAGCCGCGAGAGGGCGGCCGATCGCGCGGCGGCCTCGACGACCTCGAGCGCGATCACCCCGTCGGCGATCGTTACCGGCGTCGCACGGCGCCCAGCGCAGGCGTCGAGGAACGCCTCGAGCTCGAGCCTGAGCGGCTCGGCGTCGCCCGTCGTCGGTAGCTCTTCCTTGCCGGTATCGACGGCTTCCCAGCCGGACCCTGCCCGGCGGTGCAGGCCGCTGTGCAGCGTCACGGTCGCCGTGCCGTAATCGGCGACGAGGCTGCCCGCGTCGCCGACGATCACGCACTCGCGATGCGTGCCAGGCGCGAAGTAGTTCGCGTCCACGACCACCGGCACATCGCCGTAGTGGACCGCCACGAGCGACAGATCGTCGAGGCCGCGGCCGAGGAAGTCGCGCTGGAGCGCGGACACCGCGGTGGGCTCGCGGCGTAAGAGAACGCGGAAGAGATCGACGTAATGGATGCCGTCCGTCTGGAAGACCCCGACGTCCGTCCGCGGACGCTTGAACCCTGAGAACCGTGCCGTCGCGTAGCGGACGGCACCGATGCGTCTCCCGGCGAGCGCCTCCTGAATGGCTGCGGTCACGGGATGAAAGCGGAAGATGTGCCCGACCTGGACGACTCGGCCGGTCTCGGCGGCGATCGCCGCCAGCCGCCGGCCTTCCTCGGCGGTCCGGGTCAGCGGCTTCTCGATGAAGCAGGGCTTGCCGGCGCGCAGGCACGTCTCGGCGATCGCGAGATGGCTGTCGGCGGGCGTGACGACATCGACCGCGTCGACGCGCTCGAGCACGGTGCGGTAGTCGTCGACGGCATGCGCCGGCTCGACGCCGCGGGCGATCGCCCACTGACGCCGCTCCGCCGCGACGTCGGCCGCCCACACCGTCGCGCCGAGCTCGCGCAGCACCCGCAAATGCTTTTCCCCCCAGCGGCCCAGCCCGACGAGCAGGATGTTCAACTGCGAGACGTCGGGGGGAGCGGACGCCGCTCCTCCCCGACACCCCCCACCGGGAGAGTGTCAGCGAACAGTTCGCCGCCGAGGTCCTCGGCGATCTCGTAGCGGAGCAGACGGGACTTCATCCAGCGGACGACGAGCAGATCGGCGGAGGCGACGAACGCGCGGTTCAGCACGCCGTACTTCGACCGACCGAAGCGCCGAGGGCGATTGCGGACCGGGACCTCGACCACGCGAAAGCCGCGCATCCGGAGGAGCGTGGGGATGAACCGGTGAAAGCCGCGGTAGAGCGGCAGGTCGCGCAGGCACTCCCGGCGAAACGCGCGGTAGGTGCAGCCGCTGTCGTGGATGGTCTCGTCGCTGATCCTGTTGCGGATGCCGTTGGCGACCCGGGAGGACAGGCGCCGCACCCAGCTGTCGCCGGCCGCGCGATCGACGCGCCAGCCCGTCGCGGCGTCCCAGGTGTCGAGCTTGCCGAGCAGCGCCGGAAGATCAGCCGGGTCGTTCTGCAGGTCCGCATCCATCGTCACGACCCAGCGGCCGCGCGCGGCCTTGAGACCGGCGTCGGTCGCCGCGGTCTCGCCGGCGTTCGCCTTGAGCCGGACGAGCCGCACGCGCGGATCCGCGTCGTGCAGCCCGCGGATGATCTCGGCGCTCCGGTCCTCGCTGCCGTCGTCGACCAAGACGACCTCGAAGCGGAATCCGAGCCGCTCGAGCGCGCCACGCAGCTCCGCCCACAGCGGCTGGAGGTTGTCTTCTTCGTTGTAGACGGGGATGACGACCGAAACGTCGACCGCGGGGTCGGCGGCGGCCCCCTCAGACACCGAGCGGGCCGCTCCGTTCACGAGGCCGCGTGCCCTGCCACTCCCCCACCAGACTCTGCGGAAAGTCGAGCCGGTCGAGCACGCGCGCGATCGTGTGGTTGACGATGTCGTCGAGTTCCTTCGGCCGGTTGTAGAAGGCGGGCATCGGCGGGAGCACGATCGCGCCCATCTCGGCCAGCGCCAGCATCATCCTGAGATGTCCGACGTGGAGCGGCGTCTCGCGGATCAGCATGATGAGCGGCCGGCCCTCCTTGAGCGTCACGTCGGCCGCGCGCGAGATGAGCGTGTCGGCATAGCACGCGGCCACCGCCGCCGCCGTCTTGATGCTGCACGGCGCGATGACCATCCCCGCGGTGCGAAACGAGCCGGAGGCGAGGGTGGCGCCGATGTCGGCGTTGTCGTAGCGCTGGTGGGCGAGGGCCTCAACGTCGGCGACCGCCCAGTCCGTCTCGGCCACGAGCGTGCGCTTGCCCGAGCGGGACAGGACCAGGTGCAGCTCGACGTCGGCGTAGCGCTGCAGGATCTCGAGGAGACGGATGCCGTAGATCGAGCCGCTGGCGCCGGTGATCCCGACGACGACGCGCTTCACAACCGCAGCCTGCGCTTGAACACTTCCTCGCGGGTCTTCTGGTACATGACTTCCCACTCGCGGCTGCCTTCCGGCACCGGGCGCGAGTACGACGACAGCGTGCGACGCACCTCGGTGTCGACCGATTCTTCGAGCTTGGCCTCCTCCGTCAGGCTGCGCATCACCTCGACCCGCAGATCGTCGGGCGCCCGCACCTGCACGCCCTGCACGGAGCCGAGCTCCTTGACGATGAGGTCGGCGAGGTAGAAGAGGCGCTCACGGCTCATCCGCATCAGAGGATGAATCCCCGGTCGCGGGCGAGCTTCTCGCGGACCTTGCCGAAAAGCTGACGATAGTCGGCCGACGAGTCCTTGATCGCCTTCGCGTGCGTGAGCAGGAGCTGGCGGGCCTCGGCGTCGAGCTTCTCCTCGGCGACGAGATTTTCGAGCACCACGTGGCGGATCGCCGCACGCGCCGCGGCGTCGTCCTTCACCTCGATGATCTTCTTCGTCGTCAGGCGCTTGAGAACCGCGTCCGCCATCCGCTCGGCGATCTGATCGCGCCTGGGCATAGCCGTAACACCTTACAGGCCACGCCAAGGGGTGTCAAGAAACGGCCGGTAAAACGAACGTCACGCGCGTGCCCGAGCCGGGCGCGCTCTCGAGACGCACACTGCCGCCGTGCGCGTCGATCAGCGATTTCACGACGGCGAGGCCGAGACCGGCGCCGCGCGCGCTGCCGACGCCCGGCGCGCGATAGTACGGCTCGAACACGCGCGGCAGCGCCTCGGCGGGAATGCCGCGCCCCACGTCGCGGACGGAGAATTCCACCGCGCGGTCGGCCCCGCGCGCGGCGACGTGGACGTCACTGCCAGCCGGCGAGTACTTCATCGCGTTACCCACGAGGTTCTTGAGGATCCGGTCGAGCGCGTCGGCGTCCGCGTCGACCGCCGGCAATGTCTCATCGCACTCGACGACGAGGCGATGCGAGCCCGTGCGCCGGAAGACCTCGACCGCGGCGGCGACGGCGGGCGCGACCTTCACGGCCGCGCGTGACAGCTTCGGCTCGAGGCCTCGCTCGAGGCGGGACAGGTCGAGGAAATCGTCCACGATGCGGACGAGGCGCTCGGTCTCGTGTTGCATCAGCTCCGCCATGTGCCGAACCTCGGCGGCGTCGAAACGGCGCTGGGCTAGGAGCTCACTGAAGCCGAGGAGCGCGGTCAGCGGAGTCCGCAGCTCGTGTGACGCGACGGCCACGAACGCGGATTTCGTGGCCGTCGCGCTGGCGATGCGCTCGGCCAGCTCCTCCGCGAAGCGCCGCTGGCGGGAGGCGAGCCGCGCGTTCTCGAGCGCGAGACCACAGTGGGCGGCCAGGGTCGATAGCGCCGCTCGCTCGGCGGCGGCCATCTCGCCCTCGCGCTCGACGGCGAGGACCCCGATCGGCGCGCCGCCGACGAGCAGCGGTGCGGCGTAGGCCCGGCGGGGACGCGCGCCGCCGCCGACGTCGGGCACGTAGCGGGGTCGTCCGGTCGCGAGAACCTCGGCGGCCAGCGAGTCTTCCGCGACGCAGACGCCGCCGGCGATCGCGAGTCGATCGTCGCCGCGGACGACGAGCGCCACGTCGTCGACGTCGAGCCGCACGGCCAGGCACGCGCGCAAGCGGCCGACCGCCACCTCGAGCGGCGCGTCCTCGGAGAGCGCCCGCTGCACCGCGAGCAGGAGTCGCCACCGCCGGCGCTGCGCCTGCGCGTACGACGCGAGGCGACCTACGAGCATGCCGACGAGCAACAGCGCGATGCAGGTGACCACGCGCTCGGTGGCCGCGGGCGTCAGCCCGCCGCGCTCGATCGCGGCAAAGATCCAGGGCGTCTGCAGCAGCACGGTGGCGGCCGCGGTCACGCCGCCGCCGAAGACGCCGAACCGCAGTGCGGCCACGATCACGGGCACGAAGTAGAGGTAGCGCAGCAGCGACATGGCCTCGACCCCGTCACGGCTGCTCAGCACGCCGACCGCGAGGACCGACACGGCGAGGGCGACGATGTCCCTCATCCGATGGCCAGGGTCCGGTACGCCAGGAAGAACATCCAGGAGGCGGCGAGGCCGGGCAAGAGGCTTCCCGACCACCACAGCAGCCAGCAGTCGACGGCGCTGAGGACGGTCAGGTAGAACAAGGCCCCCGCCATGACCTCGACCTGCTTGGGCAGCATCGGATCGACGACGTAACGGAACAGCGTCGCCGTCGTGGCGACGGTGGCCGCCGCGGCGAACGACCAGCGCCGCTGGAGCCGATTGAAGAGCGCGCCCCGGAAGAAGCACTCGGCGGAGATCACGTTCGCACCCACGTCGTACACCCAGAGGAGCAGGACCGCGGTCGCGCCGCCGCGCAGCGCATAGCCTAGTGTCTGCGACGCGGACAGGAGCAGATGTGCGCCGAGCAGCCCGCCGAGGGCGGCGCCGGCGAGCACAGGGCGCCATGCGACGCGCGGCCCGAGACCGAGGCCGGTCAGGCTTCCGCGCAGCGTCAGCAGCGCCAGCCACGCGGGCGCCGTGAGCAAGAGCACCGACCCTCGCGGATCGACGACGGCGGCGGCGGCACCGGCGCCGATCAGCGCGATGGTGACGAGCACGGCTCCGCGCGGCAGCCGTGTGCGACCCTCGGCGGCGCCCCACTCGAGCGCGATGGCGAGAAGACCACCGTGCGCGGCAGTGATCGCCACCGCACGCAGCACGCTCGGTGTGACCCACCCGAGCCCGGCGAGCCCCGCCGCGGCGGCCCAGCCGGCGCCGAGCGCGGAGACGAGCGCGACCGGCGTGTTCGCCAGGAGGCCGGCGCGCCGAGACGGCGCCGGCCGCTCAAGCGTCCACATCGCGAAGGATCCCGAGCGCGACGGCCACCACGTCCTCGTCGAGCAACGTCCCCGCGGCGCCCGCCAGGTGTTCGAGCGCGGTCTCCCGGGGGAGCGCGGCGCGGTACGGCCGGTCGGACGTCAGCGCGTCGAACACATCGGCCGCGGCGACGACGCGCGCGCCGAGCGGAATGGCCGCACCGGCGAGTCCGTCGGGATAGCCGCTGCCGTCGTGGCGCTCGTGATGATGGCGGATGATGACCGCCTCGGCGGCCAGGCACTCGAAGGGCCCGACGATCTGCGAGCCGATCACGGGATGGCGGCGCATCAGCGCCCACTCACGGTCCTCGAGCGGCCCGGCCTTGAGGAGCACGGCTTCGGGCACGCCGATCTTTCCGATGTCGTGCAGCAAGCCGGCCTGGCCGACGGTCTGCACCGTCTCGGGCGGCAGCCCCATCCCCAGCGCGATGCGACGACTCCACCGGCCCACGCGCTCGGAGTGACCGCGGGTGTACGGGTCCTTGGCCTCGATCGCGTTGGCGAGCCCGAGGAGCGACTGGCCGATCGACCGCCGCAGATGCAGGTAGAGCTCGCGGACGTCCGCGGCATAGCGGAGCGACTGCTCGTAGGCGGCGTTCAGCCGCCGGTAAGCCACGGCGAGCTCGTCGGCGGCGGCTACTCGGGCAGCCATCGGATCGTCTGCGGCATGAGCTGCTCGACGAGCGAGAGCAGCCGGACCGGCGAGAACGGCTTGGTGAGGTACTCGTCGGCGCCAGCGGCGAGACCGCGGGCGACGTCATCACGCTGCGCCGCCGCGGTCAGCATGATGACCTTGGTGTTCGCGAGTTGGCGGTCCTCCTTCAGGCGGCGGCAGACCTCGAGGCCGCTCACGTCGGGCAGATCGACGTCGAGGAGCACGAGATCGGGCCGGTAGGCCACGGCGCGATCGAGCGCCGTGGTGCCGTCGGCCGCCTCGAGGACCTGGACGCGACTGTCTTCGAGGGTGATGCGCACGAGCTGGACGATGTTGGGCTCGTCGTCGACGATCAGGACGGTAGTCATGACGGTCGCGTCGTAGTGCGACCGGCATGCCATCTCTACAGGTACTGAATGGCGTGGGGTTACGGGGCACCGCGAGCATGGGCTGCAGGCGCCCGCGGGCGCCGTGCCCACCGGCGGGGGCACCAACAAAGCGGCGGGGGCCGAGCCCCCGCCCTACGTCACTTGATCTCGACCGTGCCCTTCATGCCGGGATGGAGCGCGCACGCGTACTCGAAGACGCCGGCGTCCTTGAAGGTCAGCGACGCGCTCTGTCCCCGCAGGAGGACGACCGTCTTCAGCGGCGCTCCGGCGACGGTCACCTGGTGGGGCGAATCGTCGGCGTTCGTCCACGTCACGGCCGTGCCCGGAGCGGCGACGAGCCGGGTCGGTCCGAACGCGAAGCCCGTGATGTTGACGTCCGCCGGTCCGCTCCTCGCCGCGACCGCGCCCGACGGGAACGTGCCGGCGAGCTTGGCGAGCGAGATGACGAAGTCCTGCTTCTCGTGCGGCTTGTGGCACTGGAAGCAGCTCTTGAAGTTCGCTTTATCGTTGAGCTTGCCGTCGGCGGTGAAGACGGCGTATTCCCAGTCGCCGTTGCGGAGATCCTGGGGATACTCCGCGCCCCACCCCGTGCGCTTCTCCATCACGGTGTAGGCGACCAGGTCGCCCTTCACGAACCGGCCGCTCGGGTCCTTGATGGG
>Ga0075425_100000680_pt1 | contig 32404 bp, 27 predicted proteins | sample SoiMethybrSBSTD4_FD_75300 | JGI IMG/M metagenome (GOLD analysis project Ga0075425, IMG submission 75300) | Bulk soil microbial communities from a Populus tree surrounding site in Tennessee, USA - Soil MetaG P. TD hybrid SBSTD4 | ecosystem: Environmental > Terrestrial > Soil > Tree plantation... | reverse complement strand
CCGCAGCTGCCGCGACTGCGGTCGCGGCAAGGCAAAGCGGCGACTGCGGTCGCCGCACTCCAAAAACTACAACGCGATCCGCACGTTCCCGAACGCGGTCTCGTACTTTCTCCCCTTCTTTTTCTCCTTAGCGAGGAAGGTTTTGATCTCCTTCGCGACCTTCTGGTCGGAGAAGTCGTCGAGCGCGTAGGTGAAATGGATCGTGAAGTCGTCGTCGCCTTTGCGCGCGGCGGAGATCATCTCGAGGGTCGGGATGTCGGGGTTGCTGTACTTGCCGTTCGCGGAAATGACGTAGTGATCCGCGATGATGCGCTCGAAGTAATCGTGATCGACGTCGCGATCGCTGCCGTGATGCGGGAGCTTGAGGACGTCGATCTTCATCGTCCCGCCCTTCTTCATCGCGCCGCATTTCTCGAGGCCCGTCAGGGTGTGATCGCCGCGCGCGTCGCCGGTGATCAGGATGCGCTTCTTGCCGCTCTCGACGAGAAAGACGAGGCTCGCGAGATTCGGCACCGACTTGTCGAGATACGCCGCGACTTCAGCCTTCTTCGCTTTGTCCTTCTTCATCTTTTTGATGTTTTCCGCCCACTCCTTCTGCAGGTCGCGAACCTGCTGGTCGAGCGGCGCGACGACGGTGAACTTCACTTTGTTGATCGTCAGCGGACTGCTTTTGTGTCCGTTCACGACGAGAGGACTGAATGGCTTGTTGCCGCCGATGCCGAGGGTGTCGAGGCTCTTGCGCACCTGACGGCCCTGCCCCACCGACGCGATGACCGCGCTGGTGTTCGGCTGCACGGATCCGCCGACCGATGCCGCGCTCACGACGGATGCCGCCGTGCCCAGTTCCTCGTCGTCGTCGCCGAGGAGATCGTTGAAGCTGTTGTGCCAGAAGCGCTTGAACTCGAGGATGGGCTGAATCTTGTTCTGCACGAGGCCCTGCGTCAGATCATCGATGCCGTGAATGTGATCGTCATCGATGTGACTGACCATCCCGACGTCGACCGTGAGCCGCTTCGGCTTGCCGCGCTCCTCGTGAATTTCCTTCAGCCGCGGCAGCAGCGATTTGTTGAGGATGCCGGTCGGACCGCCGTCGATGATCGCCAGACCGGGTTCGGCCTTCGTGCCGAAATGCAGAAGAAGCGAGTCACCATGCGCGGCGGGAAGAGCCTCGAGGATGAAGACCATAAGACCTCCAGTGCTGGGTGCTGAGTGCTGAGAGTCCTGAGTCCTGAGTCGGCGATGGCGCAGCGGCACCGCAGCACTCAGCACTCAGGACTCAGCACTCGCCTTTTTCATACTGACTGCAATGCGCGAAGGACGTCGAGCATCCCTGCGCCCTGAAAGTAGCGCTCGCGTTTGAGATCGGTCGCGGTCGACGTGAGGATTTCCTTGATGCGCACCGGCTCGCCGACCAGTTCGTTGTGCCGCGCCATCAGCAGCGCGGCGGCGCCGCTCACGTGCGGCGTGGCCTGACTCGTCCCGTCCTTCGTTCCCTCCGCTCCCAGCGTCATCGGCAGCGCCGACGCGATCTTCTCGCCCGGCGCGACGAGATCGGGCTTGATGCGCCCGTCGCCCGTCGGTCCGCGACTCGAGAAGTAGCTCACACCGTACGTGTGCGGCCGCGTGCGATGCGTCGCGCCGACGGTGATCACGAGATCGGCATTCCCGGGATCGGTGATGCTGACGCTGCTGTACGACTCGATCGTGCCGTCGGGCGTCGTGAACTTGCGATAGCCCTGATTGCCCGCGGCCGCGACGACGACGATCCCCGAGTTCACGACGCGCTCCGCTTCCTCGCACACCGGCGTGCGGCCGCACGCGAAGTTCGAGACGTCATGCGGAATGGACATGCTGAGATTCACGCCGTGCACGGCCATCAGGTCGTTCGTCGAATTCAGAAAACGAACGAACTGCAGCGCGGCCATGACGTTGAACTCGTCGCCGGAGCCGTCGGGGCCGAGAACGCGGAAGTCGTAGAGATTGAGATCGGGACAGACGCCGGCGAGATCCTGCGCCGGAGCCGGCGCGTCGGTCGTCCTCCAGTCGGCGGCGAGAATTCCGGCGACGTGGGTGCCGTGATCGTTTCCCGGGATGTCCTTCTCGCCGTACTCGCTCATCGGAATTTCGATGAACTTCTGAATCAGCTTCCAGTCGATCGAGAGCCCGAGGCGGAGGGACGTCTTCAGGTGATCGAACTCGTTCTCGATCTCCTTGTTTTTCTTCGCCGCGGCGCGCGCCGCCTTCGCTCGCGCCTTCACGCCGTCCGGCAGATCGTCGAAATTCGCATCGGGATCGAGCAGCACCTCGATGCAGGTGAAATCGAACGTGCCGCGCACGCGCGTGTTGTTCTGCTTTTTCTTCTTGTCGTACCACGTCGGGCAGAGCTTCTCGCCGTTGCGAGTGCGAAATGCGGGATGCGTCGCATCGATCCCGCTGTCGACGACCGCCCATGCGAGCTCGGAGCAACTGATGTTGAACAGACGGCGTGCCGCGTCGGCTTTGATCGCGAGCGTCGAGCCGAACACCGTACGGCTCGCGCGACGGTTCGCGCTGACCGAATGAATCTTCGCCTCGGGCTCGGGCACGGTCTCGAGACCCGCGATCGCATCCAGCGCGGAATCGCTGATCCTTTTCCAGAATGCATCCGGCGCCCTGTCGAGCCTGGGCTTGTCGGCCGTGAGCTCGGCGGGCACGTCTTCGTCGCCATGCAGGATCGCCAGCGCACCGACGACGCGGACGAGCCACAGCACGTCAGGCGCAATTTTCGGTGCGCCTTTTTCAATCGGCGGATGTTCGGGATCCTTCACGGCCTTCGCCACGTACCTGCGCAGTTTCGGAGCGGCGAACGTGCCGGCCTCGGGATGGTTCTTCACGACCTTTTTGCGCCACCAGTCGGTCATCGGCAGAACGACGCGCACGAGATCGGAAAACGTCAGCTTCGCGCCGACTGTCGACTGGTTGTAGATCACGCGCGTCGACGACTGCTTCCGCTCGTCGAGAATGTTCCGCACCTTTCCCGGGGACGCATCGCGAAACGGCGTGATGAGCACCTTCACCGGCTCGTCGTACGGCGGCGGCTCCTCGTCGTCGTCGACCGGGACGCCCGCGAAGCGCATCCAGACGTCGGGCAGCACCGGCGTGTCCTGCGTGAAGCGGCGCACCTTCCCCACGCCCAGCATGAGCTGCTCCATCGCGTTGCGTGAGATCGCCGATTTCTTCGCCATTCACACTCCTGTCTTGTCGTACGGAAACTTCTCCGGCGCGAACGTCACGCCGGCGTGCGCGCGCATGGCGCGCTCGGCCATCGCGTAGCCGAAGTTGATCAGACGCTCCTGATACGCGGGGTCGAGCTTCGCGAGACGCGTCGGCGTCTTCGCCAGCTCATCGATGCGATGCGCCGGCAACGCGAGCTTGCTCGTCACCGGATATTTGGCCGGATTGCTGTACATCGCCCAGAACGCGCCCTTGCGCGATCCGTCGGTGAGCGAGCCGACGACCTCGCGCTTGCGCAGGCTGCGCACCTGGTTGTCGATCAGGCTGTTCACGCGGAGGCCGTGCTGCACGGGATTGCCGTGCGGGTCTTCTTCCGGCGCGAGCTTCGCGCCGGCGTCGCTGACGAGAATCGTCATGCAGCTCTTCGCGGTCTCGATGCCCATGTTGTCGTACACGCCGCCGTCGGTGAGGACGACGTCCGTCGTGTACGGCGGCTCAGTCAGCGTCGCGCCGTCGAGCTTCGAGTAATCGGACGCCGCGAATTTCAATCGAACCGGCGACAGCACCGGCGGGAACGCCGACGACGCCGTCACCGCCTCGGCCACGAGCTTGTTCGGCTTCCACTGGCCGACGCGATAGTCGGCGATGTACTTCTGCGAGAACCTGACCAGCGATCCCGTCTGCACGTTTGTCGCGTTGATCACGAAGCGCGGCTCGGCCGGCAACTGATCGAGACGCATGCCGTTGTAGAGATGCTTGTCGTACGCGTCGCGCACGCGATCGCTGATCGACCCGCGTCCGAAGATGCCGCCGAGCACCGAGCCGACGTCGATCGTCGTACTGGCCATTCCGCGAATCGGCGTTACAACCTCCGCGACGAAATTCGCCGCGAATCCGTTCGCATCGAATCCGAGCTTCGTCCATCGCGACGCGAGCGTTCCGGAGGTGATCGATCCGCCGGACACGCTCGAAAAGCGCGTGATCTTTTTCAGATAGCGCGCATCGTTCAAATACCAGAGCACGCCGAGGTGAAAGAGCATCGCGCGATAGCCGCCGCCGGAGAGGCAGAGGGCGATGCCTTCGGTGAGTGGGGCTGATTCGAGGTCGTCGCTCATGGTGTTGGTCCGTTGGTCGGTTGGTTGGTCCGTTAGTCCGTTGGTCGGTTGGTCGGTTAGTCGGTGGCCGTTGATCGTGGTCGGTTCCACGGACCAACCGACCAACGGACCAACGGACCAACCCTTCAGTGCTTCGACGACCTCCGCTTTCCTCCGCTCGTTGTACTAGTGACGTTTGCGATGTTCAGCGTTGCAGTGGCCGGGGTTCCGATCGAGGCGCCGCCGCTGGTTGCCGACAGTGTGAGCGTCACGGTCTCCGTTCCCTCGGTCGCGGAATCGGTCAGCGTGCGCACCGAGAACGATTTCGATCCCTGTTCGCCGTCGGCCCACGACAGGGTTCCGCTCGATGTCGTGTAATCGCTGCCCGCGGTCGCGCTGCCGCCCGACGTCGCGTAGTTCACGGTCACCGTTCCCTTCACGCCCGCGGCGCGCACGACGGTGATCGTCGCGGTCGCGCCCTCCGTCACGGAGAAAGCGCTCGATCCGAACGCGAGGTTTCCCGGGATCGACGTCGGTCCCACGTAAGTTCCTCGGCGATACATCACGCCGAAGCGTCCTTCGTTGAGCCACGTCGAAGCGGAGCCGCTCGGCGTCAGATGATCGGTGCCGAGGTTCTGGCGCAGCAAACGGCTGCCGGTCGTGTTCGAGGCGCCGGTCGCGTAGACGACCGCGCGGTCATCGCCGAAGAAGCTCGGCGACGATTCGACGCCGCTCTGGCTGCCGATCTTCGAGAACGTTCCTTCGACGAGATCGGCCACGTACACGTCGGCGAAACCGGTCACGGGGTCGTACGCCTCGAAGGTCATCAGGTCGTCGGATGTGTGTCCGAGCGCGGGGAAGCCGATGTCGAGGCCTTCGATCGGCGGAACGATCGTGTAGAACTCCCCTTCATTCAGGTCGTACGCGTAGATCGCCCACGCGGCCCACGCGGAGCCGTTCGTTTCCACTTCCGTCAGCGCGTCGTAGACGATGAAGCGGCTGTCGGACGTGAACGTCATCGCGTCGGCGAAGTCGATGCTCGCGAAATCGAAGTCCGCGTCGATGACCGGCGTCGACAGATCGATCTCGATCTCCTGGTCCGTGGCGAGATCGACGACGATGATCCGGTCTTCAGGTTCCGAGGCGCCGAGGAGAATGACGCCGAAGCGATTGCCGTCGGGGGACATGCCGACCGACGACACCTTGATGCCTTCGGCCGGAAATCCGGCGCACGCTTCTTCCGCGCTGCGATCGGTGAGGATCAGACAGATGTCGTTCAGCGAGTCGACGAATGCCGCGAGCTTACCGTCGGAGGTGACCGCCGGACGGCTTTGCGCGACGTCGAAGTGACTCAGCGCGACGCCGCCGGCGGCATCGGATCCTTCGCGGCGGCCGAGTCCCCAGAGGTTCTGCGATTTGTAAAGGAAGAGCGTCGAGTCGGCGCCCTGAACGACCGGGATGTCCGGTTTCTCGGGAGTCGACGACGCCGTAAAGATCTCGACGAGATCGAATGCGGCCGCGGTCTTCTGCGACTGATTCGAATTGACACCGAACAATTCATCGGCGGACTTGATCGCGGCGAGACGCGCGTCGATGAACTGCGAGTTCTTCGTCAGATGGACGGTGTTCATCCGATAGAAGATCTTCTGCGCGTCGCCGCGGCCGATCGCACCGTTCATCCCCTCCGCGAGCAGGTAGTACGCGCGATTGATGATGCCGCTGTTCGTGTGCACGCCGCCGTTGTCGTCCTTCGTGACGAGGAACTGGCTCATCTTCGCCGGATCGCCGAAGCGCGCCGGATCGGACATCGAGCGGATCGGCGCGCGCATCTGCGATCCGATCAGCCAGTCGTTGGTGCCGAACGTTCGGAACTCGACCATCTCGCCGAAGATGTCGGAGAGCGCTTCGTTCAGCGCGCCCGACTGTCCCTGGTAAACGAGATGCGACGCGTTGTCGGTGACGCCGTGGGTCATCTCGTGCGCGATGACGTCGAGCGAGCCCGCGTACTTGTCGTCGTCGCCGAAGACCATCAGCTGCTGGTCGCCGTCCCAGAACGCGTTCGGGAATCGCTGGCCGAGGCGAACGATGCCCATGATCGTGCCGCGGTTGCCGTCGATCGAATTCCGCTGATGCACGTTGAGGTAGTAGTCGTAAGTCTGCGAGATCAGAAACGACGCGCTCACGGTGTCGGCGACGGGCCAGTTGCTCGAGCTGCTCGAGCTGACGACCGCGAGGTTCGGAGGGAACTCCTTCGGATTGCTCGTCGCGGGAAGATTCTTCGCGTCGGCGATGAAGATGCCGCCGCGCGTCGTCTGCGGCGCGGGCGGCGTCGACGCCGGATCGAACATCGCCTTCGTCGTGTCGAGCATGAGGAACGTCGAGCCCTGCTGCCAGAGGTTGAGCGTGCGCGTCGCGCCGCTGAGATCGCGGCCGGAGCCGGTGACGCCGGCGGTCTCGATCGTGTTGAAGCGCTCCAGCACCGCGCCGCTGCTCGCGTCGACGACGACGAGCCATCGCGTGGCGAGCGATTCGTGAACGGTCATCTTCCACGCGAGTCGCGCCCGACGTCCTTCGCGCGCGAACACGATCAGCTCCGGAACCGACGTCGCCCCACCCGCGGATTTCATCGCCGCCTCGGTCGTGATGACCGGCACGCGCGGAATGCGTCGCGGCGTCGGCACGAACGCGCCGTCGACGAGATCGACGTTGCCTGCGTCGTCGAGATGAACGATCAGTTCCGATGGCCAGACCGGTAGACCCTGAAACGTCTGATCGAAGCGGATGTGCGTGCGGCCGAGGTTGTCGAGGATGCGGCTCGTGACGACGAGCTCGGCGTCGGGATTGTCGATCTTGAGCAGACCGGCGTTCTCGCGCAGGAAGGCGCGCGCGGTGTCGAGCGCGCTGGCGTTGAGCGAGGCGGCGCGAAGAACGCCGCCGCTGCGAATCTGCAGCGGCGTGCCGTCGGTGCGCCACGCGATCGCGACGTCGGAGCGCATCTCGAGCGGGCTGATCGGTTTTTTCTTCGCGGCGATGCGCAGCGACGGCGTCGCATGCCGCAGAACCGCCCTTTGGAGTGCGGCGACCGCAGTCGCCGCTTTGTCAGCGCCAGCCGCAGCTGGCGCGAGGAGAAAGACGAGAACGAGCGAAAGTCTGCGCACAGGGCCTCCTGGGCTTTTTTTTGACGGCAGAATCACTCTAACGCAGGCCGTATCATGCCTGTAAACGATTCCACGGCATGGCCGTCGAATTCTCGTGAGAAGCAACGTGGTGATGTTTCGACTGACCGACTCGAACGAACCGCCAACCGACCGGGAGCTGATCGATCGCACTCTCGCAGGCGACAGCGATGCCTTCGCCGGTCTGGTCGAGCGTTTCCAGCGGAAGATTTTCCGCGTCGCCTTCGCCATCGTTCGCGACGAGATCGAGGCGGACACCATCACCCAGGACACCTTCGTGCAGGCCTGGACGCATCTCGCGAAGTTTCAGGGACGCGCGGAGTTCGAGACCTGGCTGACGCGCATCGCCATCAATCGATCGCGCGACTCGCTCCGCCGCCGCCGCTTCATGTCGCTCTTTTCCAGCCGCGTCGATGACGACGACGAAAACGTTCCGCGCATCGAGCCGGTCGACGAGCGTCCCGATCCGGAGCGCCAGATCGCGGCGACGCAGCTCAAGGCCGCCATCGATCGCGCCGAGAAACAGTTGTCCGCGCAGCAGAAGGTGATCTTCCGCCTGCGCCACTACGAAGACCTTTCGCTCGAGGAGATCGCCACTCACCTCGGGCTTCGCTCGGGCACGGTGCGTGCGCATCTGTTCCGCGCGATTCACAAGATCCGCAAGGAGCTCGCGGCGTGGCGGCTGCGAGGCCTGCCCCAGGGGATGGAAGATGCAGCCGAAACACTTTAGCGAAGCGGACCTGCTCGAGACGTACTACACGCAGCCCGGCGAATCGATGCCGGTGATGATGCACGTCGCGGACTGCGAGGAGTGCGCGTCGCGCTACGAGCGCCTCGAGAAGAAGATCCGCGGCACGGCCTCCTGCCACATCGAAAGCGATCGCCCGGACACGTTCTGGACGCGGCAGCGCCTGTCGATCATGCGCCGCGTGGGCCAGCAGAAGCGGCAGAACCTGACCATGGCCCAGACGCTGCGCATCGCCGCCGCGGCCATCCTCGCCTTCGTCCTCGGCGGCGTGACGACGTATCGCACCATCGAGCCGGCGATCCCGACGACCACCGCGACGACGACGATCGCGAAGTCGGCCAATCCGGTGACGACGATCAAATCCGACGACACGACGATGCCCGCGAATCCGTGGGACAGCGAAGAGCTCGACGACTTCCACTCGATGGTCGACTGGGAGACGTGGGGAGACCCGAAATCATGACCCGACGCTTTCTGATCGCGGCGGCGCTCATCGCCGCCGCAACGTTTGCCAGCGCGCAACAGCTCCCGCCCGGCAAGTGGTGGCGCCGCGATGAAGTCGTGCGCCACCTCGGACTTTCGACGGACCAGCAGAACCGCCTCGATCGCATTTATGCGGAAGCGGCGAGCGATCTGATCGACGCGCGCGGCGAGGTCGAGAAGGCCTCGATCGCGCTGCGCTCGGAGATCGATCAGCCGCAGCCGAATCACAACTCGGTGATGAAGACCGCCGCCCGCCTCAGCGCCGCGCGCGGCAAGCTGTTCGAGCGCGAGCTGCTGATGCTCCTCGACATGCGCGCGACGCTGACCGAGCAGCAGTGGACCAAGATGCGGAACGTCCTCGATCGGATGGAGCAGAACCGCAAACCGCGCATGGACGGCGGCAACCCCGACGACGGACCGGACGGCCCGCCGAACGGCCCGAACCCGGGACGCGGGAATCGCCCGCAACAGCGCCCCCGGCCCAACCTGTAGTCGGTAGTCGGTGGTCGGTAGTCGGTGTTTGTGCGACGCGCACCGCATGAACACCGACTACCGACAACCGACTACCGACTACCATTTGCGGCGTGTTGGACGTCGCCGTTCGCAACCTCTCGTTCGCGTATCCGAAGGGGACGTTTGCGCTGCGCGAGGTGAGCATTGCGTTCGCGAAGAGCACGCATACGGCGATCGTCGGACCGGCGGCGTGCGGCGCGACGACGCTGCTGAAGCTGATCGCGGGAACGCTCGCGCCGCAGTCCGGCGAGATCGTCGCCGGCGCGCGACTGATCAACGATCTGAAGCCGTCGCGACGTCCGCTGCTTTACGCCACGAACGCGATCGACGTGCCGCTGCGCTGGTCGGTGCAGCATGCCCTGATCGCGGCTGTGCGCTCTCGCTCGCTCGATCGCGAGGATCGCCATCGCGAATACGCGCTCGCGGTTTCGAAGTGGCAGATCGAGCATTTATTGGATCGAAAGATTGCGACGCTCTCGACGTCCGAAACGACGCGCGTGCATCTCGCGCGGATCGAATTGATGCGGCCGGCGATCGTGGTCGCGGACCGTCTGCTCACCGGCGCGAGCGAAGAGATCGCGGACGATTTTCATCGGACGCTGCGCGTGATGGGCGCGACGGTGATCAGCGCGCCGGCGTCGCGATCCGAGCTCGCGCTGACGGACAACGTCGTCGTGCTGCGTAACGGCCGCGTCGTGCAGAGCGGCAGCATCGCGGAAGTCTTCGCGCAACCGGTCGACGAAGCGGCGGCCATCGCGACCGGCGAGATCAACGTCGTGCCGGTCTCGATTCGCGGCACACTCGTCGAGGCGTCGATCGGCGCGTGGGACGTTGCGAATCCGCCGTTTCAAGGCAGCGGTGTCGCGCTGATCCGTCCGCACGACTTCGAGATCGCGAGCGCCGGCGAGGACTCCGATTTCGTTTTCGGCATCGAGGAAGCGGGCTTCCACGACGGGCGATGGATGGCGCGCGGTTTCCTGACCGGAGGCGTTTCGCTGCGCGTCGCGTTGCCCGCAGGCGCGAACGTTCACAAGGGCCGGCTGCTCCCGCTGCGCTACGATCCTTCGCGGTTCCGTCTCATTCCGCGCGACTTGCCCGAGCCCGTGCCTACCGTTCCGACCAACGTCGTCCCGCCGCTGCGGGACTCCCGCTGAACCTGGCGACTCATTTGCAGCGGCCGAGACAGTTCTAATTTGGCTGGAGAATCAGATTTTGATCCGAGCCCGACGGACCCCGCTGAAGCTACGCAAGCTCCTCGTGATCGACGACGACGAGAAGCTCGTCGGTTATTACCGTGAGCTCCTCACGCCGTACGGCTTCGAGGTCCTCACCGCGCTCGACGGTCAGGAGGCCGTGCCGCTCGTCGAGAGAAATCCCGACATCGAGCTGGTGATCCTCGACCTCTCCATGCCGCGCATGGACGGGCGGCAGTGGCTGCGCTGGTTCCGCGCGCAGAGCAACGAGTCGCCGGTCATCGTGATCACCGGCTACAAGCTCGAGCCGGCGGACGAGGATCTCAAGCCCGCGGTCGTGCTCGAGAAGCCGTTCCACGTCGCGGAACTGCTCGACATCGTCGGCCTCTTCTGCGGACTCGGCACGCCGGTCGGCGTTCCGCGCACGAGTTAAGCCCGAGGAAGCGCGCAGGCTTCGATCGACTGCAGGTCGAGCTGCATCGAGGCGATGCTCTCCTGAATCTCGATGCGGAACGGAAGTCGTCGCGCATCATCCGAGAGCCACACCTTCACGCCGCCGTCCCATTTCCGCTTCCCGCCGTCCGCACCGACGATCTCGAGTGCGGTGGCCATCGTCGGATGACCATCGATCACGAACGGCCGGCGCTCGCCCGTCGGACGGAAGATGACCGGATACTCCTTGCCGTCGGAGTAAATCGTCGTGCGGATCGGACCGCGGATCGTGCCCGCATGCTCGCGGAGGTAGTGAATCGCGGTGAGGATGTCGCGGAAATCGTTCGTCGCGGGCGGCAATGCCTTCACGCGATTCTCGTCCTCGTCGGGAGTCTTCTTGTGGATGCGCGCGAGACGCTTCACGTAGTCGAAGAGCGTCCGCTCGCTGCGCGACTTCTTCCCCCACGCGTAGCCGTGATACGTCATCAGCGTGCGGTCGCTCGCGTCGTCCATGTCGGACTCGTACGCGTAGAAACCGCCCTGCTTGCCGTTCGGCGCGGTGATCAAAAGCTCGCTGTGAATCGAGCTCGTCGTGGAGCCCGCCGTCGGATAAACCGTCGTCAGATTGCCGACGCCGCTCGTCGGAAACAAAAGGCCCGCGATCCAGCGAATGCCGCCCCGCAGACGCCACGAATAGCGCAGCTCTTCCGTGTTGCCGGCCGCCCGGCAATTGCTCACCGTCGCGTTCGAAACGGACGCGACCATGAGCGATACGGCGAGCACGGCGGTTCGAAATTTGTTCATCGGGAGCCCTCTTCAACATCAGGCGGGCCGCTCTTATTCATTGTCCCGTCAGGGAATTAGACGCATTTTCCGCGCCATCGTTACGGCTGGCGCGCGCAGAGGAGGCGCCGAAGCGGACATAATTTTGGAGTGCGGCGACCGCAGTCGCCGCTTTGCTTTGCGGCAGCCGCAGCTGCCGCGACTGCGGTCGCGGCAAGGCAAAGCGGCGACTGCGGTCGCCGCACTCCAAAAACGACTAAAACGCCGCGATGGCCTGCTCGACTTCGTCGATCACGTAGTCCGGCGTCGATGAGCCTGCCGTCAGACCGACGATCGAGACGCCGTCGAACCACGTCGCGTCGAGATCCTCCGCACCCTGAATCAGAAACGCCGGCTTCGCCTCGCGGCAGATCTCCCAGAGGTGCTTCGTGTTCGCGCTCTTCTTCCCGCCGATCACGATGATCAGATCGATCTCGGGATCGCCGGCGAGCACGCGCGCCGCATCCTGGTTTTCCTTCGTCGCGTAGCAGATCGTGTCGCCGCGCTCCACCTTCCCCGCCCGCCGCTCGATCGCCTGCACCACGTCCTCGAACTCCTCGGCGTTCAGCGTGGTCTGGTAGAAAATCATGATCTTCTCGTACGCCGCCCAGTCGATCGACTCCGCGCCGCCGATCGTCGAGACGATGTGATAGCTGTCCGGATCGAGATCGTTCGTGTAGCCGATGACCTCGCGATGGCGCGGGTCGCCGATGAAGACGAGGTGATACCCGTTCGCGAGGGCCTGTTTCGACTCGCGATGGATGTCGTAGACGAACTTGCAGGTCGTGTCGAGGATCTGCAGACCGCGGCCGCGCGCCGCGTCGTGGAATGACGGCGGAACGCCGTGCGCGGAGAAGACGATCGTCGGCTCCGCGACCGCAACGATCTCGTCGACCGTTCGTACGCCGAGCTGCTCCATCTCCTGAACGACGCGCTCGTTGTGCACGACCTGTCCGAGGATGGCGCCGCGACCGCCGCCGGCGGCGAAGCGCTTGACCTTCAGGTCGGCGATGCGGACGCCGGAGCAGAAGCCGTACTTGGCCGCGCGTTTGACTCTCATCGGCGTTCGTCAACGCCATGCGGACACATATGATTTCCCCGTGCCGCCGGCCCCCGATCCCCTTTTCACACGCCGATTCCTCGCGCTCTGGGTCTTCGCCTTCGGCGTGTTCTTCGTCGCGTTCCAGCTTCTGCCCGTGTTTCCGCTGCGGATCGCGGCCCTCGGCGGCTCGAAAACCCTCGCCGGCGCGTACACGACGGTCTACACGCTCGCGAGCGCGCTTTCCGCGCCGGTGATGGGAACGATCGCGGATCGCATCGGACGCAAGCGGATGCTGATCCTCGCGACCTCGCTGTTCATCATCTTCTCGCTGCTGTATGCGGCCGTGAAAATCGTGCCGCTGCTGCTCGTGATCGGCGTCGTCCACGGATCGCTCTGGTCGGCGATCATGGCCTCGGCCTCCGCGGTCATGACCGACGTGATTCCGCCGTCGCGGCGGACGCAGGGGCTCGCGTACTGGGGCCTCGCGAGCACCGCGGCGGTGGCGATCGCGCCGTTCGTCGGCATCGAGGTCTATCACCGCTTCGGCTGGATGGTCCTCTGCCTCGAGATGGCGACGATCTCCGCGGCGATGGCGCTCTGGGCGACGCGAGTGCCGGCGCACGTGCCGCAGCCACATGCGAATGCGCCGTCGCTCTCGCAGGCGTGGGACTGGTCGGTGACGACGACCGCACTCTCGTTCACGACGATCGCGATCGGCTACGGCGGCGTGACGAGCTACGTCGCGATGCTCGCGCTCGAGCGGCGCATCACGCCGCCATCGCTCTTCTTCAGCGTCTTCGCGGTCTCGATCATCATCATCCGCACGTCGACGTCGCACTTCGGCGATCGCTACGGCGTCCGCACGATGCTCTTCCCCGCGTTCGCGATCATCCCCATCGCGCTGATCGTGCTCGCGACGTCGTTCACACGAGTGCAGCTGATCGCAGCAGCGATTCTGTACGGCATCGGGATGGGCGTCGCATTCCCGGCCTTCATGAGCTTCCTCGTGTCGAGCACCGACGAGCGCAACCGCGCACGCACGTTCGGCTCGTTCGTCCTCGCCTTCGACACGGGCATCGGACTCGGATCGCTGATGCTCGGTGCAATGGCGGAGCGCCGCGGCTTCAGCTTCGCGTTCTACGTCGCCGCGGCGATCAGCTGTCTCGCGATCCCGATTTTCAGCGCGACATCGAAAAGACTTCTTCGCTGAAGTTCACTCCGCGCGAAGACGCGGGATGAGCTCAGAAGCGAGTGGCTTGCACCTTGCTCTTTTCCGGCCGGATGCACGGACATCCAACGAAAAGGAGAAAACATGAAACGTCCAAATTGGTATACCGATGAGCACGACGCCGGATGGCAGCGCGTGCGAGCAGCGTTTTCGCGCGACTGGGAGCAGACCAAACACGACTTCGGCTCCGACACGGCGCGCGATCTCAATCAGGACGCGGGCGACACGGTCCGTCAGGCGACCGGCGGCGCGCGCGAGGGATTCGAGAGTCATGAGGATGCCTTCCGCTTCGGATACGCGGCGCAGCGGAACTACAAAAACCGCTATCCGACCTGGAACAACGACCTCGACACGCAGTTGCGCACCGACTACGGCGCGGACTACGACCGCGACCGTTCGTTCATCCGCGATGCCTACGAATATCGCTACGGCACGACCGGCGACACCGGCGTCCGCGACGAGTCGCGCGGCGCTTTGTAAGAACCGCTCGGAGGGAGAGGCGACCGCCTCTCCCTTCTGATACTTTCGGCGCATGCTCGCGCCGCTCATCCTCGCCGCCACGCTCACCGTCGATGCGAACGCCGCGGAGCGATTCGCGAACCTCGCGCTCGCCTGCGTGCACAAGGAGTATCCGAACAAGATCGCGCACACGATGGCGGGCGACGACGACGCGAAGCCGCCGCGCGCGCTCACGCCCGCGTTCTACGGCTGCTACGACTGGCACTCGTCCGTGCACGGGCACTGGCTGCTCGCGCGGCTTGCGCGACAGTTTCCCGATGCGCCGTTTGCAGCGAAGGCACACGCCGCGCTGCAGGAGAGCATCACCACCGCGAACATCGCCCAGGAAGTCATCTATCTGAACACCGCCGGACGAGCGAGCTTCGAGCGTCCGTACGGACTCGCATGGCTGCTGCAACTCGCGGCGGAACTGCGCGAAACCAACGATCCGCTTTACGAAACGATCAAGCCGCTCGAGAGCGCGTCGATCGAGCGGCTCCGCGCGTGGCTGCCGAAGCTCTCGCATCCGATCCGCATCGGCGAGCACAGTCAGACGGCGTTCGCCCTCGGGCTGATGCTCGACTCGACGACCGACGAGACCTTCGCGAAATTGATCCGCGAGCGCGCACTCGCGTTCTACGGCAGCGATCGCCACTGTCCCGTCGACTACGAGCCCTCGGGCGAGGACTTCCTCTCGCCATGCCTTGCCGAAGCGGATCTCATGCGCCGCGTCGTCGCGCCGAAGGAGTACGCGACGTGGCTCACGCGCTTCCTGCCGCGCCTCCCGTACAAGCCGGAGATCGTCACCGATCCAAGCGATCCGAAGCTCGCCCACCTCGACGGTCTGAATCTCAGCCGCGCATGGATGCTCGAAGGCATCGCGTCGGGACTGCCGGCCAACGACTCACGCCGCGCGAAGATCCTCGAGATCGCAAACGCCCACCGCATCGCCGGACTCGCCTCGGTCACCGGCGAGCACTACGAGGGTGGGCACTGGCTGGGGAGTTTTGCGACGTATCTCGTGACGAGTAGAGGGATCAGATAATTTGGAGTGCGGCGACCGCAGTCGCCGCTTTCGTTGCGCGAGCCGCAGCTCGCGCCTCGTGGAAAAAAACGACGCAGCGCGAGCTGCGGCTCGCGCACGGCAAAGCGGCGACTGCGGTCGCCGCACTCCATATGGCTCTCTACTCCTTCAGCTTCCGAACCCGCAGCGTCGCCGAATTGAGATCCAGTTCCGGCGCGGCGATAACTTCCACGTTCGGGAAGCGCTGCTTCAGCGGCTCGATGAATTTCTTCGCGTCGCCGACGACCACGACGCTGATGCCGTTCGCTGCCATGTTCGAGGTTGCGAAGGTGCGCACGCTCGCGGACGTCACGCCCTGCACGCCGCTGATGAATTTCTCCGCGTCGGCGAGCGGCAGGTTGTAGAGCGCATAGGTCGAGATCGTTTCGACGACGCCGCTCGTCGTCTCGAGGCCGCGCGCGAAGTTCCCGATCAGCACCGCCTTGCGGGGCGTGAGCTCCGCGTCGGGCACATCCGAGGATCCGAGTCGATTGAGCTCATCGAGCACGAGGCCGGTCGCCTCGGCCGCGGACTCATTCTTCGTTTCCGTGCGCGCGGTGAACGGACCGACCTCGCGGCGCGGCGCGAACGAGCTGCCCGCGCCGTAGCTCAGACCTCGTTTGATGCGGATCTCCTGATTCAGCCGCGAGGAGTAGCCGCCGCCGAGAACCGAGTTCGCGACGATGGCCGGCAGATAAGCGGGATCGCTGCGGCGAATGCCCTGGCGTCCGACGACGACCGCCGACTGTCCGGCATCCGGCATGTCGATCACGACCACGCGCGGCTCCGGCGGTTTCGCCACGGTCGACGCAGTCTTCGCGGACGACGTCCCGCGCGGCCACGCTCCGAACAACTTCTCCGCGAGCGCGAACGCCGCGTCCGCGTTCACGTCGCCGCCGAACAGCAGCACCGAATTCTCGGGGCGGAAGTTCGCGCGATGGAACTTCGCGAGATCGTCGCGCGTGATTTTCTCGAGCGACTGCGGCGTGCCGCCGAGGTTGTGGCCGTAGGGCGCGTCACCGTAGAGGAGTCGCGTCATCACGAAGCCCGCGAGCGAGCGCGGCTCGGTCATCTCCACCTGCAGCGCATCGAGCGCCTGCTGCCGCTCGCGATCGAGCTCGTCCTTCGGGAACGTCGGATTGCGCACCGCATCGGCGAGAAACTCCATCGCCTTGCCGAGGTTCTTCGACATCACGTTCACGTCGACGACGGAGGCATCCCATCGCGCGTTCGTGTCGAGCGTCGCGCCGAGCGCTTCGACGCCGCGCGCGATCTGCTCGGCGCTGCGCGTCTTCGTCCCTTCCTTCAACACCGTCGCGGTGAGTCCCGCCACGCCCGCCTTCTGCGCGGGATCGGCCTCGGCGCCGGTCTTCACCATCAATCGTGCCGCGACGAGCGGCATCTCGTGCTTCGTCACGACGATCACGCGCAGGCCGTTGGACAGTGTCTTCTCCGACGGCTTCGGGATCTTCGCCTCATGCGGTGCCGACGGCGCGGGCGGCGTCGTCTGCTCCTGCGCGAAGAGAGGCGCGACCAGCAGCAGCGCGAAAACGATCATCTTCTTCACTGCTGGCCTCCCTCGTTCGTGTACGTGATGACCACGGCCTTTGCGTCGCCGACATATTTCTTCATCACGCGCTGCACGTCAGCGGCGGTGACGGCCTGCAGTTTTCCGAGTCCCGAGTTCACCTGACTGGCGTCGCGCTGCAGCACGATCGCGCGGCTCAGCGCTTCCGCGCGGCCGTTGTTCTCCTCGCGCTCGCGAAGCGCGGAGGTGATGATCAGATTCTTCGCTTTCTCGAGCTCCGCCTCGGATGGCGGCGTCTCCTGCAATTTCTTCAGCTCCTCGCGCAGGATCTTCTCCGCCTCGGCCGGATCATGTCCGCTGGCCATGATCGCGAGCACGGCGAAGAGGCCGAGGTCCTGGCGCAGGTCGGCGTAGGCATTGACCTGCACCGCGATCTCGCCGCGCACGAGGCGCGCGTACAAACGCGACGACTCGCCCGAGCCGAGGATCGACTCCGCGACGGCGAGCGGATAGGAATCGGGATTTGATGCCGGCGGTGCGAGCCACGTCATCGCGACGGCGGGCAGCGGCACGTTCGGCGCGGTGACCTTCACGCGCTTCTCTTCGCCGCGCGCGGGCTCCTGCACGTTCACGCGCGGGATCTCGATCGATGGACGCGGCACCGGCGCGAAGTATTTGTCGATCCAGGCGTCGGCCTGCTGCTGATCGAAGTCGCCGACGACGAGCAGTACCGCGTTGTCGGGGCGGTAGAACGTCGAATGAAACCTGCGCACGTCATCGAGCGTCGACGCGTCGAGCTCCTCGATGCTGCCGATGCCGGGCCGGCGATACGGATGCGTCGTGAACGAATTCTTGTCGATCGCGTAGAAGAGGCGGCCATACGGCGGCGCGAGGATGCGGAAGCGGAACTCCTCCTTCACCACGTCGCGCTCGGATTTGAAGTTCTCCTCGTTGACGTTGAGCGACGCCATGCGATCGGCCTCGGCCCACAGCAGCGTCTCGAGGTAATTCGAGGGGACGACTTCGTAGTAGGGCGTGTAGTCGTCGTAAGTCGTGGCGTTGTTCCAGCCGCCGACGTCCTCCGTGAGGCGGTCCATCATCTCCGCCTTCATGTTCTTCGTGCTCTTGAACATCATGTGCTCGAAGAGATGGGCGAACCCGCTGCGGCCCTCGGGATCGTCCTTCGAGCCGACGCGATAGATCACCTGAATCGCGACGGTCGGCGTCGAGCGATCCTGAACGGTATAGACGTCGAGACCGTTCGACAGCGTGCGATGTTTGTAATCGAGAGTCGGGAACGGCGCGGCCGCGGTCGCGGAGACCGCGACGAGGAGCAGCAGCGCGAACAGGGAACGAGCGAATCGCATCAGGTCACCTCGAGGTCGCGATGATAGCGAGCGAGGAAACCCGCGCGGTTAAGTTGGGGTCACATCTGGAAAACGAACTTCTTGTCTACACCCGTTGACCGTTAAGTTCGTTTTCCAGATGTGACCCCCCATTTTTTACCGTTTCTTCGCGATTCCGTTCCGGATGGAGCCTTCGAAGAAGCGATCGAGCTCGCGCTCGATGTCCTTCGCGAGCTCGCGCTGCTGCGTCGCGAGGTCGCGCTGACGCTCGCCGAGCTCGCGCTGGCGCGCGGCCAGCTCGCGCTGCTGCGCCGCGAGCTCGCGCTGTTTCGCTTCGAGCCGCTCGATCTCGTCGTCGTCCGCACCCTGCCGCGCGAGGCGTGCCTGATCGCGGCCGAGCCTTCCCTGCTCGCGGCCGAGGCGGCCCTGTTCGCGGCCGAGGTCGCCCTGCATCCGGCCCAGCTCGCCCTGACGGCGGCCGAGCTCCGACTGCGGCTCGATGATCGAAACGAGCTTGTCGATCGCCTTGCCATCCGTGACCACGTAACGGTCGCCGTTCTTCGAGAACACCGCAAACGAGCGGCCGTACTGGTCCTCGAAGTCGTCGATGTCGTCCTGCGAAAAATGCCCGTTGACGTACGTGTCGTGGTTGTCGCGAATGGCGACGCTCCAGCCGTCATGGGCCATCGCCACGCCGGCGACGAGGAAGAGCGCGAGGAGGGTGAGTGCGTGTTTCATGACTTCAGAGACGATGGCGTTTGGGGAAGGTTAGAACACGTTACTCATACCTCAGCGCCTCGACCGGATTCAGCTCCGCGGCGCGCGTCGCCGGGTAGATGCCCGACACGAGTCCGACGCTGACCGACACGCCGGTCGAGAGGATCAGCGACGAGATCGTGATCACGGTTGGCCAGCCGGCGTACGCGGCGACGAGCCGCGCGAGGACGATGCCGATGATGATTCCCGCCACGCCGCCGATCAGGCTGATCGCGAACGACTCGATCACGAACTGCGACTGGATGTCGCGGCGCGTCGCGCCGATGGCGCGGCGCACGCCGATCTCGCGCGTCCGCTCCAGCACCGACGCGAGCATGATGTTCATGATCCCGATCCCGCCGACGAGCAGCGAGATGCCGGCGATCGATCCCATCACGATGTTGAAGATCCTTTGCGTCTGCCGACTCTGCTCGAGCAGCGCCTCGGGGATCACCACCTCGTAGTCGTCCGCGCCGCCGTGCAGCCGCTGCAGCAGCGGTTCGATGACGTCCGCGGTCTTTCGCGTCGACACGCCTTCCTTCACCGTGACGAGGAGCTCGTCGACCGGCGCGTCGAGCGGATCGCGATCGAACTTGCGGATGGCGGTGCTGACGGGAACCCAGATCTCGCCGGACGTCGAACCCGACGACACACCTTCCGACGCCGCGGCGGGCGCCGGATCGTTGCCGAGAATGCCGATCACTTCGAGCCAGACATCGTTGACCTTCAGCTGACGGCCGATCACCGGTCCGTAGCCGAAGAGATTGCGGCGAATCTCCTGACCGATGACGCAGACCTGCGCATGATCGCGCTCGTCGCGCGCGTCGAAGAAACGGCCCGTGGCGAGACCGACGTCCGCGACTTCGCGATAGCGCCACGACACGCCGAACACTTTTCCCTTCGTCTTCGCGCCCGGCGCCATGATCTTGTACGGCTTCACCTCGACGCGCGGCAGCGCCTTCTCGGTGTTCGGCACCGCTTCGAGAATGGCCTCCGCGTCGCGCAATGAAACGCCGAGCGATTTCTTCCGAATCTCCTGACGATCCTCGGGCTTGATCTGCTTCGCACGAACGATCACGTTGCGCAGGCCGAGGCGACCGATCGCTTCGAGCGCTTTTTGTTCCGCGCCCGCGCCGATCGAGAGCATCGCGATGACCGCGCCGACGCCGAAGATCATGCCGAGCATCGTCAGCGACGTGCGCAGCTTGTGTCGCGCGAGGTTCTTGATCGCGGTGGTGAAGGTCTCGGGACTCGTCATGATGTTCCCGTCATCCTGAGCGAAGCGAAGGACCTCGTCGTCGCCGAATGTGGCGCGGGCGAGGCCCTTCGCCGCGCTCAGGGTGACGACGTTTTTCCCTCCTCGTCGTCCACGGTCGGATCGCGCAGCGCGAGCTCATCGCCCGCGACCAATCCCTTCATCACGACGATGCGGCCCGCGCTCGATGAGCCGATCGCGACCGGCGTCGCTTCGTATTTGTCGCCGCGACGGCGGTAAACGACCTTCTTCCCGTCCTTCTCGAACAGCGCCTGGCGCGGGATCGCGAACGCGTTCGCCTGCTTCTCGACTTCGAGCGTCGCGCGCACGCGCGAGCCCGGCTTCATGATGTTCGGATCGGTTTTGTCGAGCTTGATCGTGACGCCGAAGTACTGCACCGGCACGTTGCGGAATCGCGGACGGGCGATCTTGTCGACTGATTTCACGGTGCCGGTGTACGTGACGTTCGGATGCGATTCGACGCGCAGCGCGACCTTCTGATCGACCGCCAGACCCGCCGCATCGACTTCGAGGACGAAGACCTCGGCCTGCATCTCGCGCAGGTCGGGAATCTCGGCGAACGGCTCGCCGGGAAAGACCATGTCGCCGACGCGCTTGATCTCGCCGCGCCAGTTCCGCTGCAGCACGAGGATGCCTTCGTGCGGCGCGAGGATCTGCAGCGACTTCAGTCCATCCTCGGCCTTCTGGATCTTCATCCCGGCGCGGCGATCTTCGATGCTGATCAGATCGCGATCGGTGCGCGCGAGCGATTCGCGGATGCCGAGGACGTCTTCGGCGTGCTGCTTCCTGCTGCCGGCGAGCGTCTCATCGACTTCGGATTCGATGCGCTGGTAGCGCGAGAAAACTTCCGCATCGTCGAATTTGAACTTGCGCGCCGAATCGAGCTCGCTCTGCGCGAGATGCGCGTCGCGCCGCAGATTCGTGCGCGTTGTCGCCGCGTCGGTGTTCGCTTTCGTAAGCTTGTTCGACGCGGTGGTGCGGTCTTCCTGACCCGACAGCAGCATCGACTCGAACTCGGTCCTGTCGAACTGCGCGATGACGTCGTCTTTTTTGAGGAACGTGCCGTCGAGCGCGAGCCAGCCGAGCTTCATCGGCTGCCGCACCGTCATCGGCGGCGAGATCGGCGTCGAGTGCACCGCCTTCAGCGTCCCCTCGGCCGTAATGACACGCGAGAACTGAATCGGCTGGACGCGAAACGTGGCGACCGGCTCCGCGGTGTGGCGCATCGCGGCGGCGCCGATTGCCACCGCAACCGTGAGACCGGCGAGCGCCACCAGGACGCGCTTCCGTCTCACGATTTCTTCTGCTCCTTGTCCTGCGCCTTCTCCACGAGCACGCGATCGCCGGCGGCGAGGCCGGAGAGCACTTCGATCATCGCGTCGTTCTCGCGGCCGAGCTTCAGCGGGACGACGTCGACGGTCAGCGCGCCGCGGCGGTAGACGTAAGGACCGCGATCGGAAACCATCACCGCCTTGCGTGGAATGAGGATCGCGTTCTTCGCGCGTCCGAGCTCGATCGTTCCCTGGAAGCGCATGCCTGGCCGCATCTTCGCGGGATCGGTGCGATCGAGTTTGATGTCGACGCGCAGGATCTTCACCGGATCCTGCGTGTTGCGCTTGCGCGTGACCGTGCGGCCGGCGCCGATGATCGTGCCGTGAAATTCGTCGTCGGGATGCGCGTCGAGACGGAACGTGACGCGCTGTCCGATCGCGACGCGGCCCGCGTCGACTTCATCGACTTCGCCGTCCGCTTTCATTCGCGTGAGATCGGGGATCTCGATGACGCGTTCCGCCTTCCAGCATGTGTCGCCGACTTTCTTCTTTTCGCCCGGGCCCCACGGACTGGTTGCGTAGACGACGGTTCCGTCGCGCGGCGCGACGACGGTCATCCGCTGAATCGCATCCTGCGAGCGCGCGACGATCGCCGCGGCTGCCTGCTGTTTGCTCTGCAGCAGACGAATCTCCGCATCCGAGGCGCGCTGCATCGCGGCGAGCTTCGCGCGAATCGCTTCCGCTTCCGTCTTCGCGACGGAGTAATCGATCTCGGCCTGTTTGCGATCGGTGATGCCGGTGATGTCCGGAGCTCCGGTCGTCTCGAGCTTCAGCTCCGCCTTGCGCAGCTTCGCCTCCGCCTCGGCGAGCTGCAGGCGCTCGTCCTTCGTCTGCAGCGAGAGATCGGCGCGCGTCTTCTCGATCTGCTTCAGCGCCTCGTCGCTCTCGGCCTGCTTCTCCTCGAGGCGGCGCTGCAGATCGGAGGTGTCGAATCCGAGAACCGGATGGCCTTTTTTCACGTCGAGGCCTTCGGGCGCCATCATCGAGATCTTGAAGTCCCAGACGTCGTCGATCTGCGGCGGGCCGAGGATGTCGGAGCCGAGGGCGGCGAGAGTGCCGCTGACTTCGAGTCCGGTGACGAGATCGCCGCGCGTCGCGCGGACCCAGTCGCCCTGGCGGTCGGCGGCGAGCTTGTTGCGCAGCGACCAGCCGCCGAAGAGAAAGAGGATGAGCGCCGCGACGGGAATGATGATGCGAGGGCGAAGGAACTTGCGCATGGGTTCAGACATGGAGCTCCTTCGCCGGCAGGATGCCGGCGGACCGGCCGGCAGGATGCCGGCGCTCCATGGCGCGAACGGAGCGCCGGCTTCCAGCCGGCCGTTCCGCCGGCTTCCAGCCGGCGCTACCCACGCTTCACCGCCACGACGCGTCCCAGTTTTTGTCCCTGTTCGAGACCGCCGAGCACGACGCACTCCTGCGCGTTGCAGGATCCGAGCTTCACTTCGATTTTCTTTCCGTCGGCAAGCACGGCGCGCGGATGGTCGTCCGCGAGGTCGAGTGACGCGCGCGGCGCGAGCAGCGCGTCGCTCTTCGCGTCGCGATGGATGATCACGCGCGCGGAGAGGCCGGGACGCATGCGCGCGACGTCGAGACGATCGAACGCGACAAGGAGATCGAACGCGCGCCGCAATGACTGGCGGCGACTCTCGCGCGCGACCGCGGAGATGCCGGTCACCTTTCCGCTGAACACGAGGCCGGGATAACCGTCGAGCGTGATCGTCGCGCTCTGGCCGACCGCGACGCGGCCGTCATCGACGTCGGGCAGCGCGGCGAGTACGCGAATGGTCGACATCTCCGGCATCGTCACGATCGGCGCGCCGACCCACACGGTCATGCCGGGCTGCATCTTGCGGCCATCCCACGGATGCTCGAGCGTGACGCAGATGCCGTCCTTCGGCGCGCGGAGCACGAGCGCCTGAATGCCGGTCTCGGCGAGGATGATCTCGCGGCGGGCCTTGTCGAGACTGAGGATGAGATTCGCGCGTTCGGCATCGACGCCCTTGCGGCGCGACTTCAGAAGATCGCGGGCCTTGTCGAACTCGACGCGTGCGCGCACGAGGGCCGTCTGGTATTCCTCGTACTTGCGCAGCGAAATGATGTCCTTCGGAATCGCAGCGTTCAGCTCCGCCTTCGCGAGCTCCGACTGCGCCTTCTCCGCGTCGAGCTGTTTCTGCTCGAGATCGGCCGACCACTCGGCCTCGCGCTGCTGCAGCTCCTGCACGGCCTGCGTTTCCGCCTGACGCTTCTGATCGAGATCGGAGGTGAAGGAGCTGTTGTCGAGCTCGACGACCGGATCGCCGGCCTTGACGATCGTCCCGTCGTCGACGAGCCACTTGATCGTCGACTGCCATTGCGGCAGCCGTGGGACCGTGAGCACGTCGCCGCGCGCGGCTTCCAGCTCGCCGGAGATCGTGAGGTCCTGCGAAAAGGCGCCGCGGCGAACCTTCAATTCATCGGTGGTGGGCGGCGCGGAAGATTCGTTGTATCCGGAAAAGCAGCCGGCTGCGACGAGCGCAAGGACCGCGAATCGAGCGTGGCGAGACATAGTCGTCGGGGAAATTGACGCTGATTCTAGCGTCAGGGTTAGGACGAACCGGCTGCAGAACGGTTACCTTCCCGCCGCGCGAAACTTGGGCGCCGCGAAATACCGCACCACGGCGCGGAGCACGGTGCCCAACGGCGCGAGTGGCTGCATCGCCACGGGACGCGCATAAACGATCGCGCCGCGCGCCACGACGATGTTCGATGCGTTCGCGATTGTCGTCCGCTCGCCGTCTTCCCAGATCGAGTTGCCCGCGGCGACGAGATACGCGCTGCCGTTCCAGATCGCGCGCGCGTTGCCGATGTACTCGTTCGTCGCGAGTGTCGTCGCGGCGCCGATCGGCGTCCCGTCGAACGCGTAATGCCGCGAGAACAGCGTCGCCGGCGTCGTGGTCGTGTTCCACACGAGCAGCAAATCGCGGCCGCTCGTTGCGAGCGCCACGTGATAGTTCTCGCCGCCGAACGGAACGCTCTCGAGGAACACCGGCGGCGCGATCGCGTTCAGCGAGCGATCGAGCCGCACGAGGTACAGCTCGACGTCGTAAAAAAGGAAGTACTTCAGCCGCGGCAAGTGCTCGTGAAATCCGGCGACGATCAGCGCGTATTCGCTGCCCGTCCACACGACAGCAACCGGTTTGTGAAACTGATTGCCGGTGTTCATCGCGATCGTGCGCGTCTCGCCGCCGATCTTTGCCGCTCTTACGGCCGTGAATTGAAATCCACCGCCCGGCCAGAAGGCCGCGAAGTCCGAGCCGTCGCCGGCGATGGCGATCGATTGCGCATCCAGCGTGTCGAGCTGTTGCGGCGCGCCATTGCCGACGCGAACGAACGGGCGGTTGTCGGTGATCGTCGCGATCGCGAGGGTGGAGCCATTTGCGGCGAGCGCCGCCTGATTGCCGCGTCCAAGGTCGGTGCCGTTGAGAAAAAGGTGCGTGTCGAGATCGCCCTCGCGCCACGCGACGTTGAGTTTTGATCCTGTCCACACCGCATCGAGCGGCACCTGCGGCGTCGGGCCGGTGGAGACCAGCGCAGTCGACGTCGCCGCCGCGGTCTGATCCGCATAGGACTTCGGATCGAACGTCGCGCTGCGAATGTCGCCGAGCTCCTGCCACGTCAGCAGAATCGCGTTCGCGTTGCCCGCGATCGCCGGCTGCGACTGATACGTGTCGCGATCGAGCACGCGCCACGGACCGCGCGTCATCATCCCGCCGCCGTCGAACGTCGCGCCGTACAGGCGCGTCTGCGTGCTCCACGCCGCGACGTATTGCAGCCCGTCCCACGCGAGCGCCGGTTCCGTCACCCATCCCATCTCGATGCGCCGCGTGATCGCGCCGCTGCTCGAAACGCTCAGTACTTCGCTCTCCTGCGATCCGCCGTGCATCAGCAGGTAGTCGACACCGTTCGATGCGAGCGCGAGTTGCAGCGTGGTCCGATTGGTGAACGTGACCGGCGCGCCCGCCACGCCCGACGTCGAGACCAGCGCGAACTTCGACGCCCACGTCTGACCTTCCGAGTAGTTCCACGCAACGAGGAATCCGCTGCCGTTCGATGCGACGACCGGTCTCCAGCCATTGCCGAAGTAGAGCTCCTCGCCGACGGCGTGCAAATCGGAATCGAACACGCGCGCGTGGATGCCCGGCCTCTCCGGTTCGGACCACGTCAGAAGATAGACGTTGCCGCTCCACGCCATGCGCACGTCGAACACCCAGCGCGGCACGACGATCGCGAGATTGCCGAGGATTTGGCCGGTGGGGAGAACGTCGACGGCATTGACGCCGATGTTGTCGGACTGGAAGACGACGATGTATGACGTGCCGTTCCAGACGACGTCCGAAACGTGATCGTCCCATCCTGACGGCCGCAGCGGTATGCCGTTCGCATCGCCGACTCGGCCATCACGCGTGATCGGCGTTCCGAAGATGTCCTTACCGTTGAAACGATTATCCGTCCACGTGGCGAAGAAATCGGAGCCGTTCGTCGCGACGGCGGGCAGGAACTGCGAGTTCGGCGCGGGGCCGGGATTCGGAGTGGAGATCGGGACTTCCGGGGTCAGAATGGCCGCGTTTGCCACGACACTGATCGCGAACGCGAGCATCGAAAGGAGTGTTCGGGTCATCAACGCTGATACGCAGCATTCGCACGGGGCGTCACGTCCTCAGGCGTTTTAGAATCGTAGGTACAGCAATGACGGCACTCTTTCCGATCACCGACGATGAGCGATTCACGCTCGTCCGCATCGACGCGCATGCTTCAACGCTCGTGGACGACGTCCGCCGCGGGCTCAGCAGCAATCCGAAGTCGCTCCCGCCGCGATGGTTCTACGACGACCTCGGCTCCGCGCTGTTCGGGGCCATCTGCCAGCTGCCCGAGTACTACGTCACGCGCGCGGAGACCGAGATCCTGACGACGCGACGCGACGAGATCGTCAATGCATTCGGCGACGCGGTTCGTATCATCGAGCTCGGCAGCGGCAGCGCGCGTAAGACGCGCATCCTGCTCGACGCGATCGACGGCGAATTCGTCTACGCGCCGATCGACGTCGACGCGGGGATGCTCGAGACGAGCGGCCGCGATCTGATCGGCGAGTATCCCGACATGCGCGTGCGCGCCATCTGCAGTGACTTCGCGCGTCCGTCGATTCCGATCCGCGCGCTCCCCGATCACTCCGGCCGCACGATCGTCTTCTTCCTCGGATCGACGATCGGCAATCTCGATCCGGTCGATGCGGCGACGATGCTCCGCGATCTGCGCAAAGTTCTCCGCCGCGGCGACGCGCTCTTCCTCGGCGCCGATCTGCGCAAATCGAAATCGATTCTCGAGCCGGCGTACGACGACGCGGTCGGCGTCACCGCGGCCTTCAATCGCAACGTGCTGCAGCGCATCAATCGCGTGCTCGGCGCGGACTTCGACCTCGCGTCGTTCGCGCATCGCGCGTTCTACAACGAAGCCTTCGGCCGCATCGAAATGCATCTCGTCAGCACGCGCGCGCAGCGCGTGCGCATTGGCGATCTCGTCGTCGACTTCGATGAAGGCGAGACGATCCACACGGAGAGCTCGTACAAGCACGACGAGACGACGCTCGCCGCGCTCGCGCACGCGGGCGGATTCACGATCGAGCGCCGCTGGACGGACTCGCGCGGATGGTTCGCCGATCTGCTGATGGTCGCGACGTAAAAATTCACATCCACCCCGCGTAGATCCCACCCCTGCGCCAGGCGCACGTGCGCGTGCGCAACATAGATGGCGTTCCGCGCATCAACGCGCAGCGAACGCCGCGCGTGAGCATGATTCGTCGCGTCCGCGTACCGATCGTGCGCCTGGCGCGTCCACTCGATTGCGCAGCGCGACTGCGCACGAAATTGCGCGAGCTTCTGCGCGATGTAGCCGACGCTCCGTAGTGCCGGAATGAATGTTCAATTCTGAACAGACGCGTGATCGTGGCCTGCCTACGATCCCGCGACAAGTCAGACGATGACGATTCCCGCCGGGTCCTCCGAACTACGAGACATGCTCGACTCGCTGCCGTTCGCACACGTGCGCATCGACGCCCAGAAACCGATCTACGCGACCGGCGATCAGGACGATGCGATGTACGTGATCGAATCGGGTCAGGTGAAGCTCGTCATGTCGTCGGCGGGCGGCAACGACTGTCTGCTCGCCGTTTACGCGGAGGGCGACGTGTTCGGCGAGACCTGTCTCGACGGAACGCTGCGCCGCGTCGAGAGCGCCTCGGCGATGACGGCGACGCTCGTGCGGCGCGTGTCGCGGCGCGATGTGATTTCCGAGGCGGAGCGGGCGAATGGAGCGACGCTGCTGTTGCAGCACGTCGCGCGGAGACTCGTCGAACGGCAGACCGCGGTCTTCGATCTGATCACCATGGACGCCGCGCCGCGGCTCGCGAAGGTGCTCCTGCAGATCGCGGAAAAGCTCGGCGAGGCCGACGGCGCCTACACGCGCATCGAGCAGCGCATCTCGCACGAGGAGCTGTCGCAGATCGTCGGCACGACGCGTCCGCGCATCACCGCGTTCATGCAGCAGTTCAAGCGCGACGGTTTGATCGACACCGCGGGACCGCGCGTGATTCGCGTTCACCGTCAACGCGTTCTCGACTATCTCGCGAGCGTTTGAGATGTCTTTTTTTGAACTGCACTTAGCGCCGGAAGTCCGTATCTTGCCGTTTCCCGCATTGGAGAACTGGCCGCTCCGATGACCGACCACGACGTCGCGACGCAGTTTCACGACGTCGTGGTCACCCTCGATCAGTCCGGCGAGCAGTGGCGCGGCGATGCCGCGATCATCGAGCACGGAAAGGTCTGCGTCACGATGTCCGGCGCGATCCCCCTCCCTCGCCGCGGCGCGACGTTCACCGTCACCGCCATCGACGGCGCCGGCCGCACGCGGGTCTTTCACGACCTCACACTCGACGCCGCGGCCTCGCATCCTCCCGTCCGGCTCGTGTTCGCCTGACGAGAATGCGTTGCGGGCGCGCGCTGTTCACAGGTTGCCGTAAGTCTTTCGCGCGGCTATCATTCGCCGTCCAGTGCCGGGGTAGCTCAGTTGGTTAGAGCACCAGATTGTGGATCTGGGGGTCGTGGGTTCGAGCCCCACCCCTGGTACCAACTCCCACCTGCATGTCCACCTCCATGTCGACAGTCGAACCGCGTCTCTCCCGCGGACTCCGCGATCTCCTTCCGGATCAGATGCTCGCCCGACAGGCGATCATCGATGCCGTTCGCCGCGTTTACGAGCTCTACGGTTTCGTTCCGCTTTCAACGCCGGCGATCGAATACCTCGATGTCCTCTCCGGCAGCGCCGGACAGGAAGCACAGCAGTCGATCTTCCGCGTCACGAATCCCGAGAACGAAGCGCTCGGACTGCGCTTCGACCTGACGGTGCCGCTCGCGCGCGTCGTCGCGCAGTACATCGATCTCCCGCGCCCGTTCCGCCGCTATCAGGTCTCGCCCGTGTGGCGCGCCGACAAGCCGGACAAGGGCCGTTTCCGCGAGTTCACCCAGTTCGATCTCGATTCGGTCGGCGTCGAATCCGAAGTCGCCGATACCGAGATCATCGCGGGGATGTGCGACTCGCTCTCCGCGCTGAACGTTGGGCCGTATCTCGTGCGCTTCTCGAGCCGCGCGGTGCTCAACCTGCTGCTCGCGTTCGCGGAGATTCCTGCGACGCAGGGCGTCGACGTCTTCCGCGTGCTCGACAAGCTCGACAAGGTCGGCGTCGAAAAGGTTCGTAAAGAGCTGATGAGCGGCTACCTCGATGAATCGGGCGACATGATTCGCGGGCTCGGACTCGCGTCCGATCAGGTCGATCGCATCGAACACTTCCTGCGCGTCAAAGCCGATTCGCGCCGCGACGTTCTCGCGCAGGTGCGCGAGCTCTTCGCGAAGGTCGAAGGCGCGACGGAAAAACTCGACGTCGTCGGGCGCATCTCGAATCATCTCTACGCCCTCGGCTACGACGACGATCGCGTGTCGCTCGATCTCTCGATCGCGCGCGGCCTCGCCTACTACACCGGTCCCGTGTTCGAGGCGATCCTCCTCGACGCGCCGCAGTTCGGCTCCGTCTTCGGCGGCGGCCGTTACGACGACCTCGTGATGCGTTTCCTCGGTCAGTCGATTCCGGCCGTCGGCGCATCGATGGGCGTCGATCGTCTCCTCGCCGCGCTCGTGCACATCCAGAGACTCGAGCTGAGGAAATCGACCGCGCAGGTGATGATCGCGAACATGGACTCTGCGCTGACCGATGACTATCTCGCGATGACGTGGGAACTGCGTCGCGCCGGCATTCCGACGGAGCTTTACCTCGGCACCGCGAAAGGTCCCGGCAAACAGCTGAAGTACGCCGATCAGTGCGACATCCCGCTCGCGATCCTCTACGGCTCGAACGAAAAAGAGCAGGGCATCGTGACCGTGAAGGACATGGTCGCGGGCCGCGAGCGCGCGAAGCCGGTCGCCGATCGAAAGGAATACCTCGCGCAACGCGCCGGCCAGGTGCAGATCCCGCGCGCGGAGCTCGTCGAACGAATCAGGGCAATGCTGACGGAGATCGGATGACAGTCTGGACTGCGGGGGCGCAAGCCACCGCTCTCATCGCGCGAGCGCCAGCTCGCGCTGGCGCGTGGAGAGCGGCAGCTCGCGCTGCCGCAGTCCAGACATGCTCGACAACCGCATGACCGACACCATCACCCTCGACGGCGCCTCGCTCACGATCGAGCAGCTCGTGCGCATCGCGCGCGATCCGGGCGTGCGCGTCGCGCGCGATCCGAAGACGAACGAGCACGTCGCGCGCAGCGAGAAGCTCATCGCGGACATCGTCGAAAACTATCGCCGCGCGTACGACGCCGGTAGCGCCGCGCCGACCGAATACGGCGTCACAACCGGCTTCGGCGAATTCAAAGACAAACCGATCGCGCCGCGCGATCTCGAGCAATTGCAGCGCAACCTTCTGCTCTCGCATTCGGTCGGCGTCGGCGAGAACGCGAACCCCGACGACCTCACGAACTACTACTCCGCCGAAATCGTGCGCGGCGCGCTCGCGACGCGGCTCAATGCGTTTCTGAAGGGGCATTCCGGCGTGCGGACGAAGCTCGTCGAGATCGTCGAGGCGATGCTCAACTGCGCGGTGATTCCGCTCGTGCCGCTGCGCGGATCGGTCGGCGCGAGCGGCGATCTCTGTCCGCTCTCGCATCTCTTCGCGACCCTCCTCGGCGCCGGCCGCTTCTACATCGCGACCGATCCGAACCGCACGCTTCGCGACGCCACCGAATTACCCGAGGTTCTCGGAATCGATGCCGAGGAGATGAAGCCGACCTTCAAGGAAGGGCTGGGGCTCGTGAACGGCGCGAACTTCTCCGCGGCGATGCTCGCGCTCGCGGTGCACGACGCGGAGCGGCTCGCCGAGCTCGCGGACGCCTCCGCCGCGCTCGCCCTCGAGGCGATGTGCGGCTGCACGCGCGCGCTCGATCCGAAAGTGCACGAGATGCGCGGCCACGCGGGACAGATCGAAAGCGCGGCGCACATGCGATCGATGCTGACGGGAAGCCGTCTCGTCGAGCGCGCCGGCGCGGTGCAGGATCCGTATTCGCTGCGATGCGCGCCGCAGGTTCACGGCGCGACGCGCGATGCGATCCGTTTCGTCCGCACGACCGCGGAGCACGAGATCAACGCGGCGACAGACAATCCGCTCTTCTTTCCCGCGGACGGTGCGCCGTTCGATCTGCAGTTCCGCGCGAACTGGCCCGAGTGGTACCACGGCGATGCGCGCCTCGCGTATTCGGCGGGCAACTTTCACGGCCAGCCGCTCGCGCTCGCGGCGGACTTCCTCACGATCGCGATCGCGGAGCTCGCGAACATCTCCGAACGGCGCACGCAGCTGCTGCTGGACGGCGATCACAATCGCGGCCTGCCGCAGAACCTCACCACGCGACCCGGCGTGAACTCGGGACTGATGATCCTGCAGTACACGGCCGCATCGATCGTGTCGGAGAACAAAACGCTCGCGCATCCCGCGTCGGTCGACTCGATTCCGACCGGCGCGAACACGGAAGATCACGTGTCGATGTCGACGTGGGCCGCACGCAAATTGCGAACGGTGATCTCGAACGCGCAGTCGGTGCTCGCGATCGAGCTCCTCGCCGCGGCGCAGGCCGTCGAATGGCGCATCGCGTTTCAATACGACCCCAACCGCCCCGCCCCGCCGCTGCTCGAGTTGCACCACGCCGAACAGCAGGCCCGCGACTTCGAGGAGCGCGTCGCCGGCCGCGCCGCAAACATCGCGACGCAGCTCGGCGCCGGCACGCGCCAGCTCTACCTCCGCATCCGCGCCGCCGCCCCACCCGTCCTGTTCGACCGTCCGCTGGACGGCGACATTCGGGCGGTGCGGCGGCTCATGACGACGGAAGCTTGAAGCCGATGTACGTCGTGGCGCTGACGCCCATCAGCGCAAGCAGCGTCGCGCTGAACTCCGGCATCGACAGCGTCGAGTAGACCGAGTAGATGAACATCAGCCCGAGGACAATCGTCCAGACCACGATCTGCAGACGGTGCAGCGCGATCGTGCCGTTGTCGTCGCGTAGGATGTCGAGGAACCAGCGCTGGTTCTCGATAGGCA
>Ga0075425_100000679_pt1 | contig 32410 bp, 26 predicted proteins | sample SoiMethybrSBSTD4_FD_75300 | JGI IMG/M metagenome (GOLD analysis project Ga0075425, IMG submission 75300) | Bulk soil microbial communities from a Populus tree surrounding site in Tennessee, USA - Soil MetaG P. TD hybrid SBSTD4 | ecosystem: Environmental > Terrestrial > Soil > Tree plantation... | reverse complement strand
TTCCTGTGGAGGACAGGCGCCCTCGCCTGTCCAGCGAAACGTCATCATCACCTCGCTCGACGAACAACCACTGCAAAAAACCGGCGACCGCTCTTATCGCGAGCTCATTCAGCAACAGGTCACGCAATTCGTCGGCACGATCCCGCCCGGCCGCGCGCCCGATCACCATCATCTGTACGAAGAAGTGATCTGCATTCTCGACGGCGAGGGCCGCATGTGGGCCGGCCAATCGAGCACGCCGATCGCGCGCGGCTCGTGCATTTTTCTTCCGCGCAAGCAGAAGCATTGTGTGGAGAACACAGGCACGAGCGATCTGCGATTGCTCGGCGTGTTCTATCCCGCTGGAAGTCCGGCCGTGCGTTACTAGCCTGCGACCAGCGCCGGCTTCCGCGCCGCCGCCGCGCGCTCGGCGTACACCGGCGTGAGCCAGCCGTAGCGGTCGGGGATGTCGCCGGCGATCAAGGCGAAGAACTCTTTCTGGATTCGTTCGGTGATGGGGCCGCGCTTGCCGCGGCCGATCGTAATTCGATCGATGGTGCGAATCGGCGTCACTTCGGCGGCGGTGCCGGTGAAGAAGACTTCGTCGGAGATGTAGAGCGCTTCGCGCGGGATGAGTGCTTCGATGACTTCGTATCCGAGATCGTGTGCAATCCTGACGATGGTGTCGCGCGTGATGCCGTGGAGAATCGAAGTTCCGATCGGCGGCGTGTAGATCTTGTTGTCGCGCACCATGAAGATGTTCTCGCCGGAGCCTTCACTGACGTAGCCGTTGACGTCGAGCGCGATGCCTTCGGAGTAGCCGTTGGTGGCCGCTTCCTGGCGAATGAGAATCGAGTTCATGTAGTTGCCGGTCGCCTTCGCCATCGCTGGGAAAGTGTTCGGCGCCATGCGATTCCACGACGAGACGCAAACGTCGACGCCCTGCTCGAGAGCTTCCGGTCCGAGGTACTTGCCCCAGCGCCATGCCGCGATCACGAAATCGACCGGGCACGCAGCGGGATAGACGCCGAGGGAGTGGAAGCCGCGATAGACGACGGGACGAAGATAGCAATCCTCGAATTCGTTCGCGCGAATGATCTCGAGACATGCCTGCTGGACTTCGTCGAACGAGAACGGGATCTCCATCCGATAAATCTTGCAGGAGTCGAAGAGGCGCCGCGTGTGCTCCGGCAGGCGGAAGACCGCCGGTCCGTTGTTTTTCGTGACGTAGCAGCGAATGCCTTCGAAAAGGCCGGAACCGTAGTGGAGGGCGTGCGTGAAGACGTGGATTTTCGCGTCGGCAAAGTCGACGAGCTTTCCGTTCATCCACACTTTCTTGACTTCTTCGAACGGCATGGAAGGCCTCCTACGTCGACGTGCCGCGGCAACTCGGCGAGGCAACAGATGATGCGCCGGAGTATAGGGGCCGCTCTTTTCGGGAGTCAATGCTATAACGACGCCAGATGTCGCTTCGCGACAAAACTGTTGTCATCACCGGTGCCTCCTCCGGGATCGGGCGTGCGGCGGCGTACGAATTCGCCCATCGCGGGGCGAGGCTCGTCATCGCGGCGCGGCGCGCCGAGCGGCTGGACGAAGTCGCACACGAATGCCGCTCGTTCGGTGTGACGTGCACGACGATCGTCGCCGACGTCACGAAACGCGACGACTGCGAGCGTCTCATCGCCGCCGCCGGCAGCGTCGACGTCCTCGTCAACAATGCAGGATTCGCGATCTTCGACTCGATCGAGAAATCGACTCCCGACGATCTCGAGTCGATGATGCAGACGAACTACTTCGGCACCGTCTATTGCACGAAGGCGGTATTGCCGCAGATGCTCGCGCGCGGTGACGGATCGATCGTGAACGTCTCATCGATTGCCGGCATCATGGGCTACGCGCGCATGGGCGGCTATTCCGCGACGAAGTTCGCAATCATCGGATTCTCCGAAGCGCTGCGCGATGAAGTGATCGGCCGCGGCGTGCGCGTTGCACTGGTCTGTCCCGGAACGACGGACACCGAATTCTTCGAGAAAGCAGAGCGCGGCAAGATGCCCGGCGCTTCGCGTCTCATTCTCGCCGTGAAACCGGAGCGCGTGGCGCGCGCGATCGCCGACGCCGCCGAAGACGGGAAATACCGGCGCATCCTTCCGCCGTTCGCGGCGCTGTACATGCGATTGAAAGAGATGTTTCCGCGGCTCGCTCACCTGCTCATGCGGCGCGTGTCGGCGATGATGGATTAGCGATGCGCGGTTTTCTTCGCTTCACCGGTGCACCGGTCACGTTCGGCCTGCTCGTTCTCATCTTCGGCGCATACAGCATCGAATGGTTCTCCGGAGTCAACGGCTCGACGCCCGATCTCGCTCGCACACAGATTCTCTACAACCTCGGCGGCATCACAGCGGGGTTGTTTCAAGATCACCAGTATTGGCGCGCGCTTGCCGCGATGTTCCTGCACGTCAATGTGCTGCACCTTGCGACGAACACTTTTTCGTTATGGCAGCTCGGCACTCTTTACGAGCGCATGTTCGGCTCGCGGCGCCTCTTTCTCACTTACTTCACGACGGGACTTCTGGGATCGTTCGTCAGCGCGAAGATGCTTCCGCCAAACGCCGTCGGCGTCGGAGCCAGCGGTGCGATCCTCGGCATCCTCGGGTCCTTCATCTTCTCGATCATTCTGTCGCCGCGTTGGCGTCACGAGAAGTTCCTCTTCGGGCAGCTCGTTTTCTGGGCCGTCGCGAATCTCATGCTGCCGCACTACGTGCCGAACATCGACCAGAGCGCGCACATCGCCGGACTCGTCTCCGGGCTGATTCTCGGTCTCTATCCGACGCGCGTGCCGCCTCCTCCGCCGGGGCAGGAGGTGATCGACGTGCCGTCACACTCGATGGGGAGCGAGTAATCAGCGATTCTTGTCGAGATACTCGACGAGATCGTCGTACAAGCCGCCAGTATTCGCGAACGTCGCCATGACGAGCAGCTTTGCATTCTGCGTCGTGACGCCGTCCATCTCCGCGAGCAGTTGATTGACGAGCGTCTTGCCGGGGCTGTGTCTCAACTGCTGCCGGCTTCCGCCGATCGCTTCGATCTCATCGAAGAAGATGATCGCAGGCGCCTTCGCGCGCGCCGTCTCGAATGCGCCGGCGAGCTTTCGCTCCGATTCGCCGTAGTACATGTCGAGAATCGAATCGATGGTGATGTTCATGAAGACAGCGTCGCATTCGCCTGCGGTCGCGCGCGCCAGCAGCGTCTTCCCGCAGCCCGGCGGACCGTAGAGCAGAACGCCGCCGCCGATCCGCTTGCCGTACTTCTTGAACATCTCCGGATGCTGGAACGGCACGACGATCTTCATGCGGATCTCTTCTTTCACCGCATCGAGTCCGCCGACGTCGCCGAAGCGCAGCGTCTCGCGCACGACTTGCGGCGCATCCGCATCCGCCGCATCGCTGGTCTTTCCGCCGCGAATGAGGCGAAGCACATTCGAGTCGTCTTCGGTCGGTCGCTGCTGCGGCAGAATCGCGCGCGCACGCTTGCGCGCTTCTTCGTCGTCGAGATGCACGAGCGCCTCGCGCGCCGCTTCTTCGGCTTCGCTGCTCCGTCCGAGCTGATCGAGAATCTCGGCGACCTGCAGCCAGAGAAATCCATTCGACGGCGCCTGCACGAGTGCGCGCCGCAGCGTTTCGAGAGTCGAATTCAGATCCACGTTGTCCTCACGCGAGCCACGGATAGCGGCGCTTCAGGATCGCACGCGCGATCGGCAGCGCAAACCATGTGTAAACGCACAAGCCGATGTAAGTGAATGTCACGACGGCATCCCACGGCGGCGCGGTCACGGCGCGCAGCACCTGCGCGAACGCCCAAATCGATCCGACGATCATGAGCTGCACGCCTCCGCCGAAGCGATTCATCATCATCGCGAACGACAGGAACGGCCGGTACAAGATGTTCTTCGCCATGACCACCTGCGCCAGTCCGCGCAGAGCGAAGGCGTTCATCGGATCGAGCTCGAGCGCGGTGCGGAACAACTCTTCCGCTTCGCGATACTGACGCCGATTGAGCTTGATCATGCCGAGGACGGCGAAGTTGTCGGAGTCTTCGGGATCGAGCTCGATGGCGCGCTGCGCTGCTTCTTCCGACACACGCCACTTCGACGGCTTCACGCTCTGCAGCAGCGCCGCGAACATGCGATGCGCGTATTCGTCGTCGGGGTCGAGCTCCAGCGCGCGTTGGGTGAGATCGAGCGCTTTCGTTTCCTTGCCGCAGTGCTGCAGGATGCGCGCGTAATGTTCGAAGAGCTCCGGCGCGTCGGGATCGAGCTCGATCGCGCGAATGATGCTGTCCTCCGCCGCGCCAAAGCGGCCCGCGACGTACAACGCGGTCGAGCGCGTGCTCCATGCAAACGCCCACTCCGGCGCGAGCTTCACTGCTTCTTCTGCCGCGTTGACCGCCGCCTTCGCGTCGTTCTGATGCAACAGCACGCGCGACATCGCCAGGTACGCGGCCGGATCATTCGGATCATCGGAGATCTGTTTCGCCGCCAGTTCCTTCGCGCGCGCGATCTGCCCGATGGCGAGAAGATGCTCGATCTGCGCGGCCGGGCTGATGACGAGTTTCAGATCGCTCGCGCCGTCGTCGGTCGTATCACCAGCCACTCGGCACTCCCATCAACAGCAGCTCGACCTTCCACGGCAACACGATGGCCAGGACCAATCCTGCGATGTAGCTCTCGCGTACCGGCAGCACGCGTCCGCCGAGGAACTGGTGACCGCGTACGTACGGCCGCTGCAGAAGATAGAAGAGGATTCCGACGATGAAGCTCACGCAACGGATGGCGACGAGCACGTAGCGATCTTCGAGGCGGCTTGCCACCGCGAGAAATGCAATCCAGCCGCTGACGCCGAGCAAGAGGCTCGTAAAGAAAAGACCGAAGCGCCGCACCGCCGCTGCGTTGAAGCAGGCCAGCAGCGTGACGAGTGGCACGCCGAAGAGAATGCCGATGTACGCGAAGAGAAGCGGATCGGCGATCATCACCGGCGCCTTGCGCGCGTCGGGATACCGCCGCAGCGACGGGCGGAGAAGCTCGCTCATGGTTTTCGGAGGATGAGACGCAGATCCTGCGGCGCGAATAGTCGCGCGTTGATCGCGTCGATCAGCGCCCCCTCGCCCGCGATCTTCGTCCCTTCCGGCCAGTCGTGCACCGGCATGATCTCGTCGATGGCGAATCCGTGCTCGCGCGCGAGAAGCGCGAGCGCGGCGGGATGGCGCGGCGCGAGATGAGTAGGATCGCGCCAGAACTCCGACGCCGACATGAACAGCGACTCCGCGTTCGGCGTCTCGATCATCAGCAGTCCGCCACTGCGGAGCGTTCGCGCCGCGTGCGCGAAGAGCGCGAAGAGCGCCTCTACGGGAAGATGCTCGACGACGTGAAGTGCGGCGATCGAGCCGAGCGAACCGTCGGCAACGTTCGCGAAGCATTCCGGGATGCCGGCGAGCGACACGTTGAAGCCGCGCGCTTTGAGATCGGCGACGGAGCGCTCGTTCGTGTCGCATCCACGGGCGTCGATGTCGCGGCAGAGCGCGAGCAGCTCGCCGCGGCCGCAGCCGGCGTCGAGCAAGGGTGCATGCGATCTGGCTAGCTCCGCATACGGAGCGAACGATCCGCGCACGTCGTGCTCGCTGCCGCGAAGTCCGTCTTCGAGTCGTCGATAGAGAAAGTCGCTCGACGGTGGGACGATCGGATTGACGACGTCGCGGATGCGGACCGCCAGCGTTTCGATTTTCTGATCGAGCGCGGCGATCAGTGCGTCGTTGCGTTTCGCGGCGACCGGAATCAGCTCGCGGATTTTCGCGACGTCGCCGGCGAGCGCTTCATCGGCGGCGCGAACGTCGTTCTGCACCGCGGTGATGTCTCCTTTGAGATCGTTGCGAAGCCCCGCGATGTCGTTGCGGATGTCGCCGAGGAGATCGAGCAGCGCGACGTTGAAGTTCTGCTGGCGCTCCGCATCCGGCTCCGTCGCGCGGCGAAAGAGCCGGCGCAGACGCTTCAGCAGCCACTCGTGCTTCGAAGGACGCGGATGATAGCGACGATCCCGCTGCCACAGCTCCCGCCACGCATCTGCGCCGGCGGGAGGGGCGTCGACGAAATCGTCGCTCATCGAACGTAAGTGTACTCAGTCCCCTCTCCCCGCTCGCGGGGAGAGGGTGGCCGAAGGCCGGATGAGGGGCTGCTGGCGACGAGAGATTGAATTAAGAGTTTCGAATGAAAAGTTAAGAATGAAGAATATCCGGCGCGCTTTCTTCATTCTTCATTCGAACTTCGAACTTCTTAATTCAATCTCCGTCGCCGACCTCTCATCCGCCTTCTAGCTTGCCGCCGGCGCTTCCGTTTCCTCGAGCTTCTCCACTCCGAGCGGCACGACTTCCACCTGCAGATGTGCGGTTACGTCGCGGTGCAGTCGCACCTCGACGTCGTGCGTGCCGAGGCTCTTGATCGGATGATCGAGCTCGATGCGGCGCTTCTCAACCTGCACGCCTTTCGCTTCGAGCGCGTCGGCGATCTCGTTGGCCGTGACCGATCCGAAGAGCTGTCCGCTGTCGCCGACACGCTTCTGAATCGTGACCTTCATTCCCTTGACGGAGTCGGCGGCTTTCTGCGCGGCTTCCTTCTCCTGATTGGCGAGCAGCGCCCACTTCTTCTTTTCCTGCTCGATGGCCTTGAGATTGCCCGACGTCGCTTCGCGAGCGAGCTTCTTCGGGATCAGAAAGTTCCGCGCGTAACCGTCCTTGACGGTGACGATGTCTCCGCGCGTACCGAGTCCGCGGATCTCGTCAGTGAGGATGACTTTCATCGGGTGAATCCTTTCGTCTGAGATGTCTGAAATCGAAAAATGAATCGAACAACCCCGCGATGCCGAGCAAGTACGGTGACACGAACAGGCGCGGAGTCGATAGAAGACCGAGGATGAGGAAGGCGAACATCACGCCGCCGACGCCGAGGTCGAGCGCGACGAGGAACCAGCGAAAGATCGCCAGCCCTTGAAGCACGTAGAGAAACACGACCATGACGAGGACGTTCACCATCACCTTCTGCCACACACCCGACACGAGCGGCGTGATGCCGCAGAGCACGAATGCAAAGAGGAACCAGTCGGGCAGCGACAGATGGCGAAAGAGAAACTGCGGCGGTGCGACGACGAGCTCCGCATCGGGAGTGCGGCGCCGCGTGACGAGCTCGCGCCACGCTTTCAGCCGTCCGTACATGACCAGGCTGAGCACGAAGCAGACGACGGTCACGGCCATCATCACGGACGGCAGCACGACGAGCGCGGGACGCATCTTGTCGACGTCCGACTGCGTCACGCCCCACGTGAGGAACGTCTGCGACGAGCGCGTGGTCAGCTCATGCAACGCCGAGAATCCGTACACGCGGCGCATGATCCACTCCGTGGCGACGTAGCCGGCCACGCTGGCGATCGTCGACGTGAGCAGCACCGGACCGAACTCTTTGCCGCGCTCGACGAGCGGCAGGGCAATGAACGACGGCAGCGAGATGGCCGCGATCAGCGTGAACAGCCACGCCAGATCGAGCATCGCATCGGCCGGCGGAATGTGAACGATGTTGACCGCGGCGGTGTGCACCGACAGATACGTCAGCGCGGCGAATACCACCGGCGCGATCGTGGCCGTTTTTCCGTTGCGCACGCCGCACGCGAAGATCGCGGCGGGCACGAAGACGTTGAGCGGCGTGAAAAACATGACCGCCATCAGCAGCGCATAGCCGAGCACACTGAGAGTGATGCGCGCGAAAGAGCGCGCCGGCAGTGCCACCGGCTCGTGCTGCAGCGTGTCGATCATCAGTCGGCCGTGAACGGAAGCAGCGCCGCGATGCGGGCGCGCTTGATGGCGTTCTGCAGTTTGCGCTGGTGCAGCGCGCACGTGCCGGAAATGCGGCGCGGAAGAATCTTGCCGCGCTCCGGGATGAACTGCTGGAGCGTCTTGATGTCCTTGAAGTCGATGTACTCGATCTTCTCGACGCAGAACTTGCAGACGCGCTTGCGGCGATAGAAGAACTTCTTCTTGCCGCCCTGCTGTCCGCCGGGGCCGGACTGCCCTCCGCGGTCGGAGCGATTGCGAGGTGCGGGTGCGGTTGCCATGTTGGTCGTCTCTCCTCTTCGTTACGCCTGCGGCGCTTCTTCGCCGCTTGCCTCGGCGGCGACGTCGGCGGAGCTGGGCTGCGCTGCCGCGAATGCCGGAGCGGGACGGACGCGCTCTTTCTTCGGATTGCGCTTGGCGAGCTTGTCGGCGCGCTTGAGGTCTTCGTCCGTCCGCACGATCATGTGCCGCAGCACGCGATCGTTGTTCTTCATGCGGCGGTCGAGCTCAGCGAGCGAGGCGTTGCTCTCGTACACGAGCAGCGTGTAGATGCCTTCGTTGAACTTCTGGATGGGATAAGCGAGACGGCGGCGGCCCCACACGTCCTCGTTCTTGAGCGTGGCGCCCGTCGACTCGGCGACCTTCTTGAATTCGGTCGCGATCGAGGTCGCCTCTTCCTCCGTCACTTGCGGAGAAAGAATGTACAGGACTTCATAAGTCCTCATGATTCCTCCTTCTGGCCTAGCGGACTCCCGTCCACGCGAGAGTCAAGGAGCTGGCAGATTGTCTAAAGAATGTGCGGCCCGAAACGCCGGGCCGGGGATTCTACGCGTAACGTGCAGGCGCGGCAATTATTTCGCTAGTGCCGCACGCCGCGACTCTTCGGAAGCAATTCGTTCGAGAGCGTGCGCACGACGACGCGCGGAGCGGCCCAATCATCCGGGAAGTGCGAATAGGCCGTGAGCAGCGTGCCGTCGACGTCGACAACAACCGGCGCCTGGTCGCTGACTGTCGTCGCCAGCACCCCGGACAACTCGATGACATTGCCGTCCTCATCGATCGATGACGCTCCGGTGGGCAGTCGGTCGTTCGACGTCCACTTCGTGAAGGCAAGATGATAGCGGCCATTCGTGTGAATCATTCGGCACTGCGACACCTCGTTGCCCGCGAGCTTGCCGAAGTCGGGCGACGTGACCCCGCTCAACGCTCCCTGATGCAAGAGCTTTTTCACGCGCACGCTGGGGTCGTGGGTTCCCTCCGTGATGACGCCGATCATGAAGTCTCGACCGTCTGACGCGATGCAGGGATTCACCTCGTTGTACACACTGTTCGCGATCGCGATCGGCGCGGCGTCCATCGGCGCTCCATTCGCATCGAGGCGCACGCCAAAGACATCTCCCCTTGCCGGTGGCGGATAGCCGAGGAAGCCTTCATTCCAAGCGACGAAGAACTGATCGCTGCTAACGCCTACGGCGACCGACGCTGGCAGCGTGCGACGGGCGATCGCGATCGGCGTAGCGTCGATCGTGTTGCCGTCGGCATTGAAACGCCGCACGGCGACGAAATCTGAAGGGACCGAGATCCCGGCAAAGACCGACGTCTTGCCGTTCGAGGCGAAAGCCGGAGATGCGAAGCCGAGGTCTTGCGGCGCGACATCGAGAAGTGTCCCGCTCAGCGAGACACGGCGCACCGCGTAATTCGCGTTTGACGCCGGCGCATACGCGACGAGCCAACTCCCGCCGGTGAATCCCGCGATCGGTGCAGCGTACGCGACATTCGATGCGATCACGAACGGGTCGCCGAGCGGAAGGCCGTGCGCGTCGACACGTGCCGCAACAACGTCGCCGCGCTGGAAACCGGTCATCTCCATCCAGACGACGAGCGCCATGTTTCCTGCCGCCGACATCGAGGCGGGTCGCTGCGCGGGCGCCGAAACGGTGACCATGGCGTCCGTCTGCTTCGCCGTCGCATCGGCACTGAGCAGTACGCCTCGCGCCGTCGGCGAAGATGAGCCGTCGTTCTCGCTCCACGCTGCCAGCAACGACGATCCGTCCGACGCGATCTTCAAATCGTTCACGAAAGCGGAGCCGATCGGCGTCTCGTGCCGTGTGCCGCCCGCGAACGGAATCGATTCGAGCAGCAGCGCTCCGTCGCGAAAGTTCGGCCAGCAGGCAAGCATCTGTTTGCCCGCGACGAGTGCGACGTGATCGCCCAACGTGATCGGCATCGGCGGGAACGATTCCACCGACAGCGTCGTCGCATCGATCGCGTACCTGAGAAGCGTCGAAATGGGACCTGTGACGATGGCGAGATCGACGCGCGATCCGTCCGCGGCCATCGTAATCTGCGCGGGCTCGATGTCCTGCGCAATGACGACGGGCGCTCCGATGTTGCCGGCATCGTCAATCGTCGTCGCCAGAATGCGCGAGGGATCGTCCGGCAGCGGACCTTTTTCCATCGACGCGATTACAAAGCGGCCTGCGCTCGCCGCGATGATGCTCTGTTCCGGCAACTGCATATGCCGGAGGAACCGCCCGCGGTCGTCGAGCAACGCGAAGGAGGCGCCGACTACCGTTGGAATCCTGTACTCAACGAGCAACGTCCGTCCATTGAATGCGACGCCGTAGAGTCCGGCCCCTTCGTCTAGGAACGCCGGTGCCGATTCGAGCGTGCCGTCGCGTGCGATACGCGCAAAGTAGATGGCGAAGGGATTCTGCTCGACCCATGCGACGAAATACGCATCGCTGGTCCAGACCGCAAAGGCTTCGTTGATTGGCTTCTGGCGCACCGTACGCGAAGGAATGGTGCGCGGCGCGCCGTCCGCGCCGACGATCGTGACGTTCAGCGCCGGCGCCGCGGGATAGTCACTCGACCAGACGACGAGGTAGTCGGTTCCGTCGCTGGCCGTCGCGAGAATCCGTTCCCTTCCGAACGCGTGCCCGAAGACGCGTGGCGACACTTCATGCTCCGGCCCCAGGATGATCGCCGCATGCGCGACGCATGCGGCGAGAACTGCAACGGCCAGAGCGAAGAAGCGTCGCATTGGATCTCCTTCGCTAGTGCCGCACACCTCGGCTCTTTCCGATCGGCGGCGCGCTCGCGTCCGGCGCGAGGCGCACGAACGCGCGCATCGTGCCGCCGTACGTCGCGTCCGTCGCGAAACGCGAGTACGCGACTTGGATCACGCCGCCCGGCACCTTCACGATCGACGGCGAGCTCGGCACGCTGCGCGTGGCCGCGCCGATCGCCCCCGACTGCTCGACGAGCGCGCCCGCGTCGTTGAGGCGCATCAGGCGAATCGCCGTCGTGTCCGTGCCACTGCCGAAGTCGTACACGACGACGTACGACGAGTCGTCGCGCGTGATCGCCGACGACGGCGCGATGTCGTTCGCGAGCACGATGCCGTCCTGATTCGGCAGCGAGTCGACGAGATGACCGCTCTTCGTCACGCGCTTCGACGCCAGCGACCAGATGTTGTCCCACGTGCCGTACACGATGATGTAGTCCGTGCCGTTCGAGGCCACATGCGGGAACGCCTGATCCTTCGCGCCGGTGGCGATGGCGATCGGCGTCGTGTCGAGGATGTTGCCGTTGCCGTCGATGCGCATGCCGTTCACGTCGCGCTTGTCGGGATAGCAGACGAACGTGCAGATCTCCGACCCCTCGGTCCACGTCACGAGATAGTCGCTTCCCGCCGACGCGATGCTCATCGCGTAGCCGTAGATGTTCATCGACTTCACCTCGGATGCGACTCCGTTCTTGATCAGCACGTAGTTCGAAGCGCGGCCGTCCGGATACGTGAACGTGAGCAGCGCCGACGATCCGTTCGATCCGAGGGCGGGCGTGTACGCGCCGTCGAACACAGTCGTCGAGCCGATCGGCGCTCCGTCCGTGCCGACGCGCTGCATCACCACTGAATCCATCTGACCGAAGTTCGACTGCTTCGCTTCCGTCCACGCGACGATGTACGCGGAGCCGTCCCACGTGAGCGCAGGCGCCGCATCTGCGATCACCGTCGCCGCCAACACCCTCGGCTGCGCATCGAGCAGCGTCCCATCCGGCTTCATTCGAACTGCCATCAACGCTGCGCGATCTGCGTCCGCGTTGCGCTCGTTCCAAACGATCAGCGACTCCGATCCCGAGCTCGCGATCGCGACCGGGTTCTGCCACTCCGCCGTCACCGCGATCGGAAACGGCTGCGTGCTCGCGCCGCCGGCGGCGCCGATGAACGCCCCGAAGACATCGCCATCGACCGCTGTTTGTGCGGGCGCGCGGCGATAGTCTTTCCAGAGCGCGAGATTGTCGCGGCCATTGGACGCGACGGCGAGCGAAGTGCCGAGGGCGTCGCTGTGAATGACGTTCTCGGGAGTCGGCGCGGACGTTTCGTTGTCGCGAAACGTGACGTGCACGATGTCCATCGTCGCGGAAGTCAACGGACGCACGTACGCGTCGAAGAAGTTCGTGTTCGAGACGACGGAGACTTCCTGTCCGCCGAGGGCGACGTCGGGGAGAGTCGTGACGGCCATCGAATTCGCGTCGACGAATGCGCGCTTGAGCGTCGTGCCGTTCACCGCCGCGATGGCGAGACGCGTGCCGCCGTTGAACGCCATGCTGATCTGCTGCGCGAGAAACGAGCCGATGATCGGCACGGGCGACGCGTCGGTGATCGTGCCGTCCGCTTTCACGCGCGTGATGCCGAGACGGCTGTTCGTGCGCGACTCGTTGGCGATGAAGTACGTGTTGCCGACGGTGACGGTGGCGATCGGATCGCCGTCGGCGATCGAGAGGTTGCCTGCGTTCTTCACGAAATTGCCGGCGGCGTCGAGCATGACGGCCATCGGCTGCGGTCCGATCTTGGCGACGAGCAACGCGCCGTTGCTCATGCACGCGAGCGCGCGCGGATACGTGCCCGCTGCGTTCGTGAACGCATCGTGAACGTCGGGCGCAACGACGACGCGAGGTCCGCCGATCACGGTTCCATCGACCGCCAGCTTCGCGGAGTAAACGGACTGCGACGCGTCGTCGCTCCATGTCGCAATGTAGCCGTCGCCTGCAAAGCAAACGGAGACGTCGCGCGCCGCGCCGGCGCGCACGAGGCGCTCGTTGCTGACGCCGACGTTCGCATCGCGCGTCACGCGCGTTGCGTACACGCCTTGTCGCGGAATCGAGAGATCGGTCCAGACGCTGAGAAAGTCGGTTCCGTTGCTGGCGAGCGCGCCGGGACGCTGCTCGCCCGCCGGCGGTGCGTAGACGGTTGGAGAAACTTTCCGCTCCGGTCCTGGAGACAGAGTGGCCAATGCGTTGAGTGAGAAGAGAGAAAGGATGAGTGCGTTACCGAGACGGTGCATGACTCCGATTTTACGGGTCTCAGCCGGCGAGCGTTGGTGCCCATTCGCCATCGAGCACGATCTTCGACGCCACTCCGTCCGTTTTCGTGACGTGCCGCTGCGTGATGACGTAGATCGGCAGATGCGCGGCGGCGGCGCTGCGCATGTCGACGCGCGACGGCATCGGCAGCCAGTTCGGATGCGTGTGCACGATGGCCACGGTGCCCGGCGGATACGCGCCGCGCCACGCCACGGAATTCGCGTCGTCGCTCATCGGCCACGACACGAACGTGAATCCGCCGCACGGCGTGCGGATGATGAACGCCGCGCGCTCGTCGTGATGCGTCGTCTGCAAGAGGAATAGAAAAATCCCGCGCACGCTGAGATCGGCCGCGATCTCGTCGTGCGTCACCGCCGACTGCAACAGCATCACCACCATGACGTGCGTCAGCATTCTTTCGTTCTCCGATCGCATCTACGCCGCGCGCGCGCACAAGTTGTTTACAATCGGTGACTCATGGCCGACGTCGAATTCCGCGATGTCGCAAAGCGCTACGGCGACGTCTCCGTCATCGAGCATCTCGACCTTCACGTCGACGATCACGAGCTGATGGTGCTCGTCGGTCCGTCGGGGTGCGGGAAATCGACGGCGCTGCGGATGATCGCCGGACTCGAAGACGTGAGCGGCGGCACCGTCTCCATCGGCGGCCGCGTCGTGAACGATCTCGCCCCGAAAGACCGCGACATCGCCATGGTCTTTCAAAGCTACGCGCTCTATCCGCACATGTCCGTACGCGAGAATCTCGAGTTCGGACTGCGCATGCGCGGCGTCGCCCGCGACGAATCCAACCGCCGCGTTCAATCCGCCGCCGAAATCCTCGACATCTCCCATCTGCTCGAGCGCAAGCCGAAAGATCTGTCGGGCGGACAACGACAACGTGTCGCCGTCGGCCGCGCCATCGTGCGACAACCGGCCGTGTTCCTCTTCGACGAGCCGCTCTCCAATCTCGACGCGAAGCTGCGCGTGCAGACGCGCGCCGAGATCACGAAGCTGCAGCAGCAACTCGGGACGACGAGCGTCTACGTCACGCACGATCAGATCGAAGCGATGACGATGGGACATCGCATCACCGTCATGCGCGACGGAAAAATCCAGCAGGTCGGCACGCCGGCCGAGGTGTACGAGCATCCGGCGAATGCGTTCGTCGCGCAATTCATCGGCACGCCGCCGATGAATCTTCTCCGCGCGACGATCGAAGGGAACGCCATTCAGACGTCGTCATTCGCGCTGCCGCTGCACACGCCGCTCGCGCAGGGACACGGCGTGATCGCCGGCATCCGTCCCGAGCACATCACGCACGGCGACGCGTTCAAAGCGACGGTCGAGCTGGTCGAGCCGATCGGCCACGAGTCGATCGTCTACGCGAATGCAGGCACGGAGAAGCTCGTGGCGATTTTCGATCCGCACGAGGCTCCGCGCGTGGGCGAGGTCGTGTCGCTCAGCGTGGATGCGGAGCGGATTCACCTGTTCGATGCGGCGACGGAACGATCGCTCGCGCCGCCGCCGTCCCGCTGACGTGCGCGACGCCATCCTTCCCGATTCGCACATCGAGCGTTCCGCTGGCGAATCGCAATGGTCCGACATGCAGCGGCAACCACGCTGACGGCACGCCGGCGCCGACGACGATCGCGCCGTCTTCGCGCTCGTACGCGATCGCGTCGAGGATCGAGCGGACGAAGTCCGATGCCACCCACGCGTGCGGCATGTCGCCGATGAAGCCCGCCTTGCGGTAGCCGGTGCGCACGACTTCGGCCCATTCGTTCCATTCGCGCGGACGGCGATCGGCCATGAAACGATCGATCAGCTCGAGCGCGCGAACGCCGTCGCCGAGGCGGATCAGCGCGCCGATGATGCGCATTTCGTAGGGCGTGTAGTCGTCGCGCGGCTTGGCGATGCGGTTGAAGTATTCGTCGTACGTGCGCAGTAATGAGTAACGAGGCATGAGTGATGAGAGGTTGAGCGGGGAGATCGCGATTGCCGTCGACGTCGGATCGAAATCCGCGAGCTCGACCGATGCCGGCACGGTGTCGAGATGATGCTCGCGCATCGTGCGCTCGATCGACGTCGCCAGATCGCTTCGAAACTGCGCCGCTTCGGGAGCGTGCGCTTCGTCCAGTCCTTTCAGACAGAAGACGTCGTCCCAATACGAATGCACCGGCTTCGCCGAGTAGCCTTCGTGCGAGATCGACTCGGCCACGAGACCGTCCGAGCCGCGCAGCTCATGGATGTAGCGCACGGCGGCATCGACGTGCGGCTTCATTCGTTGCGCGAACGCTTCGTCGCGCGTGAAGCGCTCGACCTCTTTGATGAGGTAGATCAATTCGCCGTGGCTGTCGTTCTCCGGCACCGGATCGGCGCCGCGCTGATCGACGCAGCACGGCACTTTGCCGTTGTCGTACTGATAGCTCGCGAACCACTCCGCGAACTCTTTCGCTTCGCGCTCGTGCCCGAGCTGCAGAAGGAGGAGCGCCATCAGCGAGCCGTCGCGAATCCACGCGCGATCGTAAGAGCGCGAGCCGGGCTTCAGCGCGGCGCCGTCGCGATGAACGAGCATGTACGCGAGGCTGCTGCGAATCGTGTTCGCGATCTCCGGCGCGCCCGCGATGTCGATCGTTACGCGATTCAACTTCTCGCGCCAGTCGCGCGCGATCGTCTCGAACGACTCGCGCCGCGCACCGTTCGCGAGCGGAATGTCGATCTCCGACTTCGCGACGATCTTCCCGAGCTTGTGCACGCGGGCCACGCCCCCTTCGAGATTGAGAAACTGCGTCGACGGATTCACCTGAAACGGCCGCACGCGCAGCTCGAGCTTCGCGTTGCCGGTGACGCGATAGCGAATCTGCAGCATCGACGAGCTGCTCACCGCCGCGGTCATCGTCATCGACGCGTTCTTCGTCTTCCACGTGACGCTTGGAATCGGCAGATAGCCGTCCGCGAGCGAATGCGTGATCTCGACGTCCGCCCACGTCAGCCGTTTTCCGTTGACGACGAGAAGCGGCTCGATCGACTCGCCGCCTTTGAACGGCTCGACGTTGCCGTCTTCGCCAATGAGCGCTTCGTTATCCGCGCCGTCGGCGCCGATCACGGTCCAGTACGACTGCTCGCCGAGAAAGTAGCGGGGATAGGCGCCGCGCGGCGCGGCCTTGGCGACGATCGAGTAGAAGTCGTTCTTCGCCGGCGCCCACTCGGGCGGCTGCGTGGTGACCTTGCTCGCCTTTCCGATGACATGCAGGTCTTTCTTCTCCGCATCCGGCAGCCAGGCGAACAAACGATTCCCGACGCGCTCCTGCGCCGCGGCACCTCTCACACTGCACGATGCGCAATCGACGATCGCACCGCTGATCTCATCGGTGACCAACGGCAACGTCTCCAGCGCGGGATCGGTGAACCATACGGTTCCTTTGCCGCCGCTGCCCGCGGTGACGACGACTTCCATCGCCTCGATGTGCGTCGCTTCACCGCCGCCCGCCGGTCCCCACGCAAACGCGATCTGCCGCTTCTTCGTCTTCAGCGTCGTCCATTGCGGCGAGAAGACGAAGTCGCGCCGGTTGAGCCACCAGACGTTGTCGCCGCGAATCAACTTGAATTCGAGATTCTCCGGCGGCGCGTTTCCCTTCACCCGAAACGTGAACTGGTAATTCGGCGGAAGATCGAGATCGATTGCGCGCCGCGCAACCGCATATCCGCCGTGACCGTGAAAATCGAAGTCGATGCGATTGGCGTCGCCGTCGCGCGTGAGATGCATCTCCACGCCGTCGGACGGATGCGCGCTCCACAGCGTCGCGGCGAGCAGCGCGGCGGCGATCATCCCTTCACGCTGCCGACCATCAGTCCGGCGATGTAGTAGCGCTGCAACGCAAGGAAGAGAATCAATACCGGCAAAACGGTGACCACCGATCCGGCCATCATCAACTCGACGTCCTGGGCATGCTCGCCGACCAGACTGGCAATGGAGACGGGCAGCGTGTAACGCGACTGGTCGCTGAGCACGATCAACGGCCACATGAAGTCGTTCCACGTCGTCATGAAGGTGAAGATCGCCAGCGTCGCCAGAATCGGCCGCGCCAATGGCATGACGACGGACCAATAAATGCGCATCTCGCCGGCGCCGTCGATGCGCGCCGCTTCGAGCAGATCCTGCGGCACAGACAACATGAATTGCCGGATCAGGAAAATGCCGAAGACGCTCGCCAGCGACGGGATGATCACGCCCCAGTACGTGTTCACGAGATGGAGGGAGCGCATCATCAGGAAGAGCGGCAGCATGCCGACCTGCGCCGGAATCACCAGTCCGGCCAGCAGCAGCGAGAACAGACGATCGCGCCCGCCGAATCGCAGCCGCGCGAATGCATAGCCGGCCATCGAATTGAACAAGAGCGAGAAAAGCGTCGTGACGACGGCAATGACCGTGCTGCTGAAAAACGCGCGGCCGACGCTCAGCCGCACGAACAGTTGCCGGTATTCATCGAGCGTTGCCGCGTGCGGAATGAAATGCGGCGGATAGGTCGTGGCCTCGCCCGCGTTCATGAACGACGCCGACAACATCCAGAAGAGCGGAAAGAGCGTAATGACGCTTCCGACGATCAACGCAGCGTGCACGACGACCGATCGCTTCATCGCTGCTCCTGCAGTTTCATCTGCAGCGCCGTGGCCGCCGCGATCACGAGGAACAAAATGAACGCAATCGCCGCCGCATAGCCCATCCGCCACCAGCGGAAACCCTGCTCGTACATCATCATCACCGCGCTCAATGTCTTATTGAGCGGACCGCCGTGTGTCATCACATACGGCTCGGCGAAAAGCTGCAGATAGCCGATGGCCGTCACGATGCCGACGAAGAGAAACGTCGGACCGAGCATCGGCACCGTCACGTGCCGGAACTGCCGCCATGTGCCGGCGCCGTCGATTCGCGCGGCTTCATACAACTCCTCCGGGATGGTCTGCAGCCCGGCGATGAAGATGATCATGTTGTAGCCGAAGTTCTTCCACACGGCGACGAGGATGATCGCCGGCATCGCCCAATGCGGATTGCCGAGCCAATCGATCGGCGGCAAATGGACGAGCGCGAGCAATCGATTGAACATTCCGAATTGCGGGTTGTAGAGGAATCGGAAGACCACCGCGACCGCGACCAGCGTCGTGACCACGGGTGCAAAGTAAATCGTCCGGAAAAGCGGCTTCCATCGCGCCGACTTTGCATTGACCAGCAACGCCGCACTGAGCGACGCCGCCACCGTCAGCGGCCCGCCGACGAGCGAGAAATAGAGCGTATTGAGCAGCGCCGTCCAGAAGACTCCGTTGGTCAGCACTTCCCTGTAATTGCGCAAGGCGATGAAGCGCACATTGTGGATGTCGCCGATCGAATAAAGATCGAAATCGGTGAGGCTCAGTGCGAAGCCGGCGATCACCGGCAGAAAGAAGAACAAGCCCAGCACAATGACGCCCGGCGCGAGGAACAGGACCGCGGCGCGCGTCTCCGCTCTCATCGCCGCTGCTCCACGATCCAGCGCCGTTTCTCGAGAATCTGATCGGCCTGCGCGTCGAGCGCCTTCAGCGCAGCGGCCGGCGACTTCGCCCCGCGCACCGCCTCCTCTCCGTGCTCGTAAATGGCCGTGGCGATCTGCTCCCACTCCGGCACCTTCGGCAGCGGCGCCACATACTCGAGCTGCTCGCGAAACGCCGCAAAGTGTTTGTCCTTCGCCAGCGCCGGCGCGCGCCACGCGCTGCGCCGCGCCGGCAGATCGCCCGACAGCTCATTGAAGCGAATCTGCTGCTCCGGCTCCGACAAGAAGTCGATCAGCTTGCGCGCCGCCTCTTTGTGCTGCGACGCGCGAAAAATGATGAAGCTCGATCCGCCCGCCATTCCGATTCCCATCGGCGCCGAGGCATCGTGCGCGGGCAGCGGGGCGGTTTCCCATTTGTCCTGCATCTCCGGCGGCAATCGGCGCGCGAACTCCGACACCTGCCACGGGCCGGTGATGTACATGACGAAGTCGGCCTGCGCGAACTGCTGATAGACGTTCGCCACCTGGAGATTGCTCACGCGCGGCGCATAGCCGCGCCGGAAGCAGTCGACGTAGAAATTGAGAGCATCCGCGAATCGCGGGTCCTCGAATGCCCCTTTCGTCCCGTTTGCATTCACAAAGGGCGATCCCGACGTCAATGCCAATGTCACGAGCGGCTCGTATTCATTGATCGGCATCAGCACGCCGTAATGCGCCTTCTTCTCGCGCACGAGGCGGTCCATCGTCGCCGACCACTCCGCCCACGTCTTCGGCGGATCTCCGACGATGTCCCGCCGGTAGAACAGCAACCGCGTGTCGACATACCACGGAATCCCGTACAAACCGCCGTCGACGACGTTCGTCGCCCAAATGCCGGGAAAGTAATCGCTCTGATCGATCGACTTCGAAGCGCGCACGAGCGGCGTCAGCTCATCGAGCGCATGCAGCGCCACCATCTCCGGAATCCACGTATTGCCGATCTGCGAAATGTCCGGCGTCGCGTTTCCGACATACGCCGTCAGCAATTTCTCATGCGCCGCAATGAACGGAATCTGCTGCACGACGACGTGGAGAGTCGGATTGCGCCGCTCGAACTCCGGGATCAGATCGGCGACGACTTCGCCCTCGCGACCAAGGCCCCAAAAGACGACTTGTTCGCGGGCATCACGCGAACGCACGGCACAGCCGAGGAATGCAGAATGCAGAAGGCAGAAGGCAGAAATCGCGATCCACTTCTGCCTTCTGCCTTCTGCATTCTGCATTCTCACTTCAACCAGCCCCCCGTAAAGCCGGCGCGCTTCAGTCCGCGCACGATGTGCGGATTCCTGCGCATCGTCTTCCAAACGAGACCGCTGCGATAATTCTCGATCATTGCGATGATCGGCCCCTGGTCGATGCCGAGATAGTCGACGTCGAACCATTGTTGGGCCGGATTGAAGGCGTCGACGAAGCCGTATTTCGAAAAGAGCTTGTCGCCGTAGCGTGTGCGCATCTCGCGCATCGCCGCAATGGACAGCTCAGGCGTGAATGCGATCGACGAGATCGCGGCCGTCGGCGCAATCGTGCCGTCGTCGCGGATATCGCCTTCCGTCGCGCCGCGTGCGGCGTAGTCTTTCGGGCCGTCGCACGCGGTCAATCCCCAGATCTTGTCGCCGTAGTCGCGCCAATGCTTCGGATTGTCGACGGCATACGCATGCTGCGAGAGCGTGGCGCGGCGCGAGTTCTCGAAATAGTCGTTGCGGAGACCGTCGCGGATGCCGCGAAAGTCGATCCAGATGTGCGAATACTGATGGCCGAACAACGGCGCGAAGAGAATGTGCCGCTGGCCGTAGAACGTGCCGGTCTTGTCCGTCTTGTGATACTCGGCCCATGCGCTCGCGTCCACCGGATGCGTCGGCGATCCGAGGGCGAGGATGATGACGATCATCGCCTCGTTGTAGCCGCGCCAGTCATAAGAGTGAAAGCCCTGCTCCGGTGTCCAGCCCATGCTGATCGCGGGCGCGCGCGGCTGCTCCCACGTCCACTGAACGCGCTCGTAAAGCGTCTCGGCGGTGTCTCTTATGGCCTTTTCCGTCGCAGTGTCGCGATCGAAATACGACTGCGCGAACAGCACGCCCGCCATGAGCAGCGACGTGTCGACCGTCGACAGCTCGACGTCCTTGAATCGATCCGCCGTCTGCATGTCGAGGAAGTGATAGAAGAATCCTTTGTAGCCCGACACGCCGTGCGGCTCCGGGCCCTGCTTCATCGCCAGCAGTGACTTCAGAGTCGCCAATGTCCGCTCTGCGGCCTGCTCGCGCGTCACATAGCCGCGCTCCGCGCCGATGCCGTAAGCGGTGAGGCCGAATCCAACGGCGGCGATGCTGGAGAACGAATGTGTCGGCGCCCGGTCGGGAATCAGCAGCGTGTTTGGATCGGCGAGATCCCAGAAATAGTGAAACGTCCGCTGCTCGACGTCATCGAGCAGCTCCGGTCGTGGACGAGCCGCGGTCGCGCACGCCGTCAGCGTCAGCGACAGCAAAAGCGCCGCGGCTCGTCTCACCAAATCAGAATCCCACTTTCAGTCCCAATTGGAAACGGCGCCCGAGGTTCACCACGCAGTTCGCCTTCCCGAAGTTCGGCGCGGTCGTGTTCTGCTCGAGACACCCTCCCTCGAATGTATTAAAGATATTGAACGCCTCGGCGACGACGCCAACGGACGTTCCGTGCGTGATGGGCAGCGATTTCTCCGCGCGTAAATCGACGAGGCGCTCGGCGAAGCCGCTCGACTTCTTGGGATAAACCGTCCCCACGAAGAGCTTGTTGTGCGCGAAGTCGTGTGCTGCCGTGGCCTGGCCGCTGCCGAGCGTCACGATCGTGCTGAAGCGGATATCCATCGGCAAACCGAAAATCCCGGTCGCCACAATGCGATCGCGCTCGGTGCCGGGAACGATGTGCCGCGGATAGTCGGCCGGTGTCGGATAGTCGAGACTGAACAGATCGTTGCCGGTCTGCGTCGACTTTCCGTGCGTCCACGCCACATGCGTGCCCCAACGCGCGTCGCTCGTGTACGGACGATCGAGCGTGACATACACCGCGTCGTCCCAATAGCGCTTCGTCGAACTGGAGAGCAGCGTCGGGCCATGAATTCCGCCGGCGCTCAGGCAGCAATGGCCGCTCGCCCACACCCACGTGAATCCGCGATAGCCGCGCGTGACGTTGTAGCTCGCCGAGCCAACCCACGAGCCGAGCGTCTGGCGGTAACCGAGGTTCATCTGAGTCGAGTAGGGCGGCTTCGTGTCGTTGGCGAGGAGGAACGTGTCGGGATGCGCGCTCCCTTGTGCAATGAGGCTGTTGAGGCCCGTAACGCTCAGGTACGACGGATCCCACTTGATTGTCGGATGTCCCTCGAAATTGGCGCCGGTCGCGGAGAAGAAGAAGTGATAGACCGGGAATTGCAGGCGGAAGCGCTCGTCGAGGCCGGCATTGAAGAAGAGGCGGTCGTAATAACGACCCCAGCCGCCGAAGACGACCGACTTACTGTCGCCGCGAAGGTCATAGGCAAATCCGAGCCGCGGCTGGAAGCCGTCTTTGAAGGCGCTGCGATTACTGCCGGTCGAGAAATAATTGCTCGACACTTTTCCAGTCAGTCCGGCGACGAGGTCGGCGGGGGTGACGTATTTCGTGTCGATCATGTTCGACTCGTAGTCCCACCGCAGTCCGAGGTTCAGCGTCAGGTTCTTGTTGACGACCCAACTGTCCTGGCCGTAGATGCCGTATTCGGAATTGCTGCTCGACAGATGCGGATTGCCGAATCCGAAGAACGCCTCGAACGGCACGGTGAAGCTGACGTCCTGACGGAAGTTGAAGACCGGATTGCAGTCCTGGCACTTCGTGACGTCGTATTTCATGTCGTCGATGCTGCCGCCGATCTGGAACGTGTGCTGGCCGGCCAAATTGAGCTGGGCGAGGGTCAGGTCGTCGCGAAATTCGAGGCGGCGCTGTGTGAATTCCTGCGAAGTATCGCGGCCGCCGATGCGGATCACGCCGAAGTAATTCTGTCCGGGCGTCGTCGAATTGAGCGGCGTCGGATGCCAGCCATACTTCTGCCAGGTCAGCGCAGCGAGGTTGAACATGTTGTTTCCGGTCCAACTGTGGCGGCCGGTGAGGTCGTACACGTAATTGCGGATGTTCTCGCCCGCCTCGAATGCCGTCTGGCCTCCGAAGCTGCGGATGTCGCGCTCCTTGCGGTATGTGCTGCTGACGTCGATCAACTGGCTCGGACTGGCCTGCCAATCGAGCTTTCCGAACGCGAGATTGGAGCGGAACGGGCTGCTGAACGTGCCGGCGTACTGTCCCGGATTGAGCGACGTTCCCGGAGGCGGCGTACCGGGCGACACCGTGGTCACAGCGTGCTCGTCGACACCTTCATAAGAAGCGAAGAAATGGATCTTGTCCTTCGTGATCGGCCCGCCGACACTGAATCCGCCCTGCGTTCTCTTGTAGTCCGGATTCGTCGTCAATGAGTTGAATTGAAAATTCTGCGGCGACTTGCTGATCCACCCTTTCGGCTCATAGAGAACGAAGGCGTCGCCTTTCAGCTCGTTCGTGCCCGACTTCGTCACGGCCGTAATGACCGCGGACGAAGCGTGATCGTACTGTGCACTGTAGTTCTGCGTCAGCACGCGGAACTCCTGCACGGCGTTCTGCGGGAAGGGATTGCCGCGGCTGGAGTCCTGGCCGACCACGCCGCCGAGGAGGACGTCGTTCTTGTAGCTCACGCCGTCGATGAAGACGTTCGTCTGTTCGGGATCGAGCCCGTGCGCGCTGATCACCTTGCGCTCCGGATTGGTGCTCATCGACACGCCGGGCGCCATCGCCGCGAAATTGAGGAAATTGCGGTCGAATTGCGGCAGCGCCTCGATCTGCTGCGGCGTGATGTTCGTGCCGATCTCCGTCGCCTTCGTGTCGATCAACTGATTGCCGACGACGGTGATCGACTCATTGACGACCGCCGTCGGCGACAGCTTCAGATTCATGTCGATCGTCTGTCCGACACGGATCGTCACCGTCTCCGATCTCGCTTCATACGCCTGCGCGGCGACGACGAGGTTGTACTCGCCCGGCACCAGGCCGGCGAGGAGGTAATTTCCGTCGGCGCCGGAATGCACGGTCTTGACGAAGCCCGACGCCGTATTGACGGCATTGATCTCCGCGTTACCGAGCGGACTGCCGGCTTCGTTCGTCACCTTTCCGCGAATCGTCGCAGTGCTCGATTGTCCGAATGCAGACAGCGCGACGATGCCGATGAGCAACACGTACAACAATGTTTGGAACGTTCGTCTCATGACTGCTCTCCTTTGTTTCGGCCATGCCGCTTCCGGACTGGTTGCGCGCTGGTCTTGTTGACGGATTGCGGAGTTGCGGAAGACTTGCGAACGACGAGGGTGGTGTTGATGCATTCCTGCCGCTTGGGGCGGGAGTTGTCGCGAATGGCATCGCAGATCAGCGCAAACGAGCGGCGGCCGACTTCCGCGATGTCGACGCGGATCGTCGTCAACGGCGGCGCCACGTAATGCGCGATCGGAATGTCGTCGAAGCCGACGACCGACATTCCGTCCGGCACGGCAACGTCCCGCTCGATCATTGCCGAAAGGGCGCCGACGGCCATGGAGTCGTTCGCGGCGAAAATCGCCGTCGGGCGCGGATCCATTGCGGCGGCTTCGAGCCCGGCATCGTGTCCCGATTTTTCCGTGAAATCGCCATCGATCTCGCAAAGGACCGAGTCTGCAATGGCGCGCATGGCATGGCGATATCCGCGCAGGCGCTCGCGCGCGTCGGCATTGCTGGCCGGTCCTTTGATGAAGGCGATCCTCTTGTGGCCGAGGGCGGCGAGGTGCTGCATCATGGAGCGCGCGCCGCCGTAATTGTCGATGGTGATGCCGTCATGCTCTTCGTCGGCGGCATTGAGAAGGACGAGCGGCATGTCGATGACGAGCTGCTCGCGCAATGCGGAGGACGGAATGTCCGGCGCCATCACGATCAGACCGTCGACGCGGCCGCGCATCGCTTCGATGACGGCGAGCATCTCGTTCGAGTCGCTGTGAGAGCCGGAGACGAGGATGTGATAGCCCTCGCCGCGCGCGTCGACGTCGATGCCGCGAATGACTTCCGAAAAATATTCGCCGTGGACGTCGGGAAGAACGATGCCGATCGTGTTCGTGCGCCTGATGCTCAATGAGCGCGCGGCGATGTTCGGCACATAGCGCAGCGACTTCGCTGCGGCGAGCACGTCGCGCGTGGTGTCCTCACGCACGAGGTCTTTGCGATTGAGAACGCGGGAGACGGTGGCGACGGAGACGCCAGCGCGCGCCGCGACGTCGTGAATGGTCACGGCCGGCGTGTGGCGCCGCCGTCGGATCCGGGTCGAGTTGCGTGTGCTCATCGCTCGTTCGTACGGCCCGCGAATGTAACCGTTTACATTTTGCCGTAAGGTAATGCACAATCTGCAGGCTGTCAACAGGAGGGTCGCCGGGTTACCAGGTTGCCGGATTGCCATCGACAACCCGGCTACTTGGCAACCCGGCAACCGATGAGTCACACATGACGGACTTCAGTTTTCCATCCACGTTTTCGTGGGGCGCCGCCACCGCTGCCTATCAGATCGAAGGCTCGCCGCTCGCCGACGGCGCCGGTCCGTCCATCTGGCACCGCTTCAGCCACACGCCCGGCCGCACCGTCAACGGCGACACCGGCGACGTCGCCTGCGATCACTACCGCCGCTTTCGCGAAGACGTCGCCCTCATGCGCGACCTCGGGCTCACCGCGTACCGCTTCAGCATCTCCTGGAGCCGCGTGCTTCCCGACGGCACCGGACGCGTCAATCAGCGCGGCCTCGACTTCTATCGTCAACTGGTTGACGAGTTGGCGCGCGCGAACATCCGTCCGATGGCGACGCTCTATCACTGGGATCTTCCCGCGGCGCTCGACGATCGCGGCGGCTGGCTCAATCGCGACGTCGCCGATTGGTTCGCCGAGTACGCGAACGTCTGCTTCGATGCGCTCGACGATCGCGTGGAGTGGTGGGCCACGCTCAACGAGCCGTGGGTCGTGACCGATGGCGGCTATCTGCACGGCGCGCTCGCGCCGGGACATCGCAATCTGTTCGAGACGCCGATCGCGTCGCACAACCTCCTTCGCGCGCACGGCCGCGCCGTCGAGGCGTATCGCGCGAAGGGCAAGCATCAGATCGGGATCGTCGTGAATCTCGAGCCGAAAGATCCGGCGTCGGACAGCGAAGACGATCGCGACGCGCTCGCGCGCGCCGACGCGTACATGAATCGCCAGTATCTCGATCCGATCTTCAAACGCGCCTATCCGGACGAGCTGCCGCAGATGTACGGCGAGGCGTGGCCGCAGTTCCCGTCGAGCGACTTCGACACGATCGCGCAGCCGATCGACTTCACCGGCATCAACTATTACAAGCGCGGCGTCACCGCGAACGATCCGAGCGTGATGCTCGAGCGCGCGCGCCGCGTCAATCCGCCGCATGCGATCTACACCGAGACGGATTGGGAAGTGCACGCGCCGTCGCTGACGAAGATCCTGACGTGGTTCCGCGATCGCTACGGATCGTCGATGCCGCTCTACATCACCGAAAACGGCGCGGCGTTCTACGATCCGCCGCATGCGCTCGGCGACGTCGTCGAAGATCCGCTGCGCGTGCACTACCTCCGCGAGCACATCGCCGCGCTCGGAGACGCGATGCAGCAAGGCGTCGACGTGCGCGGCTACTTCGTCTGGTCGCTCCTCGACAACCTCGAATGGTCCCTCGGCTACACCAAGCGCTTCGGCATCGTGCACGTCGATTTCGCGACGCAGAAACGGACGCTGAAGCGGAGCGCGCTTTTCTATCGCGAGTTGATACGATCCGCGCGCCATGCAACTTCTTCGCACTCACAAATGTAACGAGCTGCGCGCGTCCGACGTCGGCAACCGCGCGGCGCTCTCCGGCTGGGTTCAGAAAAAGCGCGACCACGGGACGATGATGTTCATCGACCTTCGCGACCACTACGGCATCACGCAGCTCCTCATCACCAACACCTCGACGGCATACGCGCAGTTGAAGAACGTGAAGCTCGAAGCGGTGATCCGCGCCGAGGGAAACGTCGTCGCGCGCACTGCGGGAAATCAGAATCCGAATCTGCCGACCGGCGAGATCGAGCTCGACGTCGAAACGACCGAGCTTCTCGGCGACGTCGAGCCGCTATCCGACGTCGAAGCGCTCCCCTTCCCGATCGCCACGCCGGCGGACATCCCCGAAGAGCTCCGCCTCCGCTATCGCTTCCTCGACCTGCGCCGCGAAAAAATGCATCGCAACATCGTGCTGCGATCGAACGTGATCTCGAGCATTCGCCGCCGCATGATCGAAGCGGGATTCAACGAGATCCAGACGCCGATCCTCACCTCGAGCTCGCCCGAAGGGGCGCGCGACTACCTCGTGCCGAGCCGCAAGCATCACGGCAAGTTCTACGCGCTGCCGCAGGCGCCGCAGCAATTCAAACAACTGTTGATGGTGGCCGGCTTCGATCGCTACTTCCAGATCGCGCCCTGCTTTCGCGACGAAGACGCGCGCGCCGATCGCTCGCCCGGCGAGTTCTATCAACTGGACGTCGAGCTGTCGTTCGTGACGCGCGACGAGATCTTCGCCTCGATCGAGCCGGTGCTCTACGGCGTCTTCAAAGAGTTCTCCGATTGGGAAGTGACGCCGCCGCCGTTCCCGCGGATTCCGTACGCGGAGTCGATGATGAAGTACGGCAGCGACAAGCCCGATCTGCGAAATCCGCTCGTGATCGTCGATGTGACCGAGGCGGCGAAGCGGGTGGAGTTTGCGGCGTTCGCGAATGCGGAGACGGTGCGCGCGATCCGGTTGCCGAACGGCGCAGCGCAGAGCCGCAAGTTCTTCGACACGCTCACGGACGCCGCGAAGAGCGCAGGCGCCGGCGGACTGGCGTACGTGATCGCCGGCGAGACGCCGCGCGGTCCGCTCGCGAAGTTCCTCAAGCCGGAGAACCTCAACGAGCTGATGCAACTGACGTCATCGACGAACGAGGATGCCATCGCGTTCATCGCCGGTGCCGCGAGTGTCGCCGGCATCGTCCGCGCGAAAGCGGGCGAGCTGCTCAATCTCATCGAGCCGAACGCGTATCGCTTCTGCTGGGTCGTCGACTATCCGTTCTACGAGCTGGATGACGATGGCAACGTCGCGTTCTCGCACAATCCGTTCTCGATGCCGGTCGGCGGACTCGAAGCGCTGGAGACGAAGCCGCCGCTGGAGATCGTCGCCGATCAGTACGACATCGTCTGCAACGGCATCGAGCTGTCGAGCGGCGCGGTGCGCAATCATCGGCCGGACGTGATGGTGAAAGCGTTCGAGCTCGCCGGCTATTCGAAGGAGACGGTCGTCGATCGCTTCGGCGCGATGCTCAACGCGTTCCGCTTCGGCGCGCCGCCGCACGGCGGCCTCGCGCCGGGAATCGATCGCATCGTGATGCTGCTCGCGGGCGAAGTGAACATTCGCGAAGTGATCGCCTTCCCGCTGAATCAGCAGGGGCTCGACCTGATGATGAACGCGCCGAATTACGTGACGGAGAAGCAGTTGCGCGAGTTGAGCATTCGCGTGGTGGAGGAGTAGCACGCCGTCCAGTGGAGGATAGGCGCCCTCGCCTGTCGGCCCCTTGGACAGGCGAGGGCGCCTATCCTCCACTGGAAGTTGCCCTAGAAGTCGATCGGCCCCGGCGTGCGCGGGAACGGAATCACGTCGCGGATGTTCTGAATCCCCGACAGGTACATGATCATCCGCTCCAGCCCCAGCCCGAAGCCTGCGTGCGGGACCGAGCCGTAACGGCGGAGATCGCGGTACCACCAGTACGACTCGATCGGCAGTCCCATCGCGCGAATGCGCGCGTCGAGAATCTCGAGACGATCTTCGCGCTGGCTGCCGCCGATGATCTCGCCGATGCCCGGCGTGAGCACGTCCATCGCGGCGACGGTTTTCCCATCCTCGTTGAGCCGCATGTAAAACGCCTTGATCTCTTTCGGATAGTGCATCAGCACAACCGGGCCGCGCACGACTTCCTCGCAGATGTAGCGTTCGTGCTCCGCCTGCAGATCCGTTCCCCACTCGACGGGGAACTCGAATTTCCTTTTCGCTTTCTGCAGGCGCTCGATCGCATCCGTGTACGTCATCCGCGCGAAGCCTGACTCGACGAGTTTCTGCGCGCGCTCGATGCACTGCGGATCGATCTGCTTCGCGAAGAACGCGAAGTCGTCGGCGCGCTCGGCGAGCACGCGCTTGATGATCGACTTCAGAAAATCTTCCGCGAGCGTGGCGTTGTCATCGATGTCGTTGAACGCCACCTCGGGCTCCACCATCCAGAACTCCGCGAGGTGGCGCGTCGTGTTCGAGTTCTCGGCGCGGAACGTCGGCCCGAACGTGTAGACCTTCGTCAGCGCCTCGGCGTACGACTCGACGTTGAGCTGTCCCGACACCGTGAGATGCGTGATGCGTCCGAACAGCTCGTTCGCGGGGTCGTAAGGATGATGCTCGATGTCCTGCGAGGAGACGGCGAATGCCTGTCCCGCCCCTTCCGCATCGCTCGACGTGATGATCGGCGTGTGGATCCAGAGGAATCCGTTTTCGTGAAAGTAGTTGTGGATCGCCAGCGATAGCGAATGCCGCAAGCGCGCTACGGCGCCGAACGTGTTCGTGCGCGAGCGCAAATGCGCGATCTTGCGCAGATGCTCCATGCTGTGCTGCTTCGGCGCGAGCGGATAGGTCTCGGGATCGTCGACCCAGCCGATGACGTCGATGCGGTCGGCGGCGACTTCGTACTTTTGTCCCTTCCCTTCGCTCTCCTTCAGCGTGCCTTCCACGGCGACGGAACAGCCGGTGGTGATGCGCAGCACGTCGCTCTCGTAATTCGGGAGCGTCGACGGCGCGACGATCTGCAGCAGATCGAAGCACGATCCGTCGGAGAGGTGGATGAACGAGAGTCCCGCCTTCGAGTCGCGGCGCGTGCGCACCCAACCGCGCGCGGAGATCTTCGCGCCGGTCGCAATTTGTCCTGAGAGAACGTCGACGATGGCAGTCACGGGGCGGGGAATTTAGCACAGGGTAGGACTTCCCCTCGCTCGCGACACTCCTCTGATGAGCGGTCCGAAAAATCAAAATTGAGTGGAGGAGTCGATGGGATCATCGGAGAAGCCCGGCTGGAGCCGTCGTGACTTCATTGCCGTATCGAGCGTGGCGGTTGCCGCAGCGACGCAACTCGGCGCACAACCGCGCAAGAAGAAACTTCCCGCGAGCCCGCAGTACCGGATTCACCCCGCCGTCGGCGTCGCGCGCCTCGGCAACAGTCCCGATCAGTTCTATCTGGCGCCTGACACCATCGGCGGAAAACCGATCCAGTGCAACGACGTGGGCGATCCGAAGATGGAGAACGGGAAACTGGTCTACGTGAAGCAATACAAGGAGAAGGGACGCATCCTCCGCCAGGCGGCGTCGTTCGGCATTTATCTCGTCGATGCGAACGATCCGGCCAGTCCGGGACGCGAGATCACGATCGACGATCCGATGGTCGAGAGCATGGAGTGGACGGTGCATCTCGCGAACAAGAAAGCAGTCTGGTACAGCAACGACGAGCTGACCGGCGACGTCATGCTCGCCCCAGACGAGGCGCACCTCAATTACTACGAGGAAGGTGCATTCAACAACTCGTCCGTGCCCGCCGGCCAACGCCAGAAAGAATTGATCATCGATCCCGGTCCGCGCTCCGTATCGAAGCCGGGACAGAAGGTGGCGGTCTCGCGCGACAACATTCCAGCCGGCTACAAACACGGCAGCTTCCCGCCGGCGACGCAGAACGTCGACGGCACCGTGATCATCCGCGCGCCGTACAACATCGACAAACTCGGCGATCTGATCATGAGCTCCAAAGGACGCCTGATCGTCCTCGGCGGCCACGGACGCGCCGGCGGATGCGAGCCGATCAACACCTACACAGGGCAGGACACCTGGTTCGACGACATCTCCGACGGTCCCGTTTATTGCCGGCTCAAGATCAAGGGACAGCCCGAGCAGGTTCTGACGGCGTGGGCGCTCATCGGATCGCCCAAATTCGCTCCTGAATTGCGCAACATCGTCACGCTCGACGACGTCATGTTCGACGTCGGCGTCCGCTACAAGAATCTCGTGCCGGACATGTACGATCAAACAACCCAGTCATTCAAGAAAACGTTCAAAGCGAATTACGAGCGCGACATTCAACCGATCCTCGAGCGCATCGGCGACTACGTCTGGGTGGCGAACCTTCCGTCAATGGTGGCGTTCATTTCGCCGCGCTTCAATCCGCGCGACGCGTCGGAAGCGAATCGCGCCAATCGCGAAACGTTCTTTTCCTACTTCAGAGACTCCTCCGGAAATGAAGTGTCGGCGCCGCACAATCAGCTTCTGCACAATGGCGTGCCGCTCGTACCGGTGAACAGCGGATCGAATTCGGTCACCAATGACAACATCGACCGCTTCATGGGACTGACGAACACGCAGTATTTCCTCTTGTCGCAATGGAAAGACGGGCGGTTCACGTCGGGACCGGCCGAGCCTTATCCCGTCAATCCACTCGATGCGGCGGACAGCGGCAACTGCGTCGGACATCCGATGTCGCCCGGCATCGAAACGACGTGGACGATGCGCAATCCCGTCCTTTACGAGTCGCCGTATCGCATCAAGCACGCCCACGGGGAGGAGTATTACTTCGAGAACGGACTCAGCACCGACGGCGACGAGACGGCCACGTTTTATCCCAAAGATTGGAAGCTCCCGAAGTACATCAACGTGCAGGACGGCTGCGAGCCGGGAGACTTGACGAAGCGGATGTCCGCGCCGTGGATGGCCGACTTCTATCAGTGCGCGATCGAGTATGTGAGCTTCCGCGACCCCATTCATTGCGACACGAATCGCGATCCGGCGCGCATCTGCGGAAATGAGACGACCTTGAGCGGGATTCCGCCGGCGCCGACGTATTACTCGAACTGGTGGCCGCCGCAGGCGCCGGTGTATGTCATTACAGGCGAGATGACGAAGCACGATCAGATGGCCGCGGGACTGCCGGCCGGATATTCGGTCTATTACGCGCGCGGCGCGAACAACATCGCCAATCTCGTCATCGCCTGGTCGTACATGGGATTCATCCTCAACGAGAATGAATCGCCCGAGGCGCGCGACTATCCGTACTTCGTGGAGAAGGAGCGCAATCACGACAAGTTCGTGGCCACGACGATCGCAGTGGCCAGTCCGATCAACCAATTGGCGGCGTCCGGCAGCTACAACACACCGTCGAATTTCTTCGTGCCGGCGTGGTACATGAAGGAAGAAGCAGAGATCGCGGAGTGCAACGGCATTCCAAACTGCGACGACAAGAAGTGACGTCGCACGAATTCGACATAGCGATCCTCGGCGGCGGACCTGCGGGCTCCGCCGCCGCGCTCACGCTGCTGCGTTACACGAAATTGCGCGTCGTCGTCATCGAGCGCGGCGACTACACCGCGCCGCGCATCGGCGAGACGCTCTCCCCCGCCGCGCAGCCGCTCCTCGAGTATCTCGACGTCGCGTCGCTGCTCGAAGAGCACGG
>Ga0075425_100000677_pt1 | contig 32484 bp, 45 predicted proteins | sample SoiMethybrSBSTD4_FD_75300 | JGI IMG/M metagenome (GOLD analysis project Ga0075425, IMG submission 75300) | Bulk soil microbial communities from a Populus tree surrounding site in Tennessee, USA - Soil MetaG P. TD hybrid SBSTD4 | ecosystem: Environmental > Terrestrial > Soil > Tree plantation... | reverse complement strand
CTAGAGTCACCGCAGTAACACCACAAGCTATAATCTGACCGGGGTCAGTAAGAACAATCGCATTAGCCGGTAAACCAGCAATTGTTGCAGCACCCGTCGATGAACCCTTGCTCGTTAAAACAAGAGAGATAGCAAAAAATATCGTTTTACCTGTCTGCCTAAAATGCCCTGATTGTGTACTGTAAGTGATACCAGTAGTTCCACCACCAAATCTTAATATGGGCGTAAACGTACCTGGGTTATCCACATACGCATTTAATCCTAATCCAATTTGATTAATAGTCATTGCTCTCTCCTTAAGCGACTGTCAGACCAGTAGAGTTGGTAACTTTCATTTGCCATGTGGTATTAGCAACAAGGCCAGTGACTTCAATAATATCGGTTGCGGCTGCACTTGTTACGGTGCCACCAGCGCTTGTTACAGCGCTTGCAACTTGAATAGTATCGCCAGCATTTGCTTGCAAAATCCAACCACCAGCACCCAACCCTCTTACTTCAACCGTTGCACCCACTGCAAATACTGCGGGTAATGTAACCGTTGTTTGTGCGGCATTACCTACAACATAACCGTTATCGACAGCGGCCGCTTGGGTCGTGCCAGCAATGGTTGACCAACCAATACCGCTTCCGGTTGCTGCAATATTTAAAGTACCAGCCCCAGGCGTAATGCTAATACCAGCACCAGCCGAGATAGTTCCCACAACGGGAGTTGCGCCAGTCGAGCCAATAATCATTTGACCATTGGTCATAGCGCCAGACCAAACAGGAACGCCAGTAGATGCAGCAGAGCTTAATAATACGGAGCTTAATGCGGGCGCTAATGCAGTAATAGCATTGGCAGCGGATGCAAAAAGCATTGAATTAATCGCATAGGTATCAGCAAATGTTGAAGTGGAAGCGACATAATTCGTGCCATTGGATCGCAGAATTACGCCAGCAGCGCCAGCGCCTAGATTAACAATGCCACGACCTACTGCTGAAATGTCAGCTTCAGCCCATGTATTCAGGGCAGTAGTATAAATCATTTTGTTAGCGGCGGTTCCTAATGCGGAAATGCTTTGGAGATTTGCATTGTATGCCTGAACGTTAGTACCAATCACCAATCCAAGATTGGTTCTCATGGTAGCTGGAACACCTTCAGAAAGGTTATTAGCTATAGCAAATTTAGATGCAAGGTCAGCAACCAACCCTGTTACTTGTGCCTCAGTAATAGTGATGGTGCCGCTAAATAAATTGAGTACTTGCTGTAAGGTTTCTTTCTTCGTTACGCCACCCTGAACGGCTGCAATTAAGTCCGTTACAATGGCGGATGCGGCTGCGGGTAAATTACTAATCTTTGGCATCGTTGCTACTCCGTTAGCAATGGGTTTCCTGATTCATCTTCAATCGCCAAATTGCTTTCAGTTAAGATCGCATTAGGCGGTGCAAAGTTATCTTCATTCATAACGACTTCATAAAATGGCAACATGACCGTCATTATTTTTAGTATTAGGTGCATAGCTATTCCTTAATACTTTGTGCTCGCGCAATAAGCTAAACCTGTTGCGGTCGTTGTTCTGGTTGTTCCATTGACATCACCCGAAGTAACAATTTCGGCTGCCGCAATAGGGTTATAACCAAGAGCAGCGCTAGGTAGATATTGGAGATCGCCAGCAGAATTACGGTAAACGATGTCACCGGCTGCGGTATAAACATAAATGTATGAGGAATAGATTAGATTGCCGTTGTAAGAAAATGGCGTATCTAATGTAACAATATCAGAAATTCCAAAAGCAAAACCCATCGTAATCATGCGACTCTCCTTGTCTACACGTTGTTAATATACACTATTTCCATAGGGGTTACATTAACCAGATTGCCATCTAAAGCTAATGTCATGGTCTGAAAACTGTCTACCCCATGGGATGACCAATCGTGCAGGGGTTCTTCCTTATAGATGCCATTCTTCTCGTCATAAACCTTTGAATAATTTGAAAGACAATCGATAAGCCTGGTCGTATTTTCTTTATTAAACTTGGTTCGGTATAGCATATGACGCATTTGATTGATGGCATTGATCTTGCTAGTAGGCTTTGGAACGATAACAAAGTTTTCACCCATCTCACGACCGAAGTCCACCGTGTTCTTACCAGTATTCCAATCCCGTTTCTGGCCATCATGGGGGATGTAATGCGAATGAAGCATAAGATCGTGCTTACTGCAAAACGACCTTGCTTCTTGAACGTAATAACTCATCGTTCGATTGTTCGCTTCAAAGTAATGAATGACATGTGGGTTACAACGATGATCTAATTGAACCAGAGACACTGCTGTTGAATCATTCCAACCAATGTCATAGAACGCATACACTCTTGAATTCGGGATTATCAAATCAGGAATGATGCGATTTGTTTTAATGAGGTTATCAATTTCGCGTGAGAAGTATAATGTCTCTTGGTTAACTTGAACGTCACAATAATATTCTTGTGCGATCATCCACTCAGGCATACCGGATTTTCTATCTTCATCAACCATGTCATCGGTGATGTAACGATTACCATCCTTATCAACAATTGTTTCAACCGTATCAATTCGACAAAACCATTTATCGTTATTCTTAACTTCATTCATAAAACGATAAGCGTGGTTCATACCATTAGGTGTTGTCTGAATAAATATCCAACCATTATTTTGTCTGAATACGGGCATCAAAATATGAAGCACACGCGGATCACTATAAGCAAATTCAGAGAAGACTGCGCCTCGTGCGTTAACACCGCGAAGTTTATCTGGATCAATGTCTGAACCTAATACATGAATGACAGAACCATTGGTTAATTTAATTGTCATGTCTTGATCATTAGGTTTGCGCGATAATAATTTTTTCGGGATCATATCTAAGAAGCGAAGTGAAGAACCATCCGGCATAACAATTGCACCATCCCACAATACCATTCGCGCACGAACGTTAGTGGGATAGATCATCAAATATAAACCTGGTGTTTCAATTGCTGATTGAACAATGAAATTCCAACTTTCAACTTCCTTACCTGACCGACGTGGACGCCAAACATAAATTCTTTTAACACCATCAATAAATAATTTTGTTTGTGCTTCTTCTTGGTGTGGTCGAAATGGAATGATTGGAATTCTTATTTGCGAATCATTGTAATATTTTAAATGAAGATAACCTTCTTCATCTCGATGAGAAATAAATTTTGAAACCGCTTTCTGTTTTGCGATCTCTAAAAGCTTTGCCGTATCAGTCTTAACACTCGCTAGCAAACCCATCCTTGGTTCCTCAAAAATGTTTCACATAGAACATTTGTTAGGTCATAAATTTAACAGTTAAAGATTCATTCTCTTTAAGAATCATGTAGTTACGAACAATCCATAAAGCCTCATCACAGCCTTCGGCAACATCTACATAATATCCTTGCGCTCGAAGCTTTGTGATTTTTTCAATTTGTTCTTTGGTAATTTTCCAATCTTCTTTGCGCTTAACTTCAATGTAACATCCATGATATATGCCACGTGCTAATGATAAAAAATAATCTGGTATGCCACGTCGAACACCCATTTGTTTAAACTTTTTTCCTTCACGCTTTGATCGGCCACCGCCATTTGGTATGTGAAAAAATAAATCTGAAATGGCGGGGAACATATAATCAATCGCTTCAGTTAAAGCAATACATTCACTGTCTTCACTTGCTAATAAAAAGTTCATGTTAAAGTTTCACATGATAATAAACGGCAACGGAAGGCTGTCTATTTTCGTGTGGCTGATCATCACCTTGTTCAGCAATATTTACTCCAGTAATAGCGCTAAGATTTGGTGATCTTGGATAGTGACCTTGTTGTGAACCTGCACCGAAACCAAATGCAATACCATCAAGTGTTGATCCACTATGATCATGTGATGGTATCTCAGGCAATGTTAATGTATGAGTGTTTTCACCAAACGTTTCGCCGAGACTGTAAGTGCTAGATAAATTTACCAAAGCACGACCATTCGTTAATGGTAATGTTAATCTTTTGTTTGCAACAAAATCCGCTGTTGCGTTTGCTCCTCGTCCACCGCTTACAGGACAAATGGTATTTGAACAACCATTCCATAACAATTCAAACAATGGTTGAGTATCAGCATTTGCTCTGACTGTTGCAGCGGATGCAGCAGATCCAATTGATCCGTCAATCCATACAATCCAACCAGATAAAGCAACCGCACTCATGGATGGTTTAATATCACCCGTTGCAAATCCAATGGTAGGAACCAAACCGCTAACGACATCTGAAATGTATGCAGGCAATCCATTCAAAAATTCAGCAAGCGTTTGACCAACATTAAAATACTCATCGTAGTAACCAATCAATTCAGCACCATCCCCACCTTGAGATTCGCTTGCTAGTTCTCCACGCAATGTACTGACGTTTGGATCTTCTTCAAGATCAACCGCAATGACGGTACCACCAGCAGAACCTTGCCAGATTTGACCATCGCCCAACAATGGCATTTGGGTTGGTGTTTCTGCTGGTGGAATGTATGAGTTAATGATGTATTGCAAACCACGATATTGATAAAACGAATTTAATTGTTGTGCCATCAAGGTCACACGTTGAAATGCGTTATCAAGATTCACACCACTAATGGTTTGAGCGCTAGCAAAGTTAGTATTAATTGAGAACTGAATGTTACGAGATAGAGTAACAACATCACCTAAAGCTGGCGCTACTGTGAACGTTATAATTCCGCCACTGGTGTTACCTGTATCTGATACAGTGTAATCGACGTTCAGGGTTTGAAGATCATCAATGGGATTAGGGTCTTCACCAGAGGGCGTTACATAAACTGCAATGTCAACCGTGGTTGGAATCAAAAAACTATAAATGAAATCGACTTCAACGCCATCGGCGACATACTGATCAATCGTAATCTGTTGCGGTAAGCTAGACATATCCTTATGTCTCCTAAATTATTTTCCGTAAAGTCGAGTCAAGCCTGGTGGCTTATAACCCTCCGTTCCAAATACTTGTCGCATGTAAGGTGATACGATAGGCATATTATCGAATGGAATAACATCCCCCGCAATCCGTTCAATTGACTTCTTCAACCCCTTTGTATTGCCAGTGATTGCTTCCCATGGAATTGATGCGCTATCGCTGAGCAACCTTAACGTTGGTGTCCACAACGCATTAGCTAACATGGTTTGATTTTGATTGTTGGTATTCAATACTTTATTAGCAAGTGATATACCTGGTGCCATTAAAGTCACAACAAGCTTTTCTCTATCTGAAATGGATAATTGATTCCAATCAGGCATTGCTTGAAACCCATTCGACCAATTATCTAGGATCATTGAAGAAACAGATAATGGCATTGTTGCTGCCATTAACTGCAATGCAAATTGAAACCGTGCTTGCGCACTTCCTGCATCAATCCAATTACCGACTAATACCTTATCAATGTAATTGATAGCGTAACCTTTAAACTGCATGAGTGATCTGGTGATCTCCCCTTCAATGGTGCCAGGAGATGTTCCGAAAGACGCCCAGGCTCTTGACCATGCGCCAGGCGTTAACACTGAATTTTCGGATGCAACATCGAATAATGTAAATGTTTTTCTAATAACATCCTGACGTAAATCGTAAAGTGATTTATCTTGATTTGTTTCATTATATAGAGATTTCAATTCATCATCGGTAACACGCTCAGCATTATCTATTGAAAATAAACCACCATTATTTTTCTTTCGTAATAAATCCCATTCTTTAGGCGATACACCAAATTTGGTTAATTGGTTTTGTAATTCTGGATTTAACTTTTCAAACGACCGATTTGACATGCGAGTCAAGTGTGTTGCCATTCCCTGCATGGTGCTTATCTTATTTCCTCTATCTAATGCTTCAAGGCCAATGTTTCTGAAGTAACCAGCGCTTACTTTCTTCATTAAATCGCCTGTGTTATGAGCATCAATAAAACGACCAACATAACCAATCTGTGAATCGACCATTGCTTTATGGATATTTGCAAAATGCTTTCTATCTTCGGATGATATTTTATCGAATAAACCTTGAAGATGATTGCCATAAGATTCAAAATAACCAAGACCAAAACGACGGGTATACATAATACCATTTGCTATGTCATTCAAAGACTGCATTGAGATTTTAAACAATGATGCCATCGAAGTTGCAGCACGGGCATTCCCTGCAAAGTTTGCCATCTTAGGGCTAACAGCCGCCTTATTCTGCCCTGTGACTTCTTGAAACATCCAGTCAGTATGTTTCCACCAAAGCTTGCCCTTTGGTTCTGTCTCATCCATGACCTTCCGCAGTGCCGCATAGGTTCGGTAAGGATCATCGCCAAAGACTTGTGCCATTCCAATCTTATTGCCGGATGATTGAATGTCGCCCATCATGGCATCGAAGAAAGAACCACGGCCATATTGCTTATTATACTTACCCCATGATTCCATGTCTTTCCAGACAAAGAACATGCGTGATCGTTTCTGGATCGCTTCAGCATCATTGACCACACGGGATTTTGTAAAGATGTCGCTTCGGCTGTTGATGATATTATCAAATATGGTTGATAAGGATTTATCGACTTCGGCCATGTCAACCTTTCCATCAATACCCATCGCTTTAGTGCCAGCGTAGGTTTTCTCAATGTTCAATAAACCTTTAATGGTTCCCATCCAAAGTTTCTTAGCAGCCTCATGGCTTAGGGTTTGACCTTTGGCTAAAGCTTTTTCCACAAGGTTCTGGCCACCTGATAGAATCTTGGAAGGATCGTGCATCGCTCGAAGGTAACGATCTTTGTTGATAAATTCTAAAGGAAGGGCGTCCGATAAAACGGTATCCGTGTTTCTGGTTTCAACATACTTTTGATATTTATCAGCAATGCTTTTTGCTTCAAGCGTTGATTTCTTACCATCAATTGCTCGTTGAATATCAATATCATTCTTACCATCGATAATGTGTTTCACTTCTTCTTCACTTAATTCTCGGAAGAATGAATTATGAAGCTTAATGATAGATGCGCGTTGAGCAGATTCAACGTTGTCAGATAAATCCTTATGACGCCTAACTAACATTTGACGCATGTTAGCTGTACCTGATTTAAACTTTTCAACGAGTCGATTCATCTTTGAAATGCTACGAGCTTTCGTCATGCAGTCAGAAAAGTATTGTTGAGCCTTAACATCATTCACTTCTTTAATGGCTTTTTCCATGGCAGCAACACCAGCCAAATTGTCAAACTCTCTGGCTTTCGCAAATACTTGGTTTGCATATTCTTTTAAATCATCGTCCTTGAAATTCTTCAATCCTTCCAAAGCCGCTGATAGACATTCCTTGCTTACTTTAGCCATTTGCCGATCCCATTACGCATTGAATAAAGTTTTTAAATATGTTCTCTGACTTTTTAAATTCATCAAATTTTGCCTTTGATTGATCGTAGGCTTCTTTGTGCATTTCCGATTCAGTCTTTTGATTCTCGGCTTGTTCTTCCAATACCTTTTCAGCGTCTTGTGGCACAGGTTCTTCTTTAATCCTTTCGGCCATTTCAACTTCTTGCTTTAAACCAGACGCTTGTTCTATACGATTCTTAAGATAGCTCACCACTCGATCACCGTCTGAAATCTTTCTAAAACCTTTCTCAGACATTTGAATCAGAATATCAGCAATGTTTTTATATCCTTCTTGCTTTTCATAATCGCGCATCAATTCAACATGGTGAAGTAATACCTTAGCTCTGTCAGATATTTGAGCAAGATCATGCAATCGTTGATAGGCATTCGTTGACCTGAAGTTATCAATCGTTCGATCATTCTTGATTAAATCTTTTTCGATCTTTTCTAACTCAGCCTTAGGCGATAATATATTAGGAATCTTTTTTTCCAGTTCTTCTATCCTACGCATTGTCTGCTTATTAGACGGATTATTTTTAAGCTTGCGTTTTAAATCATTTATTTTTTGTTCAATCTTAATTCTTCTTGATATATTTTCAGGAATAGTGAAAGGCAAGCTTGCAACGTGTGATTCTTCATTACTAAACTTTTTAATTATTTTATGAATATTTTTTTGAGAAAAAGGATGTAGCGCATTAATGTGCGATATATCTTTTGATTCTTTAATTGCTCTTAATTTCTCTAATGATTCATTCTTAAAGCTTAACTTGTGCTCAGTTAATTCATGGAATCCTTTAAGACCGTTAATTAATTTCGGATCAGATTGAAGCCGATCAAGGCCATTATTAACAACATAATCAGAGAGTGAACTATCCGCTGTTGCATCAACGGCCGAACCCAATTGATCCGCAACACCAGTTAGAAAACTTTCAGCGTCTTCAGGCTTCATGAGTTCAAGCATTACATGAAGTTGAGCAGGGTCTACTGGATGGCCATCTTGCATTAAAATGGATGCACCCTTTTGTTTCAGGTTATTGATATCTTCAGGTTTGGTTAAATAATCTTTAAACCAGTTCAATTCATCCTTGGTGATTTTCCCTTGTTCATGCGCCTTCGTTGCACCATCTAATAAGGGATGTTCTTCTACCCCTTTAAGGGAACCAGGCAACGGCATTTTCTCAACGTCTTTAATAAAGCCTTTAGTCTTTCCCCAAATGACACCAGCGGTGTATGGAAAGACATCAATTGCTAGCCCCATAGCGCCGCCATAGCCAAGCGTTTCTTTAGCGACACCACCCCAGTTGAGGGTATTGGTATCTTCTTTGTAATTAGCGGTAATTGCTTCAGGTAGGACAAAGCCAGCACCCATGCCATAGGATTCAGCCAAGTGCTGTCCAAACTCACCTATTTGCATAGTACGCTTACCTTCCTCGGCCACGGCCTTAGGAAGATATTGTTCCACGTTTTCACCAAAGACACGGGTCAATGGTTTCTTCGAGAAGGTTTCAACGGCTGAAGGTAGAACCTTTTTACCTAATTGACCGAAAGCCATGCCAACGCCACGGGCTGCCATCTTGCCAAGATAGCCAGTACCCAAACCGGAACCAATCATATTGGAAACAGTATTCGCGGTAATCTGTCCAGCCCCTTGACCTGGCGCATTATTTTCTTGTTCGATCATCTCAAGTGTATTTTTAACATTCTCATCAACTAACGGCACGCCTGTTAATACTGATCCTATTTCCTGGGCTGCCAGAATGTTAGTGCCTATACCTTCGGTTAAACCATTGAAGATTGAATGCGTGGTTGAAATGGGCGTGAGATTACTATCTTCCATATAGTTGTTATAAGACTTAGCGGATGGCTCATATTTTCTCAGCATATTAATAACCCTTTCCGCTTAACAAACCACCTCTAGCCGTTTGACTTATATTCTGTCTTCTCATTGCTTCAACATCTTCGGATTGAGTGTCATGGATTGCATTCATACGAAGTTTCTCGCTATAAGGATGGCTTGATAACACGTTGCCATAACCATCCATTACGACCACTTGATTGGTTTGTGTCAACACTGTTCGCAAAGGATTGCGATCAACGGCCGCCGAGACTTCACTATGAGTTCTTGAGTTATAAAGATTCTTGTAAACTTCAGCTTGTTCATGCCTTGAAATATAACTCCAATCAGCTTGAGAGATATTTAATTGTGTTAGGTTAGCAGTCGATGACATCCCATTATGGATGTTGTATGCCATACGCATATTGTCAACGGCATCTTTAATATATTCATCCTTGTTCGCTAAAGAAAAATCTCCATTCCTAACACCATCATAAATGACTTTGTTATAAAGCATTGTCACCATCGCTTGACCACGAGGTTCATTTTTATCAGTGCCTATAGAAAGATAGGAAACAACATCTGATAATTGGCTGGTAATTTCAGATTTAATTTTCTTAGGATCATTTTTCTCTAGCATCAATTCTTTAGATTGATTTGGTTGTTGTGCTTCAATCAATGTTCTCTTCCATTCTGGACGAACACCAATGCTATTGTTAGCCAAAGCAATAGTCTGCATTGTTTCACGCTGTACAGGGGTTGGCATAGCGCGAGCAGCATAAGCTTGCTTTTGATAGTTATCCATGTAGCTCATACGTTCTAGCGCAACATTCGCATCGCCATTAAGTTTAAATGCTTGCGCCATAGGAGCCACAATTTCAGGCGGTATAGGTTGATTCAAATGCGGATCAATGTGTTGAGCATCCCAATATGAGATTGAGCTATCGATCATGTGATTGTATGAATCACGTGTTAACTTTTGTTGTTCTGCTTGAGAGTAACCACCAACTTTTAACGCATTCAAACGATCATTGAAATCTTGAACAATGCGTGAACCCAATGGGGTTTCAGCCATAAGACGTTGAGAATCGCCATGCAACAATCTATCTTGATATTGTTTTAGGTATCGGTATTCCATTTCCTACGAGGAGATTTACTCGCTTTCGTTTCAAGATCACTCATGCGAGTATCAATCTTGAATTTATTGCCCGAATCAATTAAAGCAGTTGCTTCATTTTTACCTGCAAGCCATTGTAAAGTTTTAGCAAAATTCTCATCGGATTTTGCAGCAGTACTAAAAGGTATTTTTTCATTATTTAGAATGGCTCTCTCAACCCCACCCATGGTTTTGTCATTCATGCCATCCGCATGAAGGTAAACCGTGGAATGGTTCACGGGCAATTTTGAATTATCTGTTGAATCATTATCAAAAGGGGATGGATAAATTCGGTGGAATGCTTGAGCATCCGTATCGGGATTCATTGCAAGGTTATGAAGTTGTTCTGCGCGATCATATAAAAGACCAACACCTTTTAAAACGTTTGCATATTGTTGAGCACTCACTACATCGGCATAAGCGGCTGATTTAAAGTTACCAACCACCGTTTCAGATAATTGCTTGGCAAGCTTCATATCGCCAGAATCAACAGCATCCTGGACGGCTTTCATGCTTGTTTGATAACCACCCCAAAGTTTGATCTCAGCATTACGCTTTTGAATCCTTAGCGTTTCACTAGATGCTGTCATCTTCAATTCATTGTTATCAGTATTTAACAACGAATTTAACTTTGATCTATCCGTCGCATTAACGGATGTATTTTGCTTTATCGATGCAGCAGTAGAATTGTAAGCCGTTAAAATACTTTCTGCCTGATCAGGATTCTGTTTAATCGCGATCTTTGTATTTGTTTTTAAATCTTCAGCTTGATTGTTTGCTTCCATGAGCATGAAATTACTTTTTTGCTCTTCCATGCTTGCCACTTTCTTTCCAGCAAATTCAGCAACATCCCCCGCAACTTGTGCGTAAGATTCAAATCCTTTAGAGGCATCGGCAATAGGCACACTGCCTAGAATCGGAAAATCTTCCCGAAACTGAACAATCTTTTCTGCCATCTTTTATTACTCCATAGTCGGCATTTTGGTATAGATTTCCGCACCCATCTTGGCAACATCTAACACGTCACCAAACAATTGGGCATAGAGCGTACGTTTAACATTAGCCCTTTCAATCGCGTTATTACGTTCAAGGATAGATTCTTCGACGTTAAGATTTTTTTGCATACGAGATGAAATATTGAATGATTCACGCTCCATGGCATTAAAGCTGGGAGAGTCAATCGTATAACCCCTGACGGTAGATTGAGCTATTTGCTCTTGAGTAATCTTGTCCAGCATATCTAAATTAGATATGGTCTTTTGCTGATATTGCAATTGAGTTTGTTTGGCTTGAAGTTTGAGCGCATCTTCTTTAGCGCCAGCAGCTTGTGTTTGAAAGATGGCTTTGCCAGTCTCAGCGGCACCAGCGATGACAGCAATTGCGGTAATGGGGTCAGCCATATTTAATCCTTTAAATTAGGGCTTCATCAACTTCGTAAGCAATACCTAGAATCTGAAGATCGAAGGGGGATGATTGCGTGATACTGAATGTTTGGAACCTATCCCATCCCAAAACTGGATCAACAATCGCAGTGCCCGTTTTCGGCACTAAACCTAACCCATCTTGTATCTCGTCAAATTGCTGGTATGGAACAAGTGTATCATTAATCTCAAAATCAAGTGAATTGTAATAATCCACATAAATACGGGTAATTTGCTTGAAGAAGTTAGATTGATTCTGGCCTCCAAAGATATACATTGGGGTCAATACAACATCGTAGAGAAGGCCGACAAAAACATCCCCAGAATTATTCAAAGGATTATCGACTTGTACCATTCCATTATCGACTGTATATTGTCCATAGTCTTCACCGTTGTACACTACATCTACAATATAACCATCCAGAATGTCAAGACCAGTTATAACACCGGTATCGTCCATGGTGGTTGACTGGTAGCTATCCAGCTTCACATTCGAATCAAACTTTTCAAGGGCATAGATTTCGGTGACGTTATAAAACTTTAAGAAGTAAATCTCATTATTGATATTGACCAAATCAATCGTCGTGATGGTTTGATCGGCTTGCTCTGCTTCCAGGGCAATACCGCTTTCGTCGAGGATTGGAAGATTATCTTCAGTGAGCAATACATCGGATGCTTGAAACCCAATAGGGCTTAAGGCAGCGAGCTTAAATTCACTAGAAAACTGGAATGAAGTTAAAGTGGTATCTTCATTTAGATAATAAATCAAGTTGTCCTGGCTTACATCCGTACCACGCAGTAAGGCTCGATTGATTGGATTCTTAACTAAATGTTCAGAGTGCATACTCACATTGCTTGATACATAAGCAAGACCAATGCCATTAAAATGGAAATTGATGATGGCCTTACCTGTTCTTGTGATGTAGTAGGAATCATTCAAATAGGTAACTGGTTTGATTTCGGGTGATGAACCATAGCCAGACTGCTGGCGAATAGAAAAAGTCGATGGCGTTAGCGCAACGTTTTGATCTTGAGGGCAAACGAATTCATAGTTTTGAGTGTAAATCTCTAACTGCTTACCACCATTCAACCAGAGAATTTGACCTGAGTTTGTCTGACCAATTGTGTAAATAATCGCATCGGTATCACGTCCTACACCCACGTCAAAGTTAACTGGCGCATTAATCTTTGAACCAAATACCGTACCAGGAAGCGTTCTGCTATTTGCAAACCATAAACGGTTTTGATAGAACAACACCTTGGCAGGCCAACCAAGAGCAGTACTCCAAGCAGGCTGTCGAATAGAATATTGCGAACCAACAACAGAATAATCGCCTGGATTTGTTTCAAATGCGATTTGAATGTTAGCTGTAAATGTTGCTGTCGTTCCAACTTGATTCACTGTTGCAATGATCGCATAACCGACGGGCGCCTCAGGGGTAGCACCACCACCAATAATTTGCCCACCAACCCAAGCACTTGTAAACGTTTGTCCTACAGGAAGATTGGTGAGTGTCATTGTCAAAACATTACCAGCGACAGCGAGTGCTACGGTTGCATTATTATAATCGACCGTTCCAAAATCAAATGCTGGAAATGGGTATATGTTTAATACCTGATAGCTAAATAGACCTGTACCATAATCAGGGATATAAATTCTCGCTGGTGGATGAGAAGAGTGAGTTAGCACAAGGCTGTCATTATCTAACGCATAATCGACATCATGTAATTGTGCTGACGTATAAGGTGTGACGACTGTTTGGAAAAACGTTAGTACATCACCGCTAATAGTAAATATGTGCATGGCGAGATTTGCTGAAAGAAACAAATAAAAGTTTCCAAGCTTATCTTGAAACTCATACATTTGAGATTGAGTTTCAGCATAGGCTGCAACATTTAATAAAAATTTAGTACCACGTCTTTTCTTAGCAAGGCCGGTGGTTCCTACTTCCATATTTAAAAGTGATTGAGCGGCAGCAAGATATTCTTGAACATCGGTTCTTTTGAAGTTAACAATATCAACTTCTCCAGCCGTAAATGTCGTTTGTCGAATCATTTTTAATGGCATGATAGCGACCCTTAAATGTAAGTCTGCCTATCAAAATCATTATAAGGCATCGATTGAACGTAACGTTCCATGTCATTAAATCGCATTGCGTCAGATAATGAGGCTTCATATTTTTTACGAATATAGCCAGTAAGGGTTACATTATTCGTTAATGCCATTGCTGATTCTGAAGCAAGATATTGAGAGAGCGCCATAAAAGAGGTTGGCGGTAGTAATTCGTAATCAAGTGCATTTGAAACGTAATAGTATTGAATCGGTTTCATGTTAGTGCAAAGCAAACTATCAATGATTCGATAATACAATCCAAAGTTTGTCGTCAAAGGAGACATACGATCAAACCGTAAAAAATCGGGTGGTAGCTGATAGCTGTATAAAAAATCCGGTGAGAATGCAGAAACCATTGGTGTGTTATCAATCACGAATTGGATGGTGTAATTCCAATCGGTTAATTGAAGAAACTTGCCAAGTAGTACGGGCAATTTAGCTGCCATTAACTGAGAAGATGGTTGATCGTCAGCATTTGTTACGGGTGGCCTTCCAATCTCAGTCAAGGCAAAATTGATTACATCGAGTTGAGATGGCATCCTTGCCCCCTTATTTAATGAGGGGCAGCATCATGCCACCCCTCAATTCGGTTACACAGTAGCGATTGCGATCCAGCTAACGGTTGTTGCAGCACCAGGGTCAGCACTGAAACGAACAGTTAGAGTATCAGCAGTTGGAACTGCTTGCGTGACCGCAACGTTGTTAGTGGAATTCAACATCTGTGCTACCACGATGTCAGTTGCCACTAAGCCAGTTGCTACGAAGGCATTTGAAGTACCACCGCCGCCGTAAGCCGCAGTTGTACCACGTTTAACGCCAAGGGTTGTTAATGCTACTAACTTAGAAGCATCATCAACCAAGGTCGCACCAAACGCAGACACAGTAACGCTTGCAGCGGAAATATCTAAAGTCCGTGCAGCATCGCCTGTGGTTATAGTTAAGATACGATCAGCAGTTAAATTACTACCAGGTTTGATTACCAGGTCGTGTGATGCGTCAGTATCCAACAAGTGAAGACCTTCGTTTCCGAGAGTCACACCAGCAAACACTGGGCTATCACCAGTACCTAAACCAAGATTAGTTCTTGAAGTGGCAACACTTGCAACATCTGACAAGTTGTTAGCACGTTCTAGAAACTCACCTGATTGGATACCTTCTTCTTGAGCAGTTGCAGCGTAATTTAATACGGAAGCACCTGGATCGCCACTGGATAAGATATCCAATTGACCAGCGGTAGGAGTGACTTTTTGGATAACTACAGCGTTAGCAGAGCTATTCCAATCAGCAACAACGATGCTATCAACGCCAATATTGACATCAGCAATCGTGGTCGTCGCAGAGCCACCAGCATTTGTGTATCTTGCTGCATATAAACCATCTGCCGTTAATTCAGCGGATGCTTCAATAGCAAAGTAAGACACAACAGACACCCCAGGATCAGCAGAGAAAAGAATCGTAATCGATCCTGCACCTGCCGTTACCTTGTTAATGTTTACTGCATTCGCTGAGGTGACGAGATTTGCCATCACAACATCGGTTGCAGCTACGTCTGCATTGCTGATTACAAGGGTCGCAGAGCCACCAGCATTTGAATATTTTGCAGCAATCACACCTGCATCTTGCAGGGCAACAGAAGGAAGTATTGAAATGTACTCGATGACAGAAGCACCTGGATCAGCAGAGAACACAACCGTTAAGCTGCCGTTTGCAGGTACAACCCTACGAACGTTGACAGCGTTAGCACTGGATTTGATTCGAGCAAGAACCACACTGTTTGCAAACACAGCAGGATCTTCAAACGAAACGGAAGCAGCGCCACCAGCATACGAGTAATTGGCAGAATGAACGCCAAGTGCTGCGATTGCTGACGATGGTTCGCTCATTGGGATCAAGTTCCAGTTTTCCAATACAGGATCGTATTGAACCCGAAATTCTTGATAAACAGCGGATAACCCAGTTTCCACAGGGAACACGCTATTGTCGAGATAGTTAATTTCAAAGATGTCATTGGCTTTGATTTGACCTTGTTCACCAATGTCATTTAGATAACCAGCGGCCATAATAGTCGCTAAGGAATCTTCGGTTGAGGCCATAATGCGGCCTGGAGCTGTTCCAGGAATCCCACCATGCACCGGCGTAATAGTTTCAAAATTGCTCATTATAGTAATCCTCCTTGATTACGGGTTAGCCGCGTATGGGTTGTTAGCTTCCATTAAAGCAATACCATTCAATTGAATGATGTATGCGCCGGAAGTTAAGATGGTCAACAATTCCCAACGATCTTGGTTAGGCAACCAGGTAATGCTGGTTGACAGATCACGGTTGTAGCTTTGTACGATTGCATCACGATGAACCATCGGAACAAGGTACTGGTCTATGCCGCCACCAATATCAGTTGAAGGGATTTTGTTAATACCGTTTTCACCCAAGAATCGGCAATCTACATCTAAGTAGGTTTGGATTCTGTTGTTGGTGAGTGGTTTAACGTCGTTGTAGAAGAAGTTAACGATCTTGTCATCGTTATACATCGACTTCTTCAAGAGCGCTGGTGCCCACATACTAACGGCGTAGTCCATGACATCAACACCTTGAGATTCAAGATAGCTGAGTGCATCGGCCATTTTCGCTTCGTTAATACCAGTGTTCACACCAACAGCCACGTCAACCGTATAGATCGAAGCAACGCTTGGGTTACTGAAGATCGCATTGATCTTGATGTAATCGTCCATACGTGCACCAGCTAAAGCGTGAAGCTTTGCGTGGTCAACGATCTTGTCGAAGTTGAATAAGGTCTTTTCACCACCACCGATCACTGTTTTCAAGTGATAGTCGTTGGTTTGAACCTGAACGTTTGTTTCGTTTACTGGCGTTGGCAAAATGTCGGTAGGCGCAAAGTTGCCTTCTTCCATTTCGATCAAGTCAGAAACAGGTACGTTTAAAGTCGTACCAGTCGTACCATGACGTTCGTCAATGGTGTCTTGTAGTCTTAGGTTATTTTGATACTTCAGCGTTACGAAGGTATCGAAAAGCTGCATCGCGGCAGCTAAATCAATTTGAGCTGGCATAGTGTGATCCCTCACAGATTAAAATCAATAAAGTTCACGTCCTCTATGGACGTACTTATCTATTGACTATCTGCAAGGTATGCCTTTCGGGGCTTGCAATGTCGCGATTGTTTGAGCAGGTATGCACTTTCGTGGGCTGTTCAATCAATGAGTACATTATAACATCAGAAAAAAAAGGTTCAAGGCATCATCTCCCCGAACCTTTTGCTAGTGGAACGTCTTTTAATTCTAACCCTGCTTAAATCTCTCATGCCCTACTTCACGCGCAACGTTAATCAACCGCTCGCGAATGCGTGGGTCATTTGATTTCAAATACTCTTTGGCCAGTTCTTTTACTTCCTTTTGCCCGTCATAGGCATCACGTGATCCACCGCCACCACCTTGACCTGCACCGTCAATGCCTGGGGCTTTGCTATTCAGTAGCTTATCTCTTTGATTCATTATTTGGCTCATGGCTTCATTGTCCTCTATACATTTGTTGATAATGGCATCCTGAACATTTTGAGGATACGACTTTTTGACAAAGTCCTGCAACACGTTCAATTTTTCCTCTCCTAACTCCTTCTTTCGAGTTTCATATCTTTCAAGACTGTTTTTAGCCCTTTCAGACATTTGTTGCGCCACTTTTTCAAAGTGTTCTTGAGAAAGGTTAGCAGTCTTTGCAATCTTTTTAAGATCATTAAGATCATCATTTTGAAGCAATATATTATCAGGTAAATTGTACTCATCGGGAGCGCTCCTCAATTGGCTAATCTCAGATTTAAGATTAGCATTCTCCCTCAAAGTCTGGCCAACTTCATTATATGCCTTTTCTAAATCTTCCACTGTATCGAATTTTCCGGCAAACTTTTTAGGTTCACCGTCATTGTTTTCCGTAGTATTCGAGGTCTGGGAATTCTGGTCGCTCATGTTGTACTCCTTCCAGTAATGAATTGATTTTATTAATTGCAATCTTTATGTCACGCCAGACTGAACGCCTGCCGTCAACCCACATGACATTATCTTTTGAACATTTAAGCGGTGCTTCTAATGCAACCGCTTCCAATGAATTCTTAAGATAGTTTCGACCGAGATCGCCTACCTCAAACATTAGATAGCTGTCATATTCAAATTGATCGATACGGTTAGAATTCAACAAATGAATTAACTTATCTTGCTTTTGTAAGATCATATTGTTACCTGTGGTCGTCCTGGGAATTCTACTCTACCAGCGGAAGTTGATGGCGTTGGTAACGCTGCACGTTGTTGCGCTTCCGTGATGTTATTAATAACTTCTTGCAGTTCAGCATCATTTTTAAATAGACGTGAATGAAGGTTTAAGTTATTGGTTAAGAATTTATTAACTTCAAAAAGATTTGCTGTTGCCATTGCAGCGGCTTGGCCAAAGAATTGCTGTTTGATTTGCATATTCATAATGAAGTGATTGAGATCATCTTGTTTCTGTAAATCATAAAGAGGCGATTCAAATTGGAATTTGAGTTTCTTCACGCTTTGATTTAATTGAAACTTGCGACCGCGATCTAATAATCGTCGCTCAGATAAAATCTTGCCTGCAACATCGTAAATCTGTTTCGGCAATTCATTTATCAAACGACTAATGTCTGTGGCACTTGTTCGTTGAGCGCGGTTCTCTCTGATTGAAACTTCGGTTGCTGATTTTACAGGCGCATTAATCTCGCCTAATGGATCAACTTGGAATCCACGCATGATCGTTTCTTGAAGATGCTGAATCGCTGGCAATGTTTCAGGGCTTGTGGGCATTGTAATCGGTTCGATTGGATGCGTGCCAGGCGCTCTTGCTATGAATGCACCAGCCCACTGCCTAACAGAATAAGGGTTAAAATAAGTGTTAGAGTCATATAGCATTGGCGGGTACGCTTTGAAGGCAAGCGACTTGCGATCATATTCGACAACGCGGTTAAGATCACGAATTGCTGGAAGTAAGTCCATACCAACGCCACGTCCATCGGATTCTCCAGGTCTTACACGATCCCTATAAATAATGATTTGCGGGTAGTTACTATCTCTTTCCCATAGTGGATAGAATGGATCTTCTTCTAATACCGCATAAATATAAAACTTGCCGTCTGTTTGTTTTATCTGTCCATAGATAACAACCACCATTGCATCTGGGTCTTGTAAATAAGAACCGTAACGGCTACCACGATAGTCTGGAAATGTTTCTAACACTTGACGACCAGACATCTTGCATTGATACCAGCACGTATTTAGAACGTCATCATTCGAATATTCAATATAAAGTGCAACAGAAGGAATACTACGGAAATACAAAGGCACGTCATCCGATATCGACTCCACCCAAATAGCACCAGTTCCGCCGACCAAATCAAGATTACTAGAACTAACAACACGACTAAGATTAGACTCGTTAAGGTAAAAAAAGATGCGGTCATTTATTTCATCCATCACAGGACGAGCAAATTCAATTTCCTCATCCGAGAACAAATGAGGGTCTAGGACAAGTTTACCCCAGATACGATCCTTAGGAAGTAATAGCCCGTGTAAATCATTAGCCCGCTGATAAGCAGCAAGCACAGCGGTATTATCCCAAACTTGAACCGTAGTAGGCTTACCATCATCCCGATAGTTCCATTTAACATTGAAAGCGTCGCGATCAGGTATAACGTAGAAGTAGAGGTCTTTATATAATCCAAGCCATCGGTCTTTGTATTGACGTGTTTCATCATATCGGCACTTAAGCTTATAGAAATCCATTGCCTCAAATCCTTTTGTGGCGTGGTTATTGATTACCAGTAAATCCGCGAACTAATGCTTTCTGGCCTTTAGCCATTCCTCGGTTATAGGCTTCTTGATTGAATCCGCCAGCCCTTCGACCTGCTGGCTTGTAGCCCTCCCCTGGTGTAACAGGGGTTGTCCATTGCTGCGCTCCTTGCGCCTTAATGACATCTAACCGAGTTTGATAAAGAGATCTGCGCTTTTGCTCAATCTGAATTTCATTGTCGCGCATCTGTTCTTCGATTAGCTCATTAGCTTGATTGTCCGGTTGGTCACCGCCTCCGAATAATCCCATGATTCACGCCTCCATGCGTATATAACTTGGAAATTCCTTTTCCCGTTATACTTTAACAATTTTTTGAGCAAGTGTCTTGGGTTTAACGTAAAGCCAATATTAACCCCTGTTAGGTATCGGCATAGCTCATTACACGATCTTACCCAGAAAGGCTTCCAGGGAAAGCACTTTTGCCTTTCAACTTCAACGCCAATGATTGATACCAATTCGGGAATAATTGGTAGATGTTCAAGTAGACGTGAAACATGGCTGACTCTTATTGATTCAAACTCAACGCCTTTGTCTGAAAATTGAAACAATATCCAGGTCTTGCCATCAAAGCAAATGCAGTCGCAGTGCTTCACGCGTGAGTTACGGGCAAAGTGTCTTTGAATGCCAAGCGCTTTATTGTAGAAGAGAAAGAAGCAAATCATTAATCCAGCATCTCGAAATTATTTTTAAATGATGCCTCATCAACAATCATGACTTCATGATCACTTTTCAATATCCATTGTCCAGGCTCAACAATAAGATACGAGTCGCCACCTTGAATGGTGATTTGATCTTCGGAATAAGGGGAAGCACTTAGCTTTGCAACATCTCCAATCGCTTCCACTAACTCTTTGACATTCTTTCCAGTCCATTGAATTGCTTGATAGTGTACGGTTGCTTTTGGTCTGCATCGTTGCATGATGGCTTCCTTAATGTTTAGTTCCTGTATTCTTCAAACGATGATCATTAATTTGTAGCTCTAACGAATCGCAAATTGCTTTGATTAGATTAGTTTTGTGATATGTTTCCGATGCAAACGGCATGGCTTCTTTCATATTACTAATAAAAATATCGCAGAGATAACAAATGATATTAATCATATAGGTCATATATTCAGCGTGACAAACGTTTGAATCTTTAAAAAATTGCCACTTACTTTTAAGTTGATCAATCAAAATCAAATTAGTTTCTCTGATATGAATTTCTAATTGTTCATCTGTCAAATGCTCGCGTCCACCATGATCACACTCATCCACTAATAATCCCCTCCTTCTAGTTCATCTAACCTTTCTTCAAAATCTACCATGCGATTTGCAAAGGTGTCTCTTTCAGCCATTAAGTTAACCCATGAATCTTGCAGGTCACAGATTCTTACTTCTTGTTTCGTTTGATGTTGTTCAAGCGCGTCAACCCGTTCACGAATAGGCACTACACGTTGTTTCTCAAACTCTCGCAAGGATGATTGCATCTCATTAAGACGCATAGATAAATCGCCCATTGCATTCAGAAAGTCTTGCTTATCTTTGTCGTAGTTCTGACCGACGAAGTTTTCAAGCGTGATAATTCTTTCTAATAAATGTTGAACGTCTGATTTTTGTTCGATTGGTTTATAAACACCATAAATCATCGCCTCACATAAGCAACAAGGCTGCGGGGGATTAACGGCAAACATTGTTTTAATGCCAGTTGCATGACATTGACACGCACACTCACCAACAGCAGGAACATGACAGCCGCTCATACTATTCTCCTTAGAAAAGTCTCTTTCTTCTCCACAATGACAAATGTATATCATGTCTGGTTTTATCCCATGATAATAAATTGTATATGGCGCTTGGCATTTTAAACAAAGATGTGTGTGACCTGGTGGTATTTTATCAATCTCTTTTAAGTCGATCATACATTCTCTCCAATCAACACAGCTATAGTTTTCCAATAGCCAAACTTTGGATAGAGTATTGGCGCACACCGATCTAGTTTGCCATTCTTGATAATGAAACCAGCACACATATACTTTGTGGTCACTCTATACAATCCGTCTTTCAAGCACTTTCCCCTAACAATCTTTCAAGGTATTGAAGGTGGTTGTTTAATTCATCCGTTTGTTTTATTAACTCAAACAACTTTACATTCATAGAAAGAAACAAAACGGTTAACAATGCGATTGATAGATACATTAAATATTTCATATTTCCCCCTGAGACTTTAGTCGCTTCATTGTATACTTAAATCGGCCTTCAAATACACGTTGAGTTTCTTCAAACATCTTGCGTTGTTTCTTCTTGATGATACCGTTTAATATGAATAGGCCATCGCGATTAGCTTGGTGTTCGCGGTGCTTACGGGTGGATCGTCTAAGCTTCTTCAATATCCGTATCGGAAACTTCTCTAAGTCTTGAGGGGTCATAAGTCATTCCTTTATATGCTTAATTTTTGCACGGCTTTCATTAGTTCATCTAAACTAACTTCTATCTCCGATGGCAGAATAGGCTTACCGCCATCATCTTCTAAAATAATCGTTATTACATTATCTTCATGGGTTCGTTGCAATTTAATATTACACCCATTATCGAATGTATCTTCTTCCGAAATCTCGCATGACATATAAACTTCAGTTAACATTTATTCAATATCCTTTAAATCTTCCGACTGTTGTTCTCTAATATCATGCAATAATTTACGTAATGTTTCTCTTCCATCGTCCGTTAATGATCCATATTGAACACTTACGCCATTAGCATAAAATATTAATTGGTGTAATTGCTTTTCGGATATTTTAATTAATTCACCTAAACTGGTGGAGCTATTTTCCCCAAGACAATATCAGGTTTTACATGTGGAATTTACACCGCTAGCTAGTTCGGCAACCACATTACATTAGCCCTAAGCTTGAGTATCTTCGCCCCGTGAACTGGTGGGCTATTTTCCCAACTCATTGTCTACTTCTCTTGTTACTGATTTTCGTCTTGTGGTCAGTATCGTCGCCCATAACTCTTTGTCCTACATTCCTTCTATTCTAGCCACCTTAAGGATGGTCTAACGCTCGCATCGAACAAGCTGTAGGACGTTACTCTTTGTGCTGTTGTGCCGCCAATAAATTATTATTACCGGCACAACAAACATTATTCCCGATCAGTAACAAAACATCAGTAAATGTACAAAAACACTTACAATATTACTGATCGGTAACTTTTAATCTTTATTGCATAGCGAGACTTTCACTCGCACCTACCTGCTTGCTATAGGCTCCTTGCAAGGCTTATAAACGCCAAGCCTATGTCTGTCCTTTCGGAAAAATCAGGCGCTCTTCGATTAAGTGAGAAGCATACCCTAGCGCGTCACTTATCTTTTCGAGCTATATGCAATACTCTTTAAATCCATAGAGGGGCTAACTTATAGCCTGCCACCACGACCTTGCAGGATAGAAATTTAAGACCCGTGGACGCCCCCCTCTAGGTTTTCTTCGCCCGAAGAACCCCTTTTAATCTATATACGCATAAGCGTGTAGCATTTGTGATTTATGCTCATCGCCTGATACATAATTCGTACAATCTAAATCCTTCTTGCCAACACGCTTAAAGGTCGTGAGCAATACAGTCTGGTAGTAGTTGTCGTACCTCTTACCAGCTTCTAATTGAACCCAGCCCTCATTCGTTGTGCAGTCTTTATTCTGAGCACAAATGCGAGTGCCTACAAGGTACTTATGGGTGATAGACGCATCGTTTTGAATGATTGCCCTTGAGTTACACTGAATCGACATACGCGTGTTCACGTGTCCATAGTGGTCAATGAAATTAGTGCTTAGCTCACTTGATGCGTGCGCCGGATGAAACGATATTGCGGAGTGCAGCGCGGCTAGCATTATGAGACTTTTCACAAGAGATACTCCAATTATTCATTAAAGGTTTCATGCAGCAGTTTTCTTTAGTGCATCGTTGGTCTGTGTATTGTGTACACCAGGTTTCTTTATTCTGTGCCTCTAGGTTCATATTCCCCCACCTTCATTAGTTTACGGATTGATTGCCTTAACGATTCCTCATAGCTCTTCATAGCTTCCAACACTTCAGGATTAAGCCACACGCTATGCTCACCAGTCGTTAGTTTAATGTTATGGCCATCGTAAGAAACATAAATGCCATCGCCTAAATAAAATTCTTTGCTCCACTTCTTTTTAAACTCTTCTCGTTTTTCGTTTGTCATGTAGTTGCTCTCGTATAACGTTTTTTAGGTTCGACCTTCTCGCAATAGTTACATTTCAATACCCACTCGGTAATGTGCGGTATCACAATGTCCTTATGGTTTGGGAACATCAATCTAACAGTTAAATTTGTTTCTATTAATTCCCAATCATGCGCCGTTACCCCACAATAAACCCGTCTAAGCATTCTCTGGAATAGGTTCATCTTTTTCTACTTCCCACTTGTGTTGAGCGTCTGGCACAAAGGTTGTGGTCATCATAAGCAACGATTCCTGGCCACAACGCGCTACAACATGATTTACGAGCCAGCCACCTTCGACTTTCGCACGATAGGTTGTAACGTTTTGTTCGATCTCTATTGGTTCCCACTTAAACGGTACTTTCATATTAACCCCACTTAAACATTGCGATAATAATTGCTGCGGTACATATAAACATCACGCACAAGAAGATGCAATCAGGCCACGACATCTTCGTCGTCCTTAAATTCCTTTGCCTGTTTGCTAAATTGTTCCGCCAAACCGATAAAATCGTTAAGCTGTTTATCAAGTTGAGTTTCCATTCTCTGCAACATTTTCTCGGCTTTTTCATCCCCTTGGATTGACCTAATCTCAAGCGGAATATAAGACCAAAGAGTCGAGCGGATGCCTTCAATGTGACGGTTGATCAATAGAATACAATCTAAACCCATGCCAAATTGGTGTAGCTTTAATTTCGATGAGATGATTGATTTCATGATAGTGCCATCGATCTCTTCGTCTGAGTCTAAATCTTCGGTATGAACCTGTGTACATTCTTTCTTAGGTTCTGGCCTATCGGTCTTCTTCTCTTCGTAATCGACATCGTCGATATACAAGTGATCGTTGTAATGATAAGCAGTAACGACAAGATTGCCGTCTTTACACGTCACACGTTTGCCTTCTTTTTTAATCTTGATCATATCTTCGTCAGATACATTTTTACACATTGAGATAGTCATTCGCATACCTTCCAGTCATCGGTTAATAGTTCGTCGTGGTTCGGTGACCATATACAATCAATCCCACGAATTGTAAAGACTCGTATCTCGCTTCCTCTGGTAAAGCTTCCTTCCTGAAGCCATAGATACACCTTAGGGTTTTTCCACGCAGCACGCGTCACGTGGTATCCCTTCTTCAGCCAAAAGATCGCCTCACCAATGGAAAGCCCCTCTTTCGGTGGATCAAGGGACAATACTTTTCGCTCTAAAGCATCAATACGGGATTTTAATGTTTCCAGCAATCCCCCATGAAACTGTAATGTATCGTGCAAAAATGAGATCATCTTTTGATCGCTTGTTTCAATATGTTCAATCCTCATTGTATCCCCCTTCAATTTTCATTGGTGTTTTCCCGTATTTAGCATCTACCCAATCATCATACTGCTGCATCGCTTCCGCAAGGGTTAGCTGGTGCGCTTGGGGAGTCATCGACTTGCGCGTCACTAGACGCCATAGGTTGAGTAGCCATTGTCTGAGCATTGTCTGGGATTCCTAGTTTGCCGTTGAGGATTAGGGTGTTTACGAACTGTGCCGCGCCTTGTAATGCCTGGCGGGCAAATAGCTTATGCTCACTTGGCATATACATATTAACGAGGGTATTTAGTTCGTTAATCTTCGCCAAAGACAATTTCATCAATGCTTCTTGTTCGGGTTTTACGGCGATCATTTCCATCATGGTTAATATCCTTATTCCTGATTGAATTTAACGCGAAGGCTCTGCACTCTGGGCAACCTTCGCCCAATATCCTTGGTATCTCTGAAGGATGAATGGTTACTTTAAACATGTAGTTGCATTTTGTACACTCAAAAACTTTTTTCATTATTATGATTTCATTCGTATTGTGGAATCGGCATTTTAACCCCAATACTATCCAGATAGTCACGGAGTTTTAGAAGGGCGCACTGGTGGTCATCTAATGCACGCAGAGAGGGGGGAATATTGTGGCGGGTATTATTGTAGATGATCTCATAGGATCGCTTATAAGCGCTTGCTAGCCGTCTGTGCTTGGCGCTGTAGAGCATCTCTACTCGTCCTTATCCTTGGCGCTGTGTTGGCTCATGGGATCGATATCTGCGAACAATATACGCTTGATCTCTTCAATGTCTTTGGCTAGTTGAAGCACTTCGGTTGAATCCTTGCCATAGCCCCCAGAATAAAGCTTTTCGAGTAGCCAGGAATTAGCTTGCCAGTTTTTGTTTGTGCGGCCTGCTTTCTTAATGTTTTCAACAGCTTCTTGTATAAAATCTGCCTTAACTCTACATATTGTCTCATAGAATGCCAACTGAGGGGGTTTTGTTTCTTTGCTGTCTTCATCCCAGGATTCACTAAAATTAAAACCCTCTTTAAGCCACCGATAATACGTTTCTTGACTAATACCTACTGCATCAACAGCGTATTTAACAGCAACGCCACGAGATATGTAATGGCATAGTTCATCGATGAGTTTTTGACTAAGCTTTGAAGGAGCACCAGCCATTATCAATTCCTTTTGATAATTATTTAAACAATCCCCAAATAATAACAGCAAAACACCTTAAAATTAAGCAAAATAATACTTGCATCGTAGTGGACGGGCGGCTACTATTATTCCTGTCAACAATATTACACACAGGAATATAATAATGAAAACACGTAAAAAATCGACAAAATTAGATATAATCAAAAGAGTCGTTGAAGAAAAGCAGTACACAAAAATTAAAATGTTTGTCGGCACAAAATCTAAAACGGTTATTTTAGACTTTACAACCGCCAATCAACTATTGCGATTATTTACAAATGCGCCACAAGAAAACATCGACAAGATAAACCAATTACCTTGGGATAGATTGTGCAGTATGGCGTGGTCGCCATTGAACCGTACGGCGGTTTAAACCATGTTAGAAGAATTTGAAGAACAAGATGTAGCATGGGAAGATTTTCAGCTAGAATCCCGCCAATAAATCAAGAACAATCGAGGGGTGGTCAATGTATACCGTTAATAAACAGGAGTTACCCAATGACATCCCTCAGATTATCGTCAGGAGCTAGCCCAATGAAACAAAGTCTCATGAGCAACATACTCAATTTTGAAAGGAAATTAAAGGAAGCGGGAATAGGTGCAGAGCAAGCGCACCAGCAAGCAGAAGCAACGGCAGAGTTAATCGATTCGATGGTCAATACTCATCTAGCAACGAAAGGCGACATTCAGATACTTGTCAAAGAGATTGAAAAAGACTTTAAAGACTTGGAAATGAGACTGATATTGAGAATAGGCGCAATTGTCATTGGATCACTTGGATTAATCAGTTATATAAAATCACTTTAGGGTAAAAAAATGCAAATAGATAAACTCATAGTTTGGATAACCAGTGCGATGTTTTTAGGAGTAATGATATTAATCACACTTTTAAATTGGAAAATAGATAATGTGGAAAAAAGGATTACCCGCATAGAACATAGGGAAGGCGTAATAGCTGAAATGTATCGTAGAACCGTTGAAAAATTAAATTGGTAAAGATACATGATATTCCAAGCCTATATTCACCGCTACAACCAAAACAAAACGAAACTAGATACAAAAACAATAGAAGTGGAAGCGAACTGTCTTGAGAGTTTCTGGAAGAAGGCTGTCACTGATAATGGATATATCAGCCATTCTTTGCATTACCTGACCCGTGCGGATGATAGGAATCATCTTTATCGAATCAAGATTCAAAAACGATACCAGAAAGAAACGGAGATTCTACGGAGTAATACGAATGGAAGAAAAGAAACGATTGTTCCCAACGTCTATAAGACTGAGTGATCGATCATTGAAACAATTAAATTTTTTACAAAAAACATTTGGAGAGAATCGGACAATCACTTTAACAAGAGTCATTGCCGAGGCGTATATCAACGAAATTAAATTCAAAAGGGAAAAGACGTGAGTAAATTTCAAAAATCAATAAACAAATTAGAGAAACAAATTAACTGGATCATGATCGAGCCTAAAACGTCAGCTTTTAATAGGGGCGATTTATTAACAATTGGGTTTGGTAAAAAAAATGAAAGAACGGGTTCAAGACAAACTACCGTTCGAATCTGTAATGATATAATGGGTGAAATGGGCTGGACGCTTGATGATAAGCTAGGAATTTATCATGCAGAGTCAGATCCTTATCACTGGATGATATGTAAAGCATCAAACGGATATAAAGTAAGACAAGAAGCTAATAATAAATCTACACATAATTTTACATTCATGTGGCGTAAAGATGGAATTAACTTCACTAGATCAAAGAGCGTAGATTTTGAATGTCAGAAAGATAAGATTGTCTTTAGAGTACCATTAGAACAAGAAGAAGAAAACGAAGAGTAAAAAAGAGGGGGCGAAAGCCCCCTTCTCTTATCGAATCTTTTGATTCGGCGCTTTAGTACTCATCACGATGTTTCTAGTACCACCACCACCGACAAAATGGGAAACGATTGGCATGGTCTTAATCTTTTGCCTTTCGCATTCCACATAGACTGGCTTATGCTCTGGGGCTGGCGCTAAATAATGCTTTACCCCTGGCGGCATTTGCTTGATCTTTTGGTCATTGCGGTTTTTGTGCATCATGCCATGACCCATTGCTCCACCGTATTGATCTTTCATGATTATATCCCCTTATCGTTGTACAAGATTTTCTGAGTTAAGGCGCGAGCCTTTCTCATTGTCTTTCCGTGATCGCGTAAGATTCCAGCTAACCGATCTTTTCGCGACATTTGTGGGGGAAGCTCTACCGCTTTCACTTCCTTTTTTTCTTTGTTGGCCTGTTCCATGGTATTTCATCCTTAAGGTTTTTTGAAAAGTACATTATAAATCTTAACGAGGGGTGCCGATAGTGTCGTTAGTAATTCAGAGTTATAGCGCCCGAAGTAGTAGTTATACACTTGCGCGAACTGTACGCCCATGCCAATGACCACAGCATACATAAAATATTTATCATCGGTGCCAGCATCCATTAAGGCAACAATCCATGCCATGAAGATAAAGCCCAAAGCGCAAACAAGTGCAAGTAATGGCATCATCCAGTCGCGTTGCTTGGTGGCATTAACGAAAGCGACTTCTCGACTGCGAGCGGATTGTAGGTCACTCACCATCGCTTCCATGTCTTTAATCTTCATATCCGATTCGGGATCGGCTTTAATCTTCTCGATGATGTCTTTCAAGTCTCTTGGATCGGCCTTGACCGAATTAGCAAGAATCGTCAAAAGGATTCCGCCAACAGGGGAACTGAGGGAATGTCCTAATAAGGGGGAAACTTTACCAACGACCGTCAACAAGTCATTAAACAGGTTCACGATATGCTCTCCTCAACCAACCGTCCAAAAATTTACCATTTGCATGATCTCGATACCACCCTGCACGCTCAGACATCATAGGCCGCATGAGTAATATTCCACAAGCGTTCACTTTTGCGAGTGTTTTTGAACCCATGACCCCGTCATCTTTCAAAGATTCATATCCAAAATACGTCCAAGTCGCACGCTGCAAACAGCGAAAGGCGGTCGCTGGATTTGGATTAATGGCGGTATCGAAGACATAAGTAGCAAGCCGTTGATCTTCAATTTCGCTGAACCTGAAAAAATCCCAAAACTCGCCACGGTAAATATTAATTGCTTGCTCACGGGTCAAGCTACGGATGACATCTTCGTCCATGTCGTTATAAAAAATGCCATATTTTCTTAATCTATCCCAAGGTACTTCCCTAAGGAATCTAAGAGAGATACCAAAATTCGTAAGGCCGCCTGGGTCGGCATGACACACGGTTTCATTCAGCCCCCCTTCGTTCTCTAGCACCCATTCTACTGCTGATTCAAAATTACTCATAGCTGTAGGCTCCGTATTTCATCTAGGTTGAATTATTTTTTTACCTATCCTTCCGTACCAAAAATTTGAAATCGCTTTACTACGATTAAAAAAACGGCCTTCCTGCTATATGCCCAACGCGTCTTGATAATCAACCGTGTCCCATAACCGCATTTTCTTCAATACTTCAACCATTGGCTCGCCTGGGAAAAATAAGGTCGCCTGCTTTTTGCACACCGTTAGATCGCGTGCTACCTGGTGCACCACTTCTACCCAGGGTTGGTTGGTGTAAAACAGTCGCTTGATCTGCTGGCATATCTCCGATCCTAGGTTTATTTCCTGATCCGACTCCTTGGTCATTGCCTGTCACTCCCTGTGAATTGGCTGTTTCGGGTACTGTAGCATGGTCTGGATTATACCAAGGCACTGTACTCCTCACTTCCCCAGGCTTTCCGAGATGGTTCATGGTGACTTTTACCTTTGGTTCAGCGGTAATGATCTCATCATTCCACCTTTCGCCCCTGAGATAAGTTGAAGGGTATGGGATGTATTGCTTGTCCTGCCACTGTACATCGTTAGCTAGTCGGTTCTTGATGTCAGCTACAACCATGTCGATTTCGACACCTTTAAGTTTCTCCCAAGCCTTGATCGCGTCACGTTTGTCTATCTTTCGAGGATAGACTTCCCAAAACCTGTCAAAGTTTTGAGCATGTGGGGAAGAAAGCTTTAAGGTTTTTGTTTCTTTTGTATGAGTTGTTTCTTTTGTATGTGACTGATTAGCCGGCGCCGGTAAACCAGGGCGCGGTGAAATTGACACCGTAGACTGATTTTCAGGGCGCGGTGAACCAATGTTTATAAAATTATCGCCGTTCAATATTTTGTATATTGGTTGTACGAATTTACCGTCATCACCCTGCATTTTGTGGTATTCAAGAAGGTTCATACGGATAAGGTCATCGAAAATTCGGCGAACCTTATCACGACCTAAACCAAAATGATTTTGTACATATTTAACACATATACCCCAATCCGTAGGTAGGCTTTGAAATAAACACCAAACGGCTAATGCCTCAGCATTTGTACAGCCTTGGAGTATATGATTTGGAAGAGTGGTAAATGGTTTAATTTCATGTTGAAGAGAGCCTGGGCGATATTTTTCCACCGACATAAACAATTCCTTTTTTTTTAAAGTTGGGGTCTTTTGTCCGAGGAAGTCCAAGAAAGACTTCTATTGAGGGTTTTTTGCTGGTATCCTTACCTTACCTTTGGGGTATGGATACCGCACTACTCGGACGGCAAGTTGACCCAATCGACTTGCCCGTTCAAATCTAAACAGTCTTCCGATTATATTCTTTTTCGAACAAAACGCGATCAATTTCCGACTAGCCATTCTCGCACATACGCATCATAAAACTCCCAATAGCCAAACCAAAAAAATAAGATTATGCTGGTCTTGTATTCACGGATTGAATACACTGCTTATCACGGACGATACGCAACCACTCCTCGTTTTGTGTGTAATTATTGTTGTGTGGTTTATAACAACCCCTGGCTACGATTGTCAGGGGTTTTGTTTTTATTTAATTCGTTTGGGTTCTTCTTTCAATGGTATACCCTTGTTGCAATCTTCTAGGAATTTTATATTAGGCTCTTCGCCACGCATGTGGTTATAGCTAAGTTGAAGTTTGACTGACGAGAAAACGCCTTCGCAGGTTTTAGTGATCGCAAATAATTTATCTAAATTAAGTTTGTTTGAATCTGCTTTTTCTATCGCTTGTAACATCCAATCGCGAACCTGTTCAATATTTTTTAGTGACATAAAAATCTTCTCCTACTTTTTTGTTTCGTAATTCTTTGATCCTGCGCTTTGCAGTAATCAAAACCTTTTTAAAATCGATCATGGATTGAGGAAGCGGCACGGAATCAGCTTCCTTTTTACCGTTTCTAACTAATCGTTTTATATAGCTATCATGTAAATTATTCCTATAATCACGCTGTTTTTTGATATAACTATCCCTATACAATTCATTATGCCTTGTGTAAGTCTCTCGCCTTTTTGCTAATGCTTCAGGCGTTTGACGCTTCTTTGTAATCTCCTCTTTTTTGGTTTCCCACCGCAATTGATCACGCTTGTGTTTTTCCTTAATCCACTCTTCGTCCTGGTATTTTTTGGCGTGATACTTCCTTGAGCGTTCAATCTCACAGTGCCGACACTTCTTATATTTTTTGCCACGATAAATACCCGATTTAATATCTTTCTCGGTTAGCTCACCGTGGATTTTGCAGGTCTTTGTTACGCTCATAGCTTGTTTCACATAATCTATTTTTCAATTGTTCTTTGGCGACGCCTAAAGGGTGTGGCATATCAGGCGGAAATTTTGGCTTCCACTCAAAATACCAACGGTCTATTTGGGCGCACACCCACATTTGTTGTTCATCGTTAAGTTTATTCACGCAATAGTTCCTCAAGTCTTAACGGTATTTTTACTTGTCTTGCCAACTCAATATATTTTTTTCTCGAATGTGAGTATGGATAAGCGTGGCCACTTTCATATTGAGATATACAAGATTGCTTTACGCCTAATGCTTCAGCCATAGCAATTTGGGTTAAACCAAGCTTTTTCCTAATCATTTTTATCTTTTCATGCCAGTTCATATAGTTCCCCTTATA